>JGI24422J19971_10002975_pt1 | contig 10592 bp, 11 predicted proteins | sample DeeMarSWOR152_54_FD_19971 | JGI IMG/M metagenome (IMG submission 19971)
ACTTGCTCCCGGATTTGAGCCACCCCTCACAACTGGCTGTTGGGCGGCGAATAGCATTACTCCGTAGCTCCAGATAATGAAACCCAGATACTGGGGATGTCGCGAATACCTGTATATCCAGAAGTCAACGGTCTGTCTTTTCTGTGCTTTGCCGTAAAACCATGTGATGGTCCCCAGGATAAATATGAAGAGACCGATTCCTATGGCGATCCAGGCCAGGACCTGCCTGATATCTACGCCCGCCAGCCAGAATGGATAGACCAAAGCCATATACGGCAGGTAGCTGATATCTCCAAAGTTCACAAGGTTTGTGCTGGGGTCCCAGAAGGGGATAAACGGGACTCTCAATATGCCCAGACCGGCCAAGAAAAACATGGAGGCAAAGAAATAACCAAAGGTGGGCAAGAAGAAGGCAAAGGAACCGAAGATAGACAGCTTCCTTTTCTCTGTCACAAAACCGGCTACTATCAAGATGGCTATTACGGCCAGACAGGCATAACCCACAGGGCGGGCAATTACCATAAACTCGGCTATTCTCTCCGGTTCTATTACGGGATGAATGTCGGGGAAGTAGCTGGACAGCCAGTTGCCGAGTATGACCGGAAGCCGCAACGTAGCAAAAGTAAGGGCGATAGTGAAGACTACTGTCAGCAGAGATATACCCGCTAGAAGTCCAGTTCTCGAACGTGTAAGTTCTATTGCCTTCCTCCTGATACACTCCAAGTTAGTTTAACGCCAGACTGTTTCCGGTACTTCGATCGGCACAGGTTCACTATTGGCATCCAGTGATGAAATCTCAAAAGCATAGGATGGCTCTAGTTCACCGAACCGGTGACGGAGGTCAATCTTTGCCCAGTCGTATGGAGGCACCATTATATGCCATGATATATGTGCCTCCCATTCCTCCGAGAAGAAAAGGTAGTGAGATACAACCAGCCATACTGGGCTGACCATAGTGCCATCCCATGCAGTATCCTCTGTGATTCCAAGTTCGGGATGATTCGTTGCCAGCCAGGAAACAAATTTATCCAGCAACTCCGTTGCATATTCTTGCCGGTCGTCTTCGCCTTCCGCCACCTCGAAGCTAGCAACCTTTTCGTCACTCACACTACCTCGAGTTCCGGTGATAGTTACCTCAATAATTTGTCCAATGCTTGCTTGTGCTGGTATAACAACTACCTCGGCAGTCTCTTCCTCAAATATATCCTCGTAATAAATGACCACTTCTGCGCCGGGAGCAATCGCCGATATATGTACAGGAATTTCGCTTACTTGCCCTTCGTCGGTAATTGTTACGAGGAATACGAAGCGTTGCCCGGCAATGGAGTAAAAGGGCTCTTGGTCTTCGGTTCGCTGCTCGGGTATCACATTAATGTGAAACGCGGTATTCTCATCCCCTCCCCCATTATCCGGCTCCCTGGATGCTGGTGGGAAGGCAGCTACGGCTACTATTGCGATGATAATTGCAATGCAGCCTCCCAGGATTCCTGCCAGCCTTTTGTTACTCATTTTGTCCTCCTTTTATAATCAAGTTTACTAGTGGATTCTATTGGCCTTTGCCCGGTGTTCACTATTATTAATCACACCATCCTTTGGTCTTTGCAGCTCTCCTTTATCACTACTAAAACGCAGAAGTCCGAAAAAGGTTGCAGTATTTTTTAATAAGGTTCACGTGGTTATCTAACGAGCGAAGACAGTGATGATCTCCTGAAGTTTATTTGATATGCTACAATTCTCTTAATTGTGAGGCAAAAGATCACACATCGATACCTAATCGGTATTTCTTGGTATCACCCGGGTTCGAGGGAGGAGCTATGAGCACTTTATTTCTTATCCTGGCTCTTATAAGCATTGCTTGTGGGGTTGTGACTACTATTATGATTGCTTCGTTTCTATCCAGGCATGGCATTAAAATCAATTATCTATTCTTCAGAGTATTGATCTTTAAATATGTCCGACAGTACCGAAAAATAACAATGGAGGAAACCGGGAAATCTGGGCCATTGTTTTATATGTTTATGGCAACATGGAACCTTGCCTTACTTTTTGCTATTGTCGGGGTAATACTCAAAATCACCATAGAATAGGCAGTTTAAGTACTTTACTACATTAATCGATCTGTTGTTAATCCTCCAGTGACATTTTGTTGACAAAGGTGGATGAAGATGTGTCGCAATTGGTATTCCAGGGAAATAATACCTGATTTATATTATGCTTCATATTATGATGTCCCCGGAATTCACCTTCATCCAGGGTACGTGTTCCCTAATGTGACCAGGTAAATCTAGTCCAGGCTGAAAAGAGGATACCGATCCGTTGTCAACAAAAAAGCGTATGCATCCACTCTCAGCGACCATCGGTATACGCCAATTACGAAGTCAAATAAACCTCTAGGATAGCGACCGGTAAACAAGATGGCAAACCAGGCTATCACCACGCAAACGAAGGCTGCAATCCCCAAGCAGAACAGGACGATATAGTGTGGGATAGCTAGAAACCACTTCACGAGTGGTAACCAGCGGTTAAGGTCTTTCGGGACGTCTGGATATGGGATCTCAATATGAACCGACTGCTCTTCGTCAGTTGACGGGTATACATCTGTAAGCAGGCCAATATAAGTAGAAACACGTATACCGAACTTAGTCAATGCTATATTCCAATCAAACCACCACTTGGGGTACTTTTGCCGGAAAAGAATCATGAATAAGGGTGCCAGAAACAAGATACCTCCCGCAGCAAATAGCCAGCTCCAACCACTCGGTTCACTCCAATCAAAGCTCCCACCACTAACCAAAGCCAGAATAATAGCGATTGGAATTACTGTGAAGATCCTGAAGAACGTGGTTAACCGATTAAGAGGTCTGTCCGGGTAGTCGATTGTCAAAGTGACTGGATACGCGGGCGGAGTCGTCGACGCATTTGTTGCCATTGTTATTGATACCTCCTTTTATTTTTTAACCTATAATCTGGTCACTTTCGCAATTTAAGCATGCCCTACAATTTTTTGCAATTGCAACATGTGGGATTCTAGGAACATAATACCTGATTTATAACAGGCCTGAATGGTGTGGCATCCCTGTAATTAAATAGCATATTCTGAGCGGCCTAGCGGGAACTGGCAATACCTTATTAGTTGCTGAGTAACGTGGCAGTAGCTTGTTCAGCTTGAAAACCAGTACCCCTTGACATGATCCAGCGAATTGCATTGATGTTGCCACAATCCCTCTAGAATGCACCTGAGAGGCCCGAGAAAGGGCATTAAACCTTCTAGATGGGAATATCCTCTCATATCCCCCCCTCTTGTGAAGACCTATTCTGGGCCATCTTGATGGTAAAGCCACCGGAAATCCTATTCTCTTTCCCCGTTCAGTATGGATCTGGCCTATAATCAGAGCTCATAGCATAATCGCTATCGGTTAGCCTTTATCATTTTGTGCTAAATGATTAGGGCAATCTTGTCTAATCACTTCCAGGGCCTGAATAGCCTTTGCCACCATGTATGCTTAGGGGTCTGCTTAGGGGCTTCCAGGAGCAATAATCGTTCCTGAAGGAATTCTGCTTTAGCTTTCCAATAGCCGACTTCCTGAGATAATTGCTCTATTCTATTGATAAGGGGCTGTGTTGATAAGGTCTTATCCGATAATGGTTTATTGATAATGGGTAATTCATCGATAATGTATGAATCGCCAAACTTGGAAGGGACTAGCCTGGCTTTGAGTTTGCCAGACTTGATATACCGACGGACGGTGATCATTGAGACCCCCAAAGCATTGGCAGCCTCTCTTAATGTATAGCCATTCATTAAGAACATTGTAGCACCTTAGTCAATGTCCTTGAAATGGAGCTGATAAGTTTGACCAAGATGTCATGTAACTATATTGACCGGGGAAACAGAGAGGTGAAAAATAGTAAAGCTATCAAGGATGATACTTTTAAGATGATGATAAGTTGCGTTCCGCCGGATAACAAATATTAGAGCTCATTAACAGGCCGAAGATTAGCTAGAATTAGCCGAATAACGATGGTGAACCCCTTATCAACCTGAGTAAGGGGAGACTGGAGAATATTTGTAGTCTGGGCATAATTTTTGATTAGTAGTAGACCTGATTGGTATGGATCCCATGGAATTCGCCTTACAGATTATTGGCGAGCCTCTTCCATCAGCTCCTGCCTGCGTCTTCTGTATTCGATTATAGGTCGGTCAGCTTGAAATAACTGCTCCCCAATTTGCAGCGCTGATGCCTTAGGTTCCTGCGTAACCACGACTCTTCTGTCCTGATGGGTAATAATCAGGTTAAAGGGTGTAAATAAGCGGATTATCAATTTGCTCAACACAGGCACACGTAAGAACTTTTGATAAAACCGAAGATAGAGGATCGTATTCTCTTCGTCTACTGGAACGAAGGCAACCACAATCCGTGCCTTCTCGTAAAAATAGTTCTGCCAGAGGTTAGGGAAGATAAACTCCAGCTTGAAGTCTTTGACCGGATCGGGGGTGGGCATTTGCTCGGGCTTAAGAGGGGGAGTACCATCGTCAATACGGTTACGGACAAAGACATAGAACATATCCCCGTCCAACCACTGAAAGAACGGCCCATCTACTATGGTGCGATTTCCACGTCCAATTGTGTTGTAATGAACAAAAGGAAGGTGAGCAGCGTCAAGCTGGTTTTCTATTACCCGGGAGTAATGAGCATTCCAGTAATCATAAATCCTGCTATAGGATAAGCTGTCATCAATATCTGTAAAGAACCGGGGAGGCTGCAAGTCTCCGGGAGGGTTTTCGCCCCACCAGATCCAGATAAAGCTGTGTGCCTCATAAGCAGGATAGCTCAAGACTTGAAAGCGGTCAGGGACGGGAGTGTTTTTACCGTTGGCCGGTATGACCGTAACCCTTCCGGAGGACTCATATTCCAGACCGTGAAAAGGACACTGGACATGGTCTCCGATTACCTTGCCCTTGCTGAGCTGCACCCCCCGGTGAACACATTTGTCCCGAAGACAACTCACTTTCCCGCTGCTATCTCGCCAGAAGACGAGTTTCTCTCCCATCCTGACCACACCCACAGGTCTGTCTTTAACCTGGGTGGAGTCCATAACTACGTACCATTGCTTTGGAATCATGTTTAGCCTGGCTTGCAAAGCCTGCTGGAATACTAGGCAAGAGGCGTTCTTTTTATAAAGTCTAGTATATGCTGAGATATTTCCTCGCCTTTCTCTTCCTGAAGAAAGTGACCGGCGTCCTTGATTATAATCTCCGGCTGCTCTTTGGCTGTAGGGATAAGAGAGCGAAAGAACTTGTCACCACCACCTGTAACAGGGTCTTTATCTGAAAACATGACCAGGGCCGGCTTGTCCCACTTTGATAGAACCTCCCGAGCGTGCCGCATTTCGGCAGAAGCAGGGTCATCTGGGCTGATGGGAACTAACAGCGGCCACACGGCGGCCCCGGCTTTATATGTAACGTCGGGGAACGGCGCTTCATAGGCGGCGATGATTTCCTCGGTAATCTTCTCGGGGTGAGCCATGGCGCCAAGTATGGACCGGCCGATCTGCATATCAGGATGAGTCTCAGCATAACTACGCCAGGCTAGAAAAGCTTCGCTGGGCTTGCCCTTGCCTGTGGGCAGGCCGGTATTCATGATAACCAGCCTGGCAAAACGTTCCGGCATATGAGCGACCGCAGCCAGACCGAGCAAGCCACCCCAATCCTGCACCACAACAGTTATATACTTGAGGTCCAGCGCCTTGATGAAGCCCATCAGCGTGGCCAGATGCATTTTAAAGGTATATGTCTCCCGCTCGGTGAACTTATCAGACCGGCCGAAGCCAATAAAGTCCATAGCTATGACGCGGTGCTTCCCGGACATAGCGGCAATCATTTTGCGGTATAGAAATGACCATGATGGCTCGCCATGCAAACAGAGTATGGTCTCTCCTTTGCCTTCATCCACATAATGTATGCGTAAACCATTAACTTCAATGTAGCGTGGGGTAAAAGGGAAATCAGGTAATTTGGAAAAACGTTCATCCGGAGTGCGTATGACTGGCATGGTTATATACCTCCTCTTTAATTACTATACGGTGAAAATGATATATACCTGCGCTTTGGCTTGTCAACATATTATACTCCGAATGAGCTAAGAATTCGGGTGGGCCAATACCTGACTTGTAGCAAGCCTGATTGTTATGGTGTCCCCGAAATTTTTACTCGTGTCATAAAATAAGTTCAAGTGACCAGAAACTCAACCCCAACTATATATATTGTGCTTGATTCTTTCGTTAAAGGAATATAGGTTCAGGTGTAATTCTGCTTTGTTCCCAAAGGTGTCCAGGGCACCTAGCATCAATCAGGATGATGTTCCTCCACCAATAATTATGCTCTACGGATAGTTTTTAAATCTTCCGAAACACATCATCTCACAAGGTTTCAGGTAGGACTTGCCGATTTTCTCTGCTACCGTTTCCAGTTTCTCTGCCCATTCCTTGTACTTATCAAAGCCTAAGACGAATATTCCTTCATGGTATTCGCCGATTCTTTCCAACTCATTGATAATTTCACACCCCTTTACGGCACCCATCTCCAGGAGGCGACAAGCCTCGTTCATCCGTGATGCCAACATAAGCTCTGGATCTGCATTCTCTCTCAGGAAATTCAGTGTCTTCTCCGCGACTTGAGTTTCCTTGATAATAGCGTTGCCGGATTCATCCCAGTCGTATATTCCCCGACCGGTTTTGCGCCCCAACCTTCCCTCTTTAACCAATTTTATTAATGCCTTTGGGGGAACAAAATCGGAAGATAAGTTTTCCTGGTAGGATAATATTGCATTAACTGCTGTATCTAAGCCGACGTAATCGAGCCCACGCATATCCCATCCGGCGACATGCAACTGCTCGAAAGTGACACCTTGTTCTAGGGCATAATTCATGAGCCAGGTAGTGTAAATGACCGCCGGTGCTGCGATCCTGTTTGCTATGAATCCCGCAGCTTCCTTCTCAAGGCGCACAACAAGTCTTTTCCCTCTAGCACTTGGAAAGCTTTCACCAACTGCCTTGCCTAACTCCAGCGATTCTTCGACGGTCCTATCACCTCCCATGACTTCCACAAGGGTGTCAAAGACTTGCATAAAACCATGGTGATGCATGCCGATCACGCTTTGTGGACGCCTAGAGAGTTTTGCTATTTTCGAGACTGGCAGAGTAGACGTATTCGATGCACATACAGTATGTGATGGTGTCAACTCGCTCAGCTTTTTGAATATCTCTTGCTTCACACCCAATATCTCGGGAACAGCTTCAATTACAAAATCCACATCTGAAACTGCCCTTTGAAGGTCTACCTCACATACCAGACGGTCCATTATTTCACCTGCGGTACAGCCCTCTGCAATTACTCCTACAGCTTTTCGATTCGCCTTAAGTTCTGCAAAATTTACATCGCTCAGATTATTCAGGAAGGGATGAGATGAAACGTATTTCTTAAATCTATCCTCGTCTTCCAGGGCTTTGATTACAAAATCTATGGAATCCCTGCTCTTCATAAGCGCGTTATTATCTATGTCGGTCAAGACGACTCTTTCATATCCCCCAAGCAATGCAATCGAAGCAATCCCGGTACCCATAATACCTGAACCGATCACGGCTATTTTTCGGACATTACTAATATCTGTCATCTTTGACGCTATTCAGCAATAAGGTTATTCATTGGCTCGCAATCTTAGCTGGTAGAAAAGTGGAGGCTATCTGCCTCTTTTCTTGTGCATTGTATTCTTATTCCCAATGGCATGCAATCTGGGTAACTTTGTTTCACCCTGCCTTAAACATGAAGTAAAATAGAGTGTGTTGTGAGAATTCTTAATTAGGAGGGAAAGACCGTGACGGATAGGAAAATAGACAAATTGGAGGATACGGTTAGGACGGTACAGGAGGTTTTGACAGCTAATAAAAAGGACCTCCGCTCACTGCTTTACAAAGACATTATCCTGAACTCGCTAAAGTGCAGACGAGATGAGCTTGATATTCTTGATCTCAAGGTTATCAATCGGGCAGTGGCCGAGTTTCGACATGCCGCGTGCGTCTTCAAACCGTACCGGATGGTTCGTAAAGTGTCCATGTTCGGTTCGGCTCGAGTAACCATGCACAGTCCCTATTATGAACTAGCGCTCAGACTCGGCCATTTGCTGGTTGAAAAAGGGTTCATGGTAATCACTGGAGCTGCGGAAGGTATCATGAGGGCCGGAATTGAAGGCGCCGGCGCTGAAAACAGTTTTGGGGCTAATATCCTGCTCCCCCTTGAAAAGGGGCCAACCAGTATAATCCGAGATGATCCCAAAGTGGTTCGGTTTAAATATTTTTTCACTCGTAAAATATTCTTTGTGATGGAAGCTGATGCCATTGCATTATTCCCAGGGGGCTTTGGCACGCATGATGAGGGATTTGAAGTGTTAACGTTGCTACAGACAGGTAAAGCACCGCCAATGCCCGTAGTGCTTATGGAATTACCAGGGGAACAGTACTGGGAAACTTGGGACCAATTCATAAGGCAGCAGTTGTTAGCCCGGCACTTTATCTCTCTGGAAGACCTTTCCCTTTACAAGATTATCCATTCTCCCGAGGAGGCGGTAGATTGGATTAGGTCATACTACGAAACCTACCATTCGATACGCCAGGTTCGAGACCAGCTTATCGTCAGACTGGAGAAAGACCTTCTGGACAGTCATATTAGGAAACTAAACGAGTCTTTTCAGGACCTCGTTGAGTCCGGGGCAATTGCCAAAACACCTGCTCTAGCAGAGGAAAAGGATGAACCCGACCTCTTGTCAAAACCCAGAATTGCTTTCACTTACAACAAAAAAAGTGCTGGGCGTCTTAATCAGATGATAATGATGATAAACCAACTGGGCCAAACAATTTGAGTGTTTGTGCAATGATAGCTGGTCGTCATACCGTTGAAGGACATGACCGAAGAATCTTGGCCATTGCTTGCCTGAGTACTCCGGGGTAAAAGGCCTGATTTGTAGCCAGCCTGATTACTATGGTGTCCCTGGAATTTGCTTGAAGGTATTTTAGTGACCAGACAATAGTCTAAACTTCGGTTAGACATCTAATAGTTTTATTACTATATGAGGAGCCTGAGATGGTATCAAACGCCAATTGGCCTGATAAGCGCAACTTTATTAACGGATGCGTGTATATATTGTACAACACAGTATGTGTGCTAAAGGAGGTAATGAAAATGTTTTTTATGATGACAGAGACATATCCGACTAAGAGTATAGCCGAGGCTGGAAAGGTAGCCGTGGAGGCTTATACAAAAGCGCCACCACCTCATGTAAAGACACTCGGCCTATATATCGCTCCTGGCGGTGATGGCGTAAAATCGTATGCCCTTTATGAGATAGAAAAGGGCCATGTGGATGAAGGGTATAAGGGATTGCTGAAAGTATACGTTCCATTCTTCAATATCGAAGGATGGAAATTTGCGGTAGAGCCTGTTCTGTCGGTGGAAGAAGCATTACCATTAGTAGGTCTATAATACCTATTTGGTAAGCAGGATTTACGACAAGAAGCCAACGCTGTATTACTGGGACATAATGCCCAATTTATAGTAGGCCTAAATGGAAAGGGGCATTTAGGCCTTGCCGATCTTCTTCTCCATCTTACAGTGCTCTATTCCGGCTTCGTAGAAGTGAGCGCCGATAGGTCTGTAGCCCTGGGATTCATAGAATTGAGCGGCAGTAATCTGTGCATGCAGCACTGCTACCGACACCCATCGTCCCTTTAGCTCTTTCTCAACGCAGGCCAGGATACCTTTCCCAACGCCGCAACGCCTGAATTCTTTCAGTACTGCCATCCGCTCTATCTTGGCATATTCAGGTAATGGGAAGCGTACTCTAGCCGTACCTACCACTTTCCCATTACTCAGAGCGATAAAATGGAGGCTGGTATCATCCAGTCCATCATATTCTTCAGCCTCGTCAATTTTCTGCTCCACGATGAAGACCGCCCGACGGACAGCCATGGCCTGAGTCAATTCACGTTTCGTTCTGGTTCTCTTGAAGCTAACCTTCTCCATAAGCAGATTATATGACAAGCCAGATAGAATCACCAAGTTTCGACGGTTCCACGTTATTCTCTGTGAAAAAGAGGTAGCTGCACAGATATCAGAATTGAACAATGTTAATTGGTGCTCCTCATGTGGAGTAGTATTTATGTAAGATGAGAGCCGCTATGGACGCTGCTGTTTATACTGTTTTTGAAAGGTATTCCTGGGAAGTAATATCTGATTTGTAGGTGCCCTGTTTGGCATGATATCCCTGGAATTCCCCTAGAATGCACCTGAGAGGCCCGAGAAAGGGCATTAAACCTTCTGTCATGTAATTCTCTTTATTAGGTTGAGACCAAAGCAAGGTGCAGGCTGTTTCTAGTGTGAGACTAAACTAGCTTCCTGATTTTGCCTTCGGCGCTAATAACATATGTGCTTTCTCGAGCCACTCAGGGATATCGATTTCTTGAGGACAAACATCCATACACTCCCCGCACTTGGTGCACTGGTCGGCACGCTGCTCTTCCTTAAGTTCACTGTAGGCCCA
>JGI24422J19971_10002978_pt1 | contig 10588 bp, 7 predicted proteins | sample DeeMarSWOR152_54_FD_19971 | JGI IMG/M metagenome (IMG submission 19971)
CCTATGCATTTCTCAGGGTCTGACGAAACAAACTTGCGGTCTTGAGCACGCACCATCTAAGCTTTTCCCCCTTTCACAATAGAGGCGTATTCGCCAAGACCTAGCTCGTTAAGCTTCTCAACCGTTGGAACACCCTCCAGAGTCCAGCCTCTTGCCTCATAATAATCATCCAGCCCCACTTGAAATTCTTCCTCGCTGACAACAGCACCCTTCGCAGGTCCATCCTCAGGCACAGGAGCATTCTTTATCTTCCAAGGCAACGTATCGTATTCCCTTGTGCCCTTGCCCTCACGGATGTTGAAAAGCCGAGCTAAATTCTCAATCCTCTCCCCAGCCTTGTCAAGCTCCTCAGGCGTCATCGGGATGCCCGTAGCTAACGTGTAATAGTTCGCCAAATCCTTATTACCATCGTAATACGTGCCTCTTGAAAACTTACACACAATCAGCGAATCGATAACGTTGTAAACGTGCCCATCACCCACAATCATTTTACCCCTGCCCTTCTCAATCTTGAAACGGTTCACTTTACCCTTCACATCAGGCGAATAAGCACCGTTCCTGAGGTGACAAGCACCGCGGAATGAAACACTGAAGCCGAGAGCTGCAGTCTTTAAAGTTCTCAAGTCATAGCCTGGCAACTCTAAGCCTTTGATGTGGCAAGCATACTTGGGTGCATCACCGCCAATTATTTCCGCAGCTTTCGCAACGCCCTCAGCCAGCGCATTGCCAAGCCAACCTTCCCGTTTGCCTATTTTATGAATAATCGCTAAGAGCGCTTCGGCATTTCCGAAACTGAGGTCTATACCATCTGTCTGCTCCTTAGTTATTACGCCATGCTCGTAACAATCCATGGCAAAAGCGACTACTACGCCGATGGATATGCCATCCATTCCATATTCGTTTACAATTCGCATCGCTTCTATTATCGCATCAAGACGGTCAACGCCGCACAACGGACCCATAGACCATAGACATTCGAACTCTAACCGTGAAGTTGCGCCCTTATAAGGTCCTTCGGGCACCACGGCAATGTGGTCGCAGCGCATGCCGCAAGTTGCACAGCCTACAATTTTCTTGACGTAATGCTCGTTCAAGTATTCGCCGCTTACTTTTTCAGCACCCTCAAACTGAGAATTAGTAAAATTCCTCGTCGCCAACGCATACAGAGAATTCAAAACCAAAACGTTCTCAGGTGTTCCCAAAGTCTTATACTTCTTTGTGGCAGGACCCTTCATGCGCTCATAAATCATTTTGATAAATTCTTTGAAGCCATCAAAGTCTGCGACGTTAACATCGTGTGTTCCACGCGCAGCAACTGCCTTGAGGTTCTTTGAACCCATGATGGCACCCATGCCAGCTCTTCCGATGGCGCGGAACTCGTCATTTATGATGGCTGCAAACCTGCAGAGCCTCTCCCCTGCTTCGCCGATGGCTGAGACACGGATGTAGAAGTCGTCGAGTTCTTCCCGAATCATATGGTCGGTTTCGTTAACAGTTTTATACTGTAAATGCTCAGCGTTTCGGATTTCAACTTTATCGTCGTCAATCCAAAGATAAGATAACTTTGGCGCTTTACCAGTGATTATAACGGCATCGTATCCTGCACGTTTCAGGTCTGGACCAAAGAAACCGTGCGCTTCAGCATTGGCGACACCGCCAGTAGCGGGAGATTTAGACACAACGGCGTAGCTGTTTCCGCCTGTTGGACCCAAGGTTCCGGTGAGTGGACCAGTTAAGTAGATTATTGGGTTGTCTGGGTCAAACGGGTCAGTACCCGGCTTAGAATTATCCATGAGCAACTTAATGCCAAGACCAATACCCCCAATATAATCCTTGGCCAGTTTCTCACTCAAAGGTTCAGTAGAAACTTTGCCAGTTGTAAGGTTAACACGCAAAATTTTACCAGCGTAAGCGAACATTTACTTTTTCCCCCACACGTGTTATTAGCTTATATAGCTTCAATAAAAAGTATATTAACCTAATGGATTCCCAGACGGAAAATTGATGGACAAATTCTCAACTTGATTTAGCTGTGAACTGGGCACGAAACAGCGCGTAAACAGGTCTACATATTGGGTAATCTGAGTTTTGATTAAGAAACGAATATATAACGTCTTTAACACTTGTAACACTTGGCGTGCCGGCGGTTCACATCTTGAAGGTAACAGTTGACTATTTAGGCAGCATCAAACAAACGTTAGGCTTGAAACAAGCAGAGCAAGTCGAACTAAAAGGCGATGCCTCAGTATGTGACTTACTTTCTTTGCTCGCTGAAAAGTATGGTGAACCATTTAAAAAAGCAGTTTACGAGCCTAAAGGTCTCGACTTGAAACCCCACCACATCTTATCCGTAAACGGTTTACTGCTTAATCAACTGAACGGCATAGAAACCAAACTTAAAGACGGCGACCACTTAATTTTGATGCCGGTTGTCACCGGCGGATAAGAAAGCGAAAACGTTAAACCTAGCAGTCAATAATTTTTCTTCACAGGTGAATGCTTTGAACAGGATAGACTCTTTAAAACAGGCAACCTTTAAAGAAGGCAAGTTTGACGGATTCCTAATTTTCAACAGCGCCAACCTGATTTACCTCACTGGTTTTTCTGGCGCAAGTGCGCTGCTAATTTCGAAGGACGGAGAAAACACGGTTTACGTTTACAACGTCAACTATGAGCAGGCAAAGGCGGCAGGAAAAGTCTTCAGGGTGGAACTGGTGAAACGTGATGAAAATTTGATGGCGAAAATCGCGAAACAGGTTGCAGCCTTCAAAATTAAAAAACTTGCGGTTGACGCTTTAAACGTTGAAAACTGGTGTGCTCTAACTAAGTCTTTAGGAGGCGAAAAAAGGCTTGAGGTTGACAGCGGCTTCATTCGGGAACTCCGCAAAGTTAAGGATGAAAACGAAATCGAGCTTATGCGCAAAGCTAGCGAGTTAACGAGTGAAGGCATGCGCGTTGCTTGTGAAGTCGTAGCGGCTGGCATGAAAGAGTACAAGGTGGCAGCGGAAATCGAGTACGCCATGCGGAAGCAGGGTTCTTATGGAACAGCGTTCGAAACGATTGTGGCGTCGGGTGTTTGCTCGGCGTTCCCTCACGGCGGCTGCTCTGACAGAGAAATTCGCAAAGGCGACTTGGTGGTTGTCGACGTGGGTGCCACGTACAAGTTTTATCGTTCGGACATGACGCGGACTTTGGTGGCTGGGAAACCTTCGGAGAAACAAAAGAAACTTTACCAGATCGTGAAGACAGCGCAGGATAAGGCGTTTGAGGCTTTAAAGCCGAACGTTAAAGCGGCGGATGTTGACGGCGTTGCCAGGAAAGTAATTGCGGATGCGGGTTACGGCGAGTGTTTCGTGCACAGTCTGGGTCACGGCGTTGGGTTGGAAGTGCATGAACCGCCCACTTTGAGCCCTGACAGCAAAGATGTGCTGGCGGCTGGCAACGTAGTGACGGTTGAGCCTGGCATCTACCTTGTTGGCTACGGCGGAATCCGCATTGAAGATACCGTGTTGGTGCAGAGAAACGGCGCGGAAAAACTCACTAACGGACCTTACGCTCTGAGCAAAGAATAGCACTTTTCTGTTCATTTTCTTTTGATGAGGTAGATTAGTAAGCCCACGCCGACAGCAATAAAATTTGAGTGCCAGTTTTCACTCAATTTTTCCTGACTAAGCCCCAATCGCCCCTGTGACTTCACTCACTCATGGCTGTACAGCATGAGTTCAAGCATTAAGTCTCTGTTCGCGGTTACGTTTTTTGAAGTAAAACAGCAGGCATGCACTAATCGCGGCAACAATGGGCGTTGCAACAATTACTATCCCGAGCACTATTCCTAGTAACGTCATAGTAGCCGCGTTTGTTGAGACAGTTATCTCAGTTGGCGTAACGGTGGCTGGAGGCGTCGGCGAAGGCTCAGGAGACGACGCAGAAGACGATGCAAGAGACGACGTAGGCTCAGGATTTGGGCTTGACGTTGGCGATGAGCCTCCCACAGTGATGTTTTTGACAGTGTCACCATTAACTGTAAAGTTATACTCATAATAAGGCGGGAAATCAGTTGTTGGACCTGAGTAGTAATTTCCAGTTCTTGGGTGTGCATCTATTGTGTAAGTTCCAGCGGGGACGCTTAGAAAATAATAGCCCGTAGAATTAGAGAACCAGCCGGAACCAAACCACGTGTTTGCAGAGTTTCGAAATATAACGGCAGCTCCTACAACTGGTGTCCCGTTTGAGAAGGAGATATAACCTGATACCTTATAGCCTGAGTAAAGCGTGATGTTCTTAGTCATATCCGATCCGACAACAAATCCTGGCTCATCATAGTGAATGTAGTTTGAATCGAAGGGTGGCCAAACGTTGATGTGATAGGTGCCTGCGGGAGCAGAAATNACGTAATATCCTGAAGAATCTGACCAGACGCTGGGAACGATTGAGGGTACATTGAAAATGATGTTTGCACCCGCAATTCCGTGGCCATTCGCGTCCAAGATGTATCCTGAGATTTTATATGAAGGAGTTGGTTGATTATTTGGAGAACCAAAAGCATACAAATAACCATCACCTGAACCCACGTAGACCACTCCATTTGCGACGGCAGCGGATGATCGCATCTGGTCGCCTGTTTGGTAACTCCATATTTTGCTACCCGTCACGGCATTCAAAGCATACACATTATTGTCAAATGACCCTACGTAAACCACTCCGCCAGCAACGACAGGTGAAGAAAAGACGTAGCCTCCAGTATGGAACTCCCAGAATACACCACCATTAATTGCGTTTAGGGCGTAGATGTAGCTGTCATATCCGCCGACGTAAACAACTCCGTTAGCAACGGCAGGAGTTGAATAGTAATAGCTTCCCCAATTGCCATGTAAAGGACGAAACGACCAGATTTGAGAACCAATAGTAGCATTCAAAGCATAAACGTAACCGTCCCGCGATCCAAAGTATACAATACCACCGACAACTGCAGGAGAAGTATCAACAAAACTTCCCGTAGTGTAATGCCAGATCTCTGACCCGTCACTGGCTCTCAAAGCATAGACATTCTGATCTTGCGAACCAAAGTAGACAACGCCATCAACAACAGCTGGAGACGAAAAGATAGCCCCGCCTGTATGGTGCGACCATAATGGAGAACCGGTGGCAGCATTCAAAGCATATAAGTCGCCGGTAGCTGAGCCAACGTAAACTATGCCATCGACAACAGCAGGGGACGGAAACACGGAGCCACCTGCATTGAACGACCAGATTAGAGAACCACTTGCAGCATTCAAAGCATACACATAGCCACCGTATGAGCCAATGTAAACAACTCCATCAACGACAGCGGGAGACGACTCAACACCACTGTCGGTAGCGAATTGCCAGATTTTCGAACCGGTTGTAGCATTCAAAGCGTTTACAAAGCCGTTCTGACCGTTCCATAAGGCGCCAAAGTAAACAACACCACCAACAACAGCAGGAGAAGACTCAATGCCGCTACCTGCTTGATATTTCCAGAGGATTTGATTTGTCAATGGACCAGTAGATTCGGAGTAGCCCGAATGCGCTACATCATTATGAAACATAGGCCAAGAATCAGAATCGCTCGCAGGCGAAGGCGCAGGTGCCAAAACTGGCGCAATATTATAGGTTACACCGTTCATTATTAATTCATCTGCATATAGCGGTTCACCATACCCGTATGGGTCAACAGCCCAGTATTCCAGAGCTATTCCAACGTACAAGGCTGTGGCGTTTCCGTATTGATTTTTCCAGTAATCAAGTTGGTTCCAAGTTTTCCCGTAAATAGATAGTTGTGTGTTTGCTTCAGTCCAACCCCACCTGTTGCCCCCTGTGCTAGCCTGCCATGCACCGTTACTTGCCATCTGGTAATCGCTCAATAAGATAAAGTCTGCTTTCCCGTCAGTGTTATTGTCTAGGGGAATAACGAATCTCGGCGTTGCGTTGACGTATGAAGCGAAAATAGAAAATGTTGAAATTGAATTTAATGCTTTGTTATATGGGTACAGTGCCATGGCGTAAGAACCTTGATTTGCATTTTTAGGAATGACGAGTTTCGCGGAGTTGGGGCTTGTATGAACTTTTTCGTTGGTGAATAGCGCTTGACCGTCGTACCTAGTCTGTAACGCCACATTGAGACTGTTAGCTGGCGGTGGCGTTGAACCGCCCACAACTATGTTTTTTGAAAGGTCACCGTTGACGACGACGTTGTACTCATAGTAAGTAGGGAAATTCGGTGGGTTCTGAACACCATTCGCTGGCCAGACACTCAATGTGTATGTGCCAGCAGGAGCGGTTACGAAGTAGTAACCTGTATCTTTTGAGAACCACCCTGAAAGATAGTTGTCTAGTAAAACAATGGCATTTTTAACTGGTTTTCCCGAAGAATCGAATATGTAGCCTGAAACTTTGTAGCCTGAACTTAAAGTGATGTTCTTGGTTATGTCTGAATCGACTACAAACCCTTGTTGATCATAGAAGATGTAGTTTGAATCGAACGGTGGCCACACGTTAACATGGTAAGTTCCTGCGGGAGCAGAAATCACGTAGTGACCTGAAGAATCTGACCAGACGCTAGGAACAATTTGGGGCACATTGAAAATAATGTTTGCGCCAGCGATTCCGTGTCCGTTGGAGTCCAAGATATAGCCTGAAATGTTAAACGAAGACACACTTGAGGTGCTACTCTGCGCCGTGCCAAAACGAATAGCACCAACTAAAATTAGACTGCACATCAGGATGACTGGCAAAAACACACTTAAGAGTGATTTGTTGTTCACAACATATCCCTCTAACTAGAATACTCTCCGCTTTTCGTAAAAAAGGGTTTTTGTAAAGATTTATTGACTCAACAAATCTTGTGTGTTATTTTTTTCAGTCAATTTTTCTTGACTAACACTTTGCTACGTATTTTAAGCATGGCTGTAGAGTATGAGTTAAAGTATAAACCCTGTACATTTTCATATCAGAAAAAGAATGCCATGACAGAAGTATACAGGCGTGTGTGTTTGGCTTGAAGCTTCAAGTTTCTTCGTCTGGTTTCATGGCGACTGTTTCTTTGCGAATGACTACGTAGGGTTCCTCTTTTTTCCTTTTGAGATAAACGATAAACGCGATTAAGCATGCAACCGTTACTATGAATATAAACATTAGAATTCGGTCAGTGTTCAGATCATTTTCTGAGCGCGTGATTCTTTGCTTCAGATCGTTGAGTTCGGTCAGTAAATCATTGTAGGTCTGGTTAAGTTCGTCGTAAACAGCTTGAAGTGTGGTGTAGTTTGCTTGGAGACTGTAGCGGGTGGAATTGAGTGAATCGTAATCCGCTTGCAGAGCATTGTACTTGCTGAGCTGCGACCCGTAGTTGGAGTTTAAGGTGTTATAGTCGCCTGAGAGCCTGTTGTAACTGTTTAACAATGATTCATAAGCTGCGACGCGACTATCGTAGTCTGCCAGTAATTGGTTATGTTCGCTGAGAAGTGCTGTGTAGTTAGCGAAGAGACTGGTGTACTCAGCTAATAAATCGTCATAGTCGTTCAGTAGTGTTGTATAGTTCGCTTGGAGCCCAGTGTAGTTTGCCAGCATCTCGTAGTACAAACTCTGCATTTCACTGAAAGTCAATTCGCTAACGCGCGTAGTATAAAACGTGTAAGATGAGTAATACACACTTTGGCTTGTTTTAACGTATATGAAGCAGTACAGTGTACCATTCGCCTCTTGAGGCAGCGTAAACCCGAGCCGGCTCGTGAGACTCTCGTTTTCTAGCAAATCCCAAGAAGTTATAGTCTGGTTTTTAACCTCTTGCCAAATTGCGTTTACTGGAGCGTAAATGAATATTGTGAAGTTTTGCAAAGTAAGCGCAATATTTGCCGTTATCGTTACGTTGTGTGTTATGCTTTCTGTGGGATGTGCTTCCTCTGGAAATGTTAAATCAATCGTGACACCACTCCCGCGAAATGACACAGTTGTGTCAGGCAAAGCATCCACACTACATATTAATACAGAGAACAAGAGCAACGTGAGGAAGTAACCCATTTTTTTGGTGTGCATCAAGCGTCCACTAAAACTAGTGAAAAAACAGTATTTATCGTTAACTAATCGGAAATCAACATTATGGGCAGAAATAGCGCTCAACAGTTCGATAGCTAGACAAGATTAAAATGCCTGTTTGCGCTAGTCTTTTCGAAGGTGATTCTTTTTGGAAAAGCCAGCAATAATAGTCGTCGATATGCTCAATGATTTTGTCACTGGAAAACTAGAAGTCAAAAGAACCAAGTACATCATACCGAACCTCAAAAGGCTGATTGAGGCAGCACGCGAGAGCGGCGTTCCAGTCATCTACAGCAACGATGCGCATTATCCGCAGGATGTGGAGGTCGTAGAAAAATGGGGAAACCACGCCATAAAAGGCACCAAGGGCGCTGAAGTTATCCCCGAACTCAAGCCCGCTAAGAAAGATTACATTGTGGAGAAGAGAACGTACAGTGGTTTCTACGAAACAGGTTTGGACCCGCTTTTGCGAAGTTTGTACAAGGGAGAAGGTGTGAAAACTGTGGTTCTTGGCGGTTTGCACACGCACATGTGCGTTAGGCACACGGCTGCGGACGCTTTCTTCAGGGGATACCGCATAATCGTCGCCAAAGACGGCGTTGAAGCTTTCACGCAGGAAGACCATGAGCAGGGCTTGAAGTATTTGGAGAGTGTTTACAACGCGAAGATAATGACTGTTGACGAAATAATCAAAGAATTCAAGTGAAACTGCACTTGCCTTTATGCTCACGCTTTAAAAGGTTCCGGTTCTGGTTCTGAGTTAGACATAAAATTTAACTTGTCACATACACGCATTACAATTTACCTGAGGAGAATGGCATCTCTCCCAGCATTGCTCTCACCTTTCTCCCCTCTACGTTAGAGGCACCCACCCCATTCTCCTCAACCAGAAAACTGCAAACTTTAGTTAAGAAACTTCAGGTGAATGGTGGGCCCGGGGAGATTCGGACTCCCGACCAACAGGTTATGAGCCTGGCGCTCTAACCTGGCTGAGCTACGGGCCCGCTTCGGCGTTCCGTTTATTATGCTGTTTTAGACGGAATTTAAACGTTTTCCGCAACTCACACCCGAGAAAAAAAATTGCACTTCCCAGCCACGCTTGAACACACAGTTCACTCTACGTTTCATGCTTTAAATAAGGGGGGTATAGACTGTTCCGAGCAGCTAGTCACAGCGTCCTCTCGTAGTGATACAGGTATTCCTGCGCGTAACCCGCATACTCGCCAAAGTATTCTCTTCCGAACGCATTGAGCTTGACGTAGTCGGAGTTGTTGAGTCCTTCTCTTTTCGAGAGTTTCTGCACCATTTCGCTTGGGAGCTGTTCGCCGTAATGGTTCAAGATAACACGTTCAATCCATCTGTCCACGGGAAAAGCATCCAGCTTCCCTAAAGAGAACAACAGGACACAATCAGCCACTTTGGGACCGACGCCGCTGAAAGTGCAAAGTTTCTTCTTGGCTTGCTCATAAGGCAACTGCCTCAAGCGTTCAAGTTCGAAATTGTTTTCGAAAATTCGCTTCGAAGTCTCCAGCACGTACCTTGCGCGATAGCCTAAGCCGCATTCTGATAAGCGCTTCTCCGTGGCGTCCGCGAGCTTTTCAGGTGTAGGAAACGTGAAGAACTCCATGCCGTCCAGCGTGATTTTCTCTCCGAACCTGCTCGAAAGACTCAGCAGCATGTGCCTTATTGCTGGGATATTCTTGTATGTTGCACAGATGTAGGAGATGAGGCATTCCCAAGGATCTTGCCTGACTACCCGCAGACCCCAAAACTCTCGAAGCGCCTTTCTAACATGCTTGTCCCTGCCAATTTTAGCGCCGATTTCTTGCAAGTCATCGTCCAATCCAAAATAGTTCTCGACAAACTTCTCGTCTGCGTTTGCAGACTCCAGTTCCGCGTTGACTTGCCGTATCTTGACGAGTTGGTCTCTGACAATGCCGTACCACCAGTCGCCCTTCTTTTCCCACCTGAAAACCTGCCCGCAGCAAAGCGTAACGTCCAAGTTGAAGGGAACTGCGTCAAGCTTCACTGGTTTTCCTCCAAGAACCGCTCTGCCTTAGGAATTTCCGAAGGTAGACCTTTCCTTTTTCGAATTTCTTTGATGGTTTTCGCTTCTAGTTTTGCAGGCACTTTTTCCCAGTGGTCAAACATGGATTGCCAAAAGGCGCGACCAGAAGTTGCTGACCGCAATTCCGCTGCTAAACCGAAGGTCTCTGCAACTGGAATGTAGCCACTTATCGCTGTGGAAACGCCTTTCTGTTCGAAGGCAGAGATTTTTCCGCGTCTGCTACTGATGATCTTTGCGCATTCTCCCGCCAATTCTGTGGGGGAAGAAATGACGGTTCTGTAGACAGGTTCAAGCAGCATGGGCTTAGCTGTTAAGAAAGAACCGAAAATCGCTTTACCCACGCCATGCATAATTTCAACTGGACCACGATGCTCTGGGTTCTCGCTAAGCTGGATTTCCATTAAATTGATTTTCACGCCTCTTAAAGGCTCTCCGCACAATGGACCCGCTTTGCAAGCGAATGTAAAG
>JGI24422J19971_10002980_pt1 | contig 10581 bp, 12 predicted proteins | sample DeeMarSWOR152_54_FD_19971 | JGI IMG/M metagenome (IMG submission 19971)
CGCTGCAAAATATTGGCTGGGACTATGCTTGGCAAAGTTTTCCTCAGCTATGGCGGTGGCTTTTTTGAGCGACTTCAATTTGTCGACCTTGAGTTCTCCAACTACTCGCACTGAGAGACCTGGTCCAGGAAAGGGTTGCCGTTCGGATAATTCTGTCGGAACTCCTAGGTATCTGGCTACCTTTCTCACCTGTTCTTTGTAAAGGGATACAACCGGTTCGATAACTTGAAATCCGTAGCGTTCAGTGGGACTTATTCCTATCTGAGTTAATACATTGTGCTGAGTTTTTATTCCTCCCTTCGTTTCAACTATGTCCGCCTGGATTGTTCCCTGAACTAGAAATCGGCAGCCCTCTTTTTCAGCGGTTTCACCTAAAGTTTTGTAGAAGGTCTCTCTAAACTTCTTCCGCTTCTCCTCAGCGTCTCGCAAACCCTTTAGCTCGCTTAAGAAACGTTGCTGAACATTCAGCACCTTTATCAGTAGGTTTAAGGGAGGCTGAGATAAGAGTTGCGCAACCTTTTCAGGTTCTCCGTCCCGCATGAAGGCGTCGTCAAGCATAACGCAGAGAAGATTCTCTCCTATGGCACGGTGGATTAGCGCAGCAGAGGTTGTGCTGTCTACGCCTCCCGAAACCGCGATGAGGGCCCGCTCGCTTCCAACGGCTCTCTTGATCTCCTCCACTTGCTTGTCCACAAATTTTTTAGGATCAAATTTCTCCAGTTTACACAAACTCCTTCAGATTAGTTGATCCACCATTTCCTTGGTTACGTACGTGCCCATTCGGGGCATTCTTTTTATTCCAATAATTTCGGATATAACCTTTGCTCGGATGGGTGTAGGGAGTTCGCGTAGGTTTTTGAACCTAATGAAAGTTGCTTTTTTTCTTTCCTGCAGAAAATCCATGTATTCTTCATATGATTTTAACAAAGTTTCGTGGCCGTAGGTTTTCCAAAGGTTCTCGGAGTCTCCGGTGATTCGTTCGATGAATTCTCCGACGCCTCGAATTTCTTTGTGGGGATGTGTTACATAAAAGAGGAGTAGCTCCACATTTTTTGGACCAACCAGTCCTCTGCGAACAAAGGCGTGCACGGTTTTGCCCGCTCTGTTTAGATTGCATAGCCGATTCCAAAATTTTTCTATGTTCAAGAGGATGAAAGCATACCGCTTCAACGTTTATCACACCGCACCTACGGTTAACGCTTAACATTTTATGTCGTTTACCCTTATAAGCAATGAATGGTTTCGCGATTGGATTAGTAAACGCTATTTCCATGGCAGGTGGTGATATCTCCCGCAAACTCCCCTCTTTTTCTGTATTTTTCTCTTGTTTGTCATTGAGGCTCATCATCTAGTTTCGGCTGACCACTTCATGGTAACATGCGTGCGTATGCGATCTTGATTTTATATCAAACCCGTTGTTTCTAAAGATTGTTCTAACGTTCGTGACCACTAGTATCAAACCTACTGATACGCCTAACAATCTGGCAGGTATCCTCTTGCTGGTGTAGGCCGCTACAGGAGCTGTTATGTTACCTCCTATGATCAGTGCTGTTACCCAAAGCCAATGGAAACTCTCAGGTCCAATTATGACCCTGAAAGTTATTGTTTCAGCAAGTGTTACGAAAAACTCTGACAAGTCACCCTTAACTAAAGTGTTCTATTATGTTACTTGAACCACACGGCTATTAGATTACCAACCAAATGAGAAACGATAATGACGAATATCGCTAATAAAACATGCTCACAGACAAGTTTTATTGGATTTTCCTTCGTGATCTTGGCAATGTAAAGATTAAGAAGAATGAGAAGTAGCATTCCCCAAGCAATGGCAAGAAAAACAGCAGTTTCAAAAGGAAAAAGCAAAATGGGAATTGCAAAAGTTAAGGTAAAACCAGAGGCTGAAAGAAAGGTAAAAAGAGTGGTTAGCCAAATTTCCTTTGGAGTGTGTTTGCATCTTCCTTTCTCAACTTCCGCCTCCTCGGAAGTATGTAAGCTTACAGCGTCAGATAAACCATCAGCTATGGCCATAACTACGATCCCAGAGACAACTGCTAATTTCGAAGAAGTGGCCGAATACATGCCGACAATCATTCCAAGAGATGTAATTACTGCTGTAGTTAGTCCAAAAGAAATTCCAGTAATTAACTGATGAGAATATTTTTGAGCCATGTTATCCTCCTGCACTTGCGCCCTTATATAAGGCTTTTTTATTCAACATTCCTTTACTTTCATAGGAGCACCATTATCAACGTTCGAATGTTCAAAACCGCAACCCACAATCCAACGAGTACTCCTAACAGTCTTCGAGGTGTCTTTGAACATACATAAGCGGCTATTGGAGTTAGAATAATCCCCCCTAGCAGTATGGGAAGGACGATGTTCCACAGAAAGCTCTCGAACCCTATGATGATACCGAAAGTTATGAACGTAGCAAAAGAAATAATGGGCTCAGTAAACTCCACCGTTCCCACAGCCTTTCTAGGATTTGATCCCGTTGCAACGAAGGCTGGCGTTAGGATTGGGCCCCATCCACCGCCACCTGAAGCGTCTATGAACCCAGCCACGAAACTAAGTACAGCAAGTTTTTTCCTTGAATAATTTACGTCTTCTGACACTGACGAAGAATGTGATGGGGAGGAAGGCGACGGATTCCTGTCTTTTTTCCATCGGAAAAGGAATTTAATCAAAATCACTAATCCCATGCACAAGAGAATTAAAGCGACAATTGGTTTTGCCACATTAAGGGCGAGAAACGATAGTCCCGCTGCTCCTAAGATGGCTCCTATCGTTCCGCAGATGAGCAACGGCACAAGGAGGTCCTTTCTCACGTTACCCAATTTGAGGTGAGAGCCTGCTGATATCGTGTCTACGAAGGCTTCTGCTGTGTGAACGGAGGCACTTGCAACTGCTGGAGCAATGCCAAACGACACAAGAACAGTGGCTGATGTTACTCCGTAGCCCATTCCTAAACTAGAATCAACAAATCCGCATGCGAGTCCCGCAACCACAAGGGCTATGAAATCTCCCCATATCATTTTTTCACCTTCTACGTCGATTCAATTAGATTCGTCTTCCTAGCATAATCACTCCATTGGGGTCAATGACATAACGGTCTTTTATGACACGGCTCTTATGTGGATTCGTGGGGCAAAATTCGACCAGTAAAACTTCAACTGATCCGTCTGGCTTCCGTCTGTGAATCGTGATTTGTTTCTTGCGTGTGTACGAGATTTTTGTCAGCCCCATAATCTTTCATGAATGTAGTAGAACAGGGTCTCTAGAAGGGTTGATGATATTCCTATGGCAATGGACACTGACCAGCTACCCAGTATGGCAAAGCATACAATTATTGTTATGAGTGGGGCGAGTATTCTCCATGTGATGGCTTTGATTATTGACCTCGATTTAGCATCCATGAATGATCAACCTCTTTTTCCACCTTTCGTGTGACGAGTTAGGTATTGGTAGTATACCAATATATCTCATCACCTTCCTCGTATTTAAAGTTTACTCCTCAGGAGTAGTAAATATACGCGCGCGTAGTAGCATACAAAAATAATTATGGCGGTTCCGCAATTAATTTGGGAGTCAAAATGTTAGAAGATGTCCTTTACGTAGAAGAAACGAAGGTCACAGTTAGAAAGTATAGACACAGAACAACTGTCCCAGCTAAGATATTTACATTGTTGAAGCTTAAAGATGGCGACATCTTAAGATGGATCGCGATGAAAGATGGAAGAATTTTCATAGAAAAGAAGTCTATACAGTGAGTACCTATCTCGTGCGAGCATAGAACCGTCAGGAGAAACACTCAAAAATGAGCAAGCTAAGGCTAAACTTCTTCAGTCGACCTATCTCTCCTCTCTTTATTTCCCAATTTTTGCTTCATCTACTTCCTTTTGCGGAATATTTGAGCACTATTTATTTGACAGAAATACTAAGCCTGCTTCGATGAGCTTCCTCAACTTTTTTTAGCAGTTGCACGGGGTATTGATAGTGTTGAAAAGTCTTTAATATAGGCTTAGGTTAAGCGATATATGACAATTCGAGGGAGGTCTGGATGATGGAGGCCTACATCCTAGTGAAGATATCTACCCAAAGGGAAGTATATGCGCGCGCGCCTATCATGGATTTTGACCTAGACTCCTTTGCTGAATGGATAAAGAACATTAAACCTAGTGTGGTCTTTGTAGGCTACAATTCACATCAGAAAGGTATTCCTATTCCAGAACCTACATGGGAAAAGACTTTAGGTCTAATGTGTTCATTAAAGAATGCTGGAATTCAAGTATTCCCTAAGTTAATTCAAAAAGTAGCAGATTTCTTTGTTTAGGTTTCTCATTTTGAGAGTTTTCAGAGGCTTTTCTCAGGAGTTGCTGGAGGGATATACGAGATAGCTTTGAAAAAAATCATTTATTATTCATAAAGTTCAATTCATTTCTTACCAGTATCGGTGTAGGGTTAATATGAAGGACGTTTTGTATGTGGAATGGGTTCCAGCGGGCGCATTGATAAAAGCTCTAGTGGGATTTTTTTCTTTACTTAGCTTGTGCATACTATTGATAACCATCGCTGTTGGCGTCGCTATTCAGCATCCCTTCTTGATTGTTGTCTTAGCGTCTCCTCTAGCGTTTGTGTTGTTTGTATTTTGGAATTATCGGGGCATACGGATAAAGGTGACCACTGAGAGCCTTCTAATTTATTACGGATTTTTCAATCGCAAACGTATTCTAATAGCAGATATAGCATCCTGTGAACCAACTAAAGCTTCTTTCGGAAAATATGGTGGTATCGGCATTAGATATGGTACTGATGGCTCTTGGGCTTACACAGCATCACTTGGAGATGCGGTGAAAATAATCCTACGGAAAGGAAAACCATTCGTTTTTTCTTCAAATAATCCTGAAAAAATCTGTAGCATCATTAATCAGATGAAAAATGTGTCATAGCCCATTATTGTGTGCATGCATGCGCTGTTGACGAGAGTGTGAACGAGAGGGCATATTAATCATTTTTCCCGAGTTACGGAAAACTCACAATGTTCTTAGGATTGTTGACAGCCCTAATAAGAGAGTGGATACTCCTATAATCAACTTTAATCTTGTACTTTCAATCTTTTTAACAATATATGCTGCTAATGGCGCCGAAAGCACAACACCAATTGATAACAGAATTGATAATAGCCAATCTATGTTCCTACCAATAAGAGCGTACATCAGCACAGCAACAACACACGTGACTCCTTCTGCTAGAGAGATTATTCCAATGGCACTTCTTGCTTTTACGCCCGCTAAGATCTGGCCTGCTGTGACTATGGGTCCATATCCGCCTCCACTTATGCCTTTATTAAAGGCGGCTAAAGAACCAAGACATAATATTCTAGTCCATGAAAACCCAAAATTCTTGTTTTTAGTGGCTAACACGATCAAGCCTGTGACAGCAAATAATGTTCCAATGTATAAATTTATGAGAGGCTTCGGTAAATTAACTGCAATTACAACCGCAATTATGGATCCAATTAAACCTAAGAGTGAAAGCATCACTGCGACTTTAAAGTGTTCACTGCCAATAGAGAAATCAACATTTTTGAATTCGTGATGAAAGAAAGCAGCTAAAAAATCTCCTGCGAGCTGTGAAACCAATACCGCCGGAACGACTTGAAGAGGATCAAAGCCAATTATAAGTAGTACTGGGGTCAATATGGTTCCATACCCCATTCCAATAGAGGAGTCAACAACCTCAAGCAAAAACGCTAAAATAACTACGGGAAGATAGTTAAACAAAACCATAGGCTAACTCCCTTATGCGCGCTCGCGTGGAGACTACTTTGTTTCTTCGGTCACCATCATGGTTGTGGTCGATCGAACTTTGTCCAGTCGTCTCACGTGCCAAGCAACGATTTCCTTAAGTTTGCCCATGGTGTCGGCTTTGACTTTCGCCACAACATCGTAAACGCCGTAAACCATGTAAGCTTCTTCCACCGCATCGATTTTTTTCAGCGCCCCTAGAACTTCGTTCTCCGATCCTATCTCGGTGTTTATCAACACGAAAGCCATGGGCATAGAATCATCTCCACAGTTTATGATGTCGCGGCGCGCGCGTCGACCAATTTTAAACAAGTACATTTTATAAATACTTAATGTTCATACTGTATATATTGTAAATACTATGCGCCCGCGTTCCTCTTTCTATTTGAAGATTGTTGACCAACGTTTCGTGCATATTTTAGTTTTTCTTTCAAGAGCGTTGTTTATGGCTATTAAGGCAATGCCTTTACCATTGTCTGCTATTCTGGTGATGTTCCAAAGTATCAATCTCAAATGCGGTATTTCAGGAAGCTCCTGCATCAATCTGTCTCTTTCCAACTCAACGAATGTCTGCATTTCCAAAAGGCTGTTTGCGATCTTGATGTCGCCAATGAAGAAGCAATCTACAGATTTCAGAACCAAGTCATGGGCTAAGTCATTTAGATTGCTTATTCTTTCGATTACCCATGTAGGCAATTGACCTTTGTATCTTTGCAACAGTTCAATAACTCTGCGTGCTATTTCTTCAGCATAATCAGCAATCAACTCAAGATATCTCAACATCAGCCCGAAGTATAGAATATGTAAAGGATCCTTCAATCCTATTTCTTCAGCCACTTCTCTTCTTCTTTGCGCAGAAACCAGCAATCTCATCGCGAGCAAATACATCATGTCGGCTTCATCCTCTCGATTTATAGCGTCTTTTGCCAATGAAACATCGAAGTCTACGAGTGCTTGTACTGCTTCCTCTACAATGGTCAACGAAATTATGGAAAGCCTTCGCAACAGCATGTCCAAATGGAATTTTCTTGGGTCAACTGAACATTGGAGTTTAATACTATCCGGCGTCTCCTCTACGATTCCCAATCCGATCAGTTTAGGAATTATCCCCCTGATTTCTTCGGTGTGTTCAGAACGCATCCTTTCAGAAGATATTATTGAGAAAAAGTCACGGCCGAGAATGTAGCTACCAACGGTTATCCGTTCCAACATTTTTGGATCGTCACATAAATCAGAGTTGCAGACGTACTCTTCGATTCCTTCTTTTGGCGTAAGAAGCTTGCTTGGAAACAGCTTAAGTGAGCCATCTTTTTCTGGCACGAGAAAGATGGTGTCTCCACGTTTCAGATTCATTTCCTTCACCCAGTTGCTGGGTAGAGAGATCGATAAGGTTGAGTAGCCAACTTTTTGTAACTTTCTACTCTCCATTTGGGTCACCTAAGTATTTATAGTACTTACTAACTACTAGAATATAAACATTACGTATTTATTTTGGTTATGTTATAAATATACTTCTGCAAAAAAAGGAGGGTGGTATATATGCAAAAATGGAAAACCGTAAAGGTCCGGCAAGAACTCCTAGAAGAAGCCAAGAGAGAAGTGAAGAAAAACCAGTACCAAAGTCTCTCCGAATTCGTTTCAGATGCCATTCGACTTCGCATGCAAACATTAGCCAAACAAAGAATACCAGAATACCTAGAGCGCGATAGGCATACCAGGATCCATCAGCTGAAAGCACAATTATTCTACACGCCAAAACATATTTGGGCTCAAACGACTCCTCAAAGAACCGCCAAAATCGGAGTAACCGATTATTTCCAGAGCCAAGCCAAAGAGATAGTTAATATCAAAATTGACAAAGTCGGAGAAAACGTTTCTAAAGATAAACCATTCGGCGTGGTAGAAACTTGGTGGTTCGTATATGATTTGTATCCCCCATTAAACGGAAAGATAGTTTCAGTTAACAAAATTGTCTTCGACGATCCGTTTACATTGAACGCAGACCCGTATCGGTGGATTGTGGAAGTTGAACCTACATCCACGGAAGCCAACACGTGGACAAATGGACTGCTAAGTTTGGGAAAGTACAAAAAACTAGTCGCCAAAGTTGAAGGCGAACCCATGTATAAAATGACTGCTAAGTTGCGCGCACAAGCGCGCGCACGCGCTGAGTGAAGCATCCTTTAGGGGTGAAAAACTTGGGTGAAAAAAAACCGGGTGTACATGTAAGTTTGGAAAGAGAAGGGGCAGAACATAAGTGGTCGTATGTACGCACGATGAAGAAGAGGGAGGCTCCACACCTTTAACTCTTCAAAACAAAAATAAGAGGCGGTCATAAACTTGGTAGACTCCGTTCTTTGCGAGGAAGGTTGCCAATTCTACAAAGGAAAAAACGAGAAAGGATACATCGTCTGTGAGAAATACGGGATACTTCTAAATTGCCCTTGGAATCTTATGCATCAACAGAGGTCTGAAAAAGACCTTATTAAGTTTTGGAATGATGTGCACACACTGATTATGCCTCCAACCCTCAAAATCATTTCTTATCTTGGCAAACCCGGGGAGAAATGAAGGTCGGGAAAAGCATATGCCAAAATGGAAAACCGTACGCGTCAAACAAGAACTCGTGGCTGTAGCGGAGAGGACGCTTGAGAAGAACCGTTACCGGAGTCTCTCCGAATTTGTTTCTGAAGCTATTCGACTGCGCCTCGATGAGCTGAAACAAAGCCATGAAAAGGTTGCTGAGAAGCAGGCTAAATATCCGGTGATCCACGAACGACTGCTTTACACATCCAATCATATGTGGGCAATAGTAACTCCAGAAGGAAACATAAGAGTAGGTTTATCCGAATACGCCCAAAGGCACCTGAAGGGAATAGCTGGCATCCAGACCGACCCTGTTGGATGCGAAGTGAAGAAAGAGGAGCCCTTCGGAGTTGTTGAAACATGGATGTTTATGTTTGACCTATACTCTCCCGTCAGCGGCAAAATTATCAAAATCAATGAAGATCTCCAAGACGACCCCTTCATAATCAATGATAATCCATATGAAATAGCATGGATAGCAGAAATCAAACCTAACAACTTAATCACATTGGAAGAAGATTTAAGGGATTTGATGAAGCTACATCAATATAAAATGTGGACGTTTAAGCTAGGGCGATCACGAATACTAGGCCTTTAATTAACCCTCTTTTTTTAACATCGCTAAGCGGGCAACAATGGGGGAGCTCCAAAAAATGACTGTCGTTAGTCACGCTTTCAAGAACAAAAGGAGGCTACCACCATGCCGTGCCGCATGTCCCGCTGACGTGAACGTTCAAGGATATATTGCCCTACTTCAGCAAGGCAAATTCAAAGAATCGGTAGAACTTATAAGAAGGAGCATGCCCTTTCCCGCAATTTGCGGCAGAGTCTGCTTCAGTCCTTGTCAAGATGCTTGTTCGAGAAAAAACGTAGACCAGCCTGTGGGCATTCGTTATTTGAAACGTCTTGCCGCGGACATTGAACGCGAACAAGGGCGAATCAAACCCGATCCCATACCCAAAACGCACAGCGAAAAAGTGGCGGTAGTTGGCGCGGGACCAGCGGGATTGAGCGCCGCATATGAACTCGCAAAACTTGGCTATCCAGTCACAGTTTTTGAGCGTATGCCTGAACCTGGCGGCATGATGCGATACGGTATCCCTGATTATCGTCTGCAAAAATATGTTGTGGCTAATGAAATAGCTTACATCCAAGAGTTAGGTGTGGAAATCACGACGGGGGTGGAATTCGGCAAAGACGTACAGCTTGACACTCTACGGAACAATGGTTACAAAGCCATATTCATAGCGAACGGAGCACAATTGAGCACAAAACTTGGGATACCGGGCGAGGATTTAGAGGGCGTTTTTCACGCGGTTGAGTTTTTAAGGCATGTATCACTAGGAAAAACCGTTGACGTAGGCGAAAAAGTTGCAGTCATTGGAGGAGGCAACAGCGCCATCGATGCCGCTTGCACATCGCTAAGGCTTGGGGCAAAAGAGGTCACGATTCTCTACCGTCGCTCGCGGAAAGAAATGCCAGCGCTTCCCCACGAAATAGAGGCTGCCCAAGAAGAAGGAGTTAAGTTCCATTTTCTAGTTGCCCCCAAACAAATTATTGGTGAAGGAGGCAGGGTCAAGCTTATAGAATGTTTGAGGATGGAGCTGGGAGAGCCTGACGCAAGCGACAGAAGGCGTCCAATACCCGTCCAAGGGTCTGAGCACACGTATGAGGTGGATACGGTAATTGCGGCGATCGGCCAAATGGCGGAAACTTCATGTCTGCCTTCCATTCTTTTGGATGAGCGTGCACGTGCAATTTCGGTTGATCCATTAACGCTGGAAACCAAGATTCCAAGCGTTTTTGCGGGAGGCGACATAGTCACCGGTCCCGCGAGTATCATCGAGGCTATAGGTGCAGGCAAACGAGCGGCGGTGTCGATTGACCTTTATTTGAACGGCGAAGATTTGAGGACTGGAAGAGAAGAGGAAATTGAAGAGGCAACATGGGTTAAAGACTGGGAAAAGATAACGAAAAAGCCTGAAAGATATACCGCCCCACATGTAGACATAGGGAGACAGAAAGTAAGCTTTGAGGAAGCCGATGAACTTTTAGCGAAGACTAAAGAAGTCGCCATGTTAGAAGCCCGGAGGTGTCTCGAATGCGGACCCTGCACTGAATGTCTCGGAAGCGAGGAGTTGTGTGAAGCTGATAAAGCGGTGGTCGATGAAACTTTATGTACTGGTTG
>JGI24422J19971_10002982_pt1 | contig 10577 bp, 8 predicted proteins | sample DeeMarSWOR152_54_FD_19971 | JGI IMG/M metagenome (IMG submission 19971)
AAAGAAGGTGAGGGACAAAATACTGGTTTTCCCTAACGGCAAAGGGTCAACCGTCGGATCCTACACTCTTTACAGGATGAAGAAGAACGATACGGCTCCTGCTGGGATCATAAACAAAGAATGCGAAACTGTGGTTGCTGTAGGAGCAATAATCTCGGAAATACCCTGCATTGATAAGATTGATCTTTCGAACATAAAGACAGGAGACGTTGTTCGATTAGAAAATGACACGGTTAGAATAGAGAAATGAAGGATGCTTCGACAATCTGTTCTAGCTACTTTTGTGTTTGCGCGCCCACGCGCTCGGTGTGAGGATGATGCATGATCGCTTTGCGTTCACAAGATAGGCTGAAACAGGTTGCTGAGGCAATCGAGCGTGAGCTGTAAACCATCTTAACCAGAAAGTCTATAGTGGCTCAGACGTCTTTCTCGCTTTTACGAGTTTCCAACCACCAAGGAAGGATTTAGTATAGAGATGTAAAAGGCCACACCGTTTGCATAGAAGTATCTTCGATTTGTTCTTGAAGTCTATTTCATATAACTCTAAAGCCCCGTGGCAATCTACGCATTTTCCCTTGAACTCTTTTTGCTCAGGGAACAGTTTTTTTCTGAAATATTCTGACATGTTATGTTTCCTTTCGAACATATACACTGGGCCATTCGACTACTATTCAGATTCTCAAAACTTAGAAATCAGCCTAAATTATAAGGGTTTTACTAACATGCACATATATTTCAAAATACACAAAATCTGTCAAACAAAGAGAAAAATACCCTTGATGGTGTACAATTGTCGATGCTGCTGCTTTAGTTTAGGCAAGAACAAGTAGAGTAGAGATTCATTTCAAGGCAAGGAGATGATTGTTTAAGAAGGAACTGATGAGGCGTGGGTAGATTTATTTGGAGAGCCCTTAACATGTGAACGAGGGAGCTGCAAATAACCCGACTCAAAAAACTGGTGCTGCTAAAGCTTGGGGGATCTGCCCTCACAATAAAGGAGAAACCATTCACACCGGATAAAAGAACAATCACGAGACTAGCAGAAGAGATCAAACACGCAGACATCGGCCCCCTAATCTTGGTTCACGGAGGCGGCTCATTCGGGCATCCAGTTGCCAGACGATACCGCATAGACGAGGGCTACAAAGAGTCTTCACAGATCATGGGATTCTCAAAGACACACCAAGCGATGACCGTGCTAAACAACCTAGTTGTTGATTCACTGATAAACCAAGCCATTCCGGCTATAGCGGTGCCGGCATCCTCTTGCATAATCACCAAGTCGGGTCGGATAGAGAGCTTTGAGAAAGGCCCGCTGATTAAAATGCTGGAGATGGGGTTTTTACCAGTTCTTTACGGAGACGCCGTCCTCGACTCGGACATCGACTTCACAATCCTGTCCGGCGATCAGCTGGTTTCCTCTCTCGCAATGAGCCTTAGCGCAGAACGTATAATAATAGGCGTCGATGTCGATGGTCTCTACACAGCAGATCCCAAGACCGACCCCTCAGCGAGGCGTATTCAACACCTTACGCTAACAGAATTGAAGCGACTGCAACACAAAGTTAGAGAAGCAAAGGTCACCGATGTCACTGGAGGCATGCCAAGAAAGATGAGAGAACTGATACCCGCTATCGAGAGAGGGATACCCGTGATAATTATCAATGCTACAAAACCCAACAACATCTACAAGGCACTTAAGGGACAGCAAGTTGTTGGAACCACAATCGAAAGAGTGTGAAAACCCTGCCTAGCCCAACTGAAAAGAGAAAATCAAACCACCTGAAAATAAGCCTAAAAGAAAGCGTCCAAGCCAAGCAGATAACTACAGGATTCGAGGAGGTTTACCTTGTGCACAAGGCTCTCCCAGAAGTCGAACGAGAAAAAATCGACCTCTCAACCGTTGCCTTTAATCATGAATTCTCAGCCCCGCTTATAGTTGGAGCGATGACCGGTGGTGCTCCAGAAGCGAGGAAAATTAACAAAGCCATAGCCGAAGCTGTTGAACAGTTAGGACTTGGGATGGGAGTTGGGAGTCAACGAGCAGCCATCGAAGATCCCAGTCTAGAGAATACATTTGCTGTTACAAGAAAGAAAGCTCCCACAGCCTTTCTAATAGCTAACATCGGAGGGTCCCAGCTTGTCAGAGGCTACGGCTTCAAGGAAGCCCGGAAGGCCATTAAGATGATGGACGCCAACGCCCTAGCCATCCATCTGAACCCGCTACAAGAGACCATTCAACTTGAAGGGGAAACAGATTATACGGGTATCCTCAACAAAATAGGTGAAATCGCTGAAGCAATAGATGTACCAGTGATCGTGAAGGAAACGGGAGCCGGCATATCAGCAGAAGAAGCGAAGTTACTTGAGACCGCTGGCGTCGCAGGTATAGATGTGGCTGGGGCTGGTGGAACGAGCTGGGCTGCGGTAGAATACCATCGAGCGAGGAGAGATCAAGACGAGCTCAGGCAGAGGCTGGGCAAGGCGTTTTGGGATTGGGGTATACCAACCGTGGCAAGCCTCGTAGAAACTGTTCAATCTGTTGACTTACCCGTCATAGCCTCGGGTGGGGTACGCTCTGGAATTGATGTTGCAAAGGCTCTAGCCTTGGGTGCGAGTTTGGCCAGCATGGCTTTGCCGATCTTGCCTTCAGCTACGAAGGGCGAAGAGGGAGTGAAGAAGGAGCTTCAACTGGTGTTAGAAGAGTTGAGGAACACCATGTTTCTTGTCGGAGCAGGTTCTGTTAAGGAAATAAAGGCGGCTCCAGCAGTTATAGCAGGGAAAACAGCTGAATGGCTACGGACGAGAGGCTTTCATCCCGAGACCTACGCAAAAAGGAAAAGGTGATTCCGTGAAGAAGACAAGCATCGAGGATATTCTTGAAGAGAAAGCACCCATCATTGACAAGGCAATGGAAAAATACATCCCGCGAAGGTACAACAAGGATTCTCTTGTTTTTACGCTTGGCCCACCGAGATTCGAATACCACTTAGAGGCCTTAAATAAAGCGGTAGCCGAGCCTGTATGGGAATTTCTAGACAGAGGTGGCAAGAGGTGGAGGCCAACCCTGTTCATCCTAGTCTGCGAAGCCCTCGGCAAAGACCCTAAAGAGGTTCTGGATTTCGCCATAATACCTGAGGTCATCCATAACGGGCTTATCATGATCGACGACATAGAGGATGGTTCCGAATCCCGAAGGGGAAGGCCTTGCACCCATAAATTGTTTGGTCTCGACATCGCGATTAATGCTGGAAACGAGATGTTTTACCTGCCACTATTAACGCTAATGAAAAATAAAGAAAAACTTCCTCCAAGCAAAATGAACAAAATTTATGAAATCTACGTGCAGGAGATGATAAACGTAGGCTTTGGACAAGCCATGGACATCGCGTGGCACAGAGGGCTAGCAAACGCCGACGAAATCAGCGAGAAGCAGTACCTGCAGATGTGTGCATACAAGACGGGAACAATCGCAAGGATGTCGGCGAAAATAGCAGCGGTTCTTGCTGATGCCAGCGACGATGTGGTTGAAGAGATTGGTAGGTTTGCGGAGTCGATTGGTGTAGCCTTTCAAATCCAAGACGACATTCTCGATTTGGTGAGTGAAGAGTTCGGTGAAATGAAGGGAGGACTTGGTCAGGATGTAACCGAAGGGAAGAGAACCCTGATGGTGATTCATACGTTGGAGAAGGCAGAGCTTGGCGATAGAAAGAGGCTTCTAGAAATCCTAAACATGCATACAACCGACCAAAGACTAAGAGATGAAGCAATCAACATAATCAGGGATTACGGCTCAATTAAGTACGCGAAGAATTACGCACGAAGCATAGTGAGCGAGAGTTGGAAAGATGTTGATGACATTCTGCCGCGATCAGAGGCTAAAGAAAAGTTAAAGGCTTTCGCCGACTACTTGATCGAGAGACAGATCTGAGCGGCTTTTAAGCTAAGTGGCAAGTCTTGACTCTAGATGAAACTGAAGTCAGAGAGCTCATTCGAAGAATCGCTCTTCTAAATGCGATCAGTTATGAAGGAAAAGCTGAGCTGCAGCCGGTTCTGGGCAAAATCCTTGCCGAACGCCCAAATCTAAAAGAGAAGGTGAAACAGGTTGCCTCAGTTGCCGCTGAGGCTGTTGAAGAGGTTAACAAACTTTCTCTGGAGCAGCAAAGAAAGATTGTTGCGAGGAGGTGGCCTGAAGCTCTAGTTGAGGAGAAGGTTGAGGAAGAAAGAGAACTTCCGCCTCTGCCCAACGCTGAGAAATATGAGCGGGTCGTGACTCGTTTTGCACCCAATCCAGACTGCGTCTTGCATCTGGGTTCAGCTAGGGCCATAATTCTCTGCTACGAATACGCGAAGAGATATGACGGGCTATTCTACCTGCGCTTTGAAGACACGGATCCAAGACTGAAGAGATCAGCATTACCGTTCTACGACCTCATACGGGAAGACCTGAGGTGGCTTGATTGCGAATGGGACGGTGAATTCATCCAGAGTAATAGGCTTCCTATTTATTATGAACATGCAGAAAGAATCCTGAAGGAAGGAAACGCCTACGTCTGTGAATGCAGACCCGACGAATTCCGGGAAAAAGTGTTAGCCAAAGAATCATGTGCCTGTCGAGATTTGACACCAGATGAGAATCTTGCCCGCTGGGAAAAAATGCTCAACGGAACCTACAAAGAAGGAGAAACTGTTGTAAGGATCAAAACTGATTTAATGCATCCAAACCCCGCTGTGAGAGACTGGCCGGCGCTGAGAATCATCAACCCAGAGCGACATCCGCATCCGAGAGTCGGCAGTAAGTATCGAGTGTGGCCTCTTTACAACTTCGCCTGCGGCATCGATGACCATCTCATGGGCGTAAGCCACATTATCCGGGGGAAGGAGCACCTGACAAATCAGAGAAGGCAGCAATATATGTACAAGCATTTCGGATGGAAGTATCCCGAGGCAATACATTATGGAAGACTCAAGATAAAAGGGGCCTCCCTCAGCAAGTCAGTAATTGTCGAAGGGATTAGGAAGGGCGTCTTCAGGGACTGGGATGATCCGAGGCTTGCCACCTTTGCAGCTTTGAGAAAGAGGGGGATAATGCCTGAGGCGATTCGACGTATGATAATTGACGTTGGCCCTAAGACTGCTGATGTTGTGTTGAGCTGGAAGAACCTTTACGCTCACAATCGCAAGATAATTGATCCTGTAGCAAATCGATACTTCTTTGTCCGTGATCCGATAAAAATTAGTGTAAAGAAGGCTCCTCGTGCGATTTCTGCCGCAATTCCCTTGCATCCGGATCAGCCTGAGAGGGGCTCTCGTCGCTTTCAGATAGAGCCCAGAGACGGTGAAGTCTCTCTGTGGGTTTCGAGCGACGATTTGAAGCTTTTTCAAAAGGGCGTGAATATACGCTTGATGGAGCTATTCAACCTTCAGGTTGAGAAAGTGGGAAAACAACTGGTTGATGCCGTTTTCCACAGCAAATCCTACGAGGAGGCGAAGAGACTTGGCGCTCCCCTGATTCACTGGATTCCTCGGGGTACAGGTATTCCATGTGAGGTTGTGATGCCTGACGCCTCTGTGGCGGGTGGTGTCGCCGAGGATGCTTGTAAGGGATTAGTTCCTAACGAGATCATCCAGTTCGAGCGCTTCGGCTTCGTCCGAGTCGACATGTTAGATTGGAAGTTAACGGTCTACTTCGCTCATCGATAGAATCTGTTTTTGCCCGCCTTTTTGGTGTGGGCACATGTTGTAGAACAATCTAGAAGAATCTTTCTGAAGGCTTAAATGTCTAAATTGTATAGATGCTTCAAAGCAGGGAGAAACATGAATGAGAAAATGTATTCTGGGATATTGCTAACTCTGCTACTGACTAGTATGTTAATGTTGGCTTTTAACATTGAGCCCGTTAGAACAGTTTCAGTTGGGGATGATTATTGCTGGATTGACGGAGATAGCCTTGACGTTGGTTTCTCGAAGTACGGCGAGATGATTAATCCTGATGTGCCAGTGGGTCTGAGATATGGTCCTGTTGATCCTTTCGCCAACGAGAACATCATGATGATTGAATGGAATCGAGGCTGGCTGATGAATGTAACCTACGAGTATGGGGGTGCTCTGCACCACGTTTGGGCTTTTGCCCTCTTTAGCGACTTCAGAGCGACTGGGGGAGACTGGATTAACAATGCCTCAAGTCCGTTGGATGAGAGGCCTGGATACAAGGGAGGCAGAAAGACTAACGGCCATGCGACCACTGAACCTATCGAGGTTCTTCAAGATGATCCGGACCGTTGTGTCGTTCTCTTGAAGACGACAATGTATGACCCGGAGATCTCTAATCCTTCCGATCCTGCAGATCCGAAGGGACTTCCTTTGGTCGACCTGTATATCCATGTGGTTTTCGATAAAATGAAGAAGTGTGTTGTCTTGGCAGATGATGTTAAGCTCAGGAGTGAGAGCAGGTCGCTTGGGAAGGTTCAGGTGAAGTTTGGTCGGAGGGGTGAGTGGGACTTGGGGTGGGAACCTTATTCTTGGTTGCCCCGAAGCTATGCACACTTCTACCACACTCTCCCCTACGATCTGGTTCAGATTATCGATCAATCCGAAAGCTACGTAGCTTACGCTGCTTACTGGCCGGAGCTCATGAGCTGGAGAGTAGAAGCGATCAGCCAATTGACTAGAAGGGACAAATTGACTGCCTTGTCTGACTGGAAACAGGATGACATGACCTACGAGCCTAGAACGCCCTACACCTCTGGAGAGTGGGTGTTCGACCTGAGCTATGAAAATGTCGAGTTTCCTACACACGAGTTCAGGTGTATAACCGTCTATGGTGTAAATGATCTCAGCGATGGTGAGGACTGGGACATGGGCGGCGGCGCCGAAAACATCATCGACAGTGAGGTTTCGCTCCAACTTGAGGAGGTCTTGGGGGTTTTCTGGACTGTGGATGATGACAGAGTTGAATGCCCACACGCAGATTTTACCTCAATACAACCAGCCATAAACGCAGCAAACCCTGGAGACACTGTTTATGTGTATAAGGGACTATACTACGAGAATGTCGTTGTAGACAGGAGTGTGTCGCTTCTTGCACAAAGCCCAACTACTGCAATAATCGTTGGCACTGGAGAAGCTGAGCCGCTCATCAATGTGATGGCTGATGATGTTGAATTAAGAGACTTTGCGATAGTAAACAGCGCTCAGAGTGGAATCTTTCTCGAGGATTCTAGCGGTAGCAGCATCAGGGGGAACATCATCGTAGACTCCGCGTGGTTTGGCATAGAGCTCGATTGGTCTTCAAACAACTGTATTCTTGGAAACAGCATAGCAAACAACGCCGAAGGCATACGACTCGTGGAATCGTCAGACAACGACATTTCTGGAAACAACATAGAAGGCAATGGTGAGGGCATCTTGCTTGATGGTTCCTCAGACAACCGTGTCTCTGGGAACAACATAGCAGACAACGGGGGAGGCATCGTTCTCGTGGATTCTTTAGACAACAATGTTTCTGGAAACAGCATAACAGCGAATGACTACGAAGGAATCTTTCTTGTTTATTCGTCGAACAACCGTGTAGTCGAAAACAACATAACAAACAACGACTACGGCGTATGGCTCGTGGATTCCTCAACCAACATTATAGCTGATAACAACATAACAGCAAACAAATACATAGGCACCGCAATCGAATCTTGGTTCGATAGTTCTTCAAACAACCACATCGTCGGAAACAAACTAGCAAACAGTGAGTTTGGCATGGTGCTCGATGATTCTTCTAACAACTTTTTGCAGGGCAATTTGTTAGACAGTAATCTGTATGGGTTTTGGGTTCAGGGGCATGAGCTGAGCCATTACTTGCATTCCATCGACACCTCAAATCTTGTAGACGGCAAGCCGGTCTACTACTTAGTCAACCAGCACGATCTCACAATCAAGCCCTCAACCCATCCGGAAGTGGGATTTCTAGCGCTGATAAACTCAACCAACATCACAGTTGAAGGACTGAACCTGACCAAGAACCTTCAGGGGTTGCTGATGGTACGCACAAACAACACGAGAATCCAAAACAACAACATAGCAAACAACTACGGCGAAGGCGTCGAACTCTTTGATTGTTGGAACAACAGCGTAGCCGGAAACAATATAACAGATCACTGGACGGGCATCAGTGTCTCTCGTTCTTCAAATAACAGTATTTCTGGGAACAATATAACAGCGAACTACCGAAGTGGCGTTTGGGTTTATGGCTCCAACAACACCATTTCCGGAAACAGTATAGAAAACAACGGCGACGGCATATGTCTTGTAGACTCTTCAAACAACACTATAGCTAGCAACTACGTAACGGCAAACAACGACATAGGCATCCTAATCGAATCTTTGGACTATAGGTCTTCAAACAACACTATAGCCGACAACAGAGTAACAGCGAACTACATGGGCATCTTAATCTATTCCGCGCACTATGGCTCTTCAGACAACACCGTGGTTGGAAACGAGATAACAGACAATGAGATAGGCATGATTCTCGCCTGGTCATCTAACAACATTATTTACCACAATAACTTCGTGAACAACACTCAACAAGTGGATAGCTACGCATCAACCAACATCTGGGACGACGGGTATCCTTCAGGCGGAAACTACTGGAGCGACTATTCTGCTAGATATCCTGATGTCGTAGATGAGAATCAAGGAGAGAATCAACATATTTCAGGCAGTGACGGTGTTTGGGACCATCCGTACGAAATAGATGCTGACAACATCGACAATTACCCCCTAGTCGAGCCTTGGAGTCCACTTCCCCAAACCATAGAGGAACTGGAAACGAAGATTGAAGAATTGGGCTCAGAAGGTGAAATAGACAATCAGGGCATAGTCACAAGTCTACTCGCCAAACTGGACGTAGCGCAAAAGCTGATTGACAAAGGAAAGATAGATGAAGCAAAAAGCATTCTAGGTGAAGACTTCATCCCCCAGGTCCAGAACCTATCAGGCGTTCACATAGCACCAGAAGCAGCAGAAATCCTAATCGAATCAGTAGAACACATAATCTCCAACTTATAACTCCCTCTTTTTCTGTTGAAAAAATCTGACAAGGGCTAGAGCAACTACTCTATCAGATTCTCTCGTCGTAATTCCTGCAGTATCTCTTCAACTATGGTCTCTGGTGGAATATCTACCGACTCGCAACCAATCTTTAGGACCGGCACCCTATCGCTATAGTAGCTTATCAGTGGTTGAGTTTGCGCTTCGTAAACCCTTAACCGCTTCCTAATGATTTCGGGCTTGTCGTCCTCTCGCTGATAAAGCGCCCCACCACACACATCACACACGCCCTCTCTTTTCGGCTTCAGATATCTTATATTATAGACGGCGCTGCAACTCTTGCATATCCTTCTGCTCGACAGTCGCTCTATGATAACCCATTCAGGAACAACCAGACAGATTACAGCATCGATCTTTGCGATGTTATCCAGAGCCTTTGCCTGCTCGATTGTTCTCGGATAGCCATCTAAGATGAACCCGTTCTTACTAGAGGGTTTATTAATCTCTTCTTTTAGGATTTCGATGACGATTTCGTCTGGAACCAGGCCACCCTTGTTCACAAAGTCAGTAATCTTCTTTCCTAGGTCCGAATTTCGCTTTATCTCCTCCCGAAATATGTCCCCAGTTGAAATTTTGGCTATCTTGAGTTTAGATGCCAACATGGAAGTATAGGTGCCCTTACCCGCACCAGGCGGACCGAATATTATGAACCTCATTCCAGTCTCCTATCAGTCTCTTGCTCAAGAGAAAACGAAGCGCTCAATTACCCCTTCCCTTTCTCTTCCTTCCCATAATATTTTGTCCATCGAACCTTGCGTGAGTCCCGCCTCAGCTGTAGAGAGCTTTTTCTGCACTTGCTCGAGCAAAACCAGAGGATTGTTCCATCGTTTCTAACATACATAATGCCGGTGCCTGCTGGAAAGTCGTCTCCACAGAAAGAGCACTGTCGGCTTTTCGGCACCGGCGTAGCCTCCATTCTCACCTGATTTTCTTGGCTTCTCTCTCCGTCTCTCGGAGCATGAGAATGTCGTTTGTTCGCACCGGGCCCTTCACGTTTCTGGTTATGATGCGTCCCTTGTCTCTTCCCTCAAGAACGCGAACTCTAACCTGTGTTATCTCGCCGGTGATTCCGGTTCGTCCAATGATCTGGATGACCTCAGATGGGGTTAACTCCTCTTCCTCTCTGCTCATCCGCCGCCCTTCCTCAACTCCTCAATACGACTGGAGATGTCCTTTACTAGTGATGCTGCGTCACCGAGTTCAGTTATGCAGACTGAGGCAGCGGGAACATCTATTCCAGAAGAAGTTCCGATCTTATTCTTACTCGGCACAAAAACGTACGGGATTTTTCTTTCTTCACAGAGAAGAGGGAGATGGGCGACTACCTCCGGCGGATCCACATCTTCTGCTATGACGACCAGTTTCGCTTCGTTTCTTTCGACGGCTTTTGTTGTTTCGTTTGTTCCCTTACGAACCTGCCCAGATCGAGTGGCTATCTGAAGGGCTTCATAGGCCGCATCTGCCACCTCTTT
>JGI24422J19971_10002983_pt1 | contig 10573 bp, 13 predicted proteins | sample DeeMarSWOR152_54_FD_19971 | JGI IMG/M metagenome (IMG submission 19971)
TTCATGCAATGAGAGGAAAGGTTTCGAAAGGAGACACGTATCTATACATGTCTCCTTTCGTATCATAATATTCAATATTTCTGGAATTTCTAAATGAAAGTATTTACAAAGGAAGATCTTTTAAAATACAACGGTAAAAACAATATGCCCGCCTATATCGCATTTAAAGGAAAAGTGTATGACGTTTCACATAGCTTTTTATGGAGAAAAGGCACTCACCAAGTACTGCATGAAGCTGGAAAAGATCTTACCAGAGAACTCGAAGAGGCGCCTCACGGACCTAAGCTTCTCGAAAGAGTACCGATTATTGGAATCCTTAAAGAGTAACGCCGATTAAGATTATATCAAATTTTCTCTTTTCCACTTTCCGAAATCACATACTTGTTCCCTTCTTCTTTTATTAATTCTGCACCAACCATTTCCCGTAGACTACTTCTTATTTTAAATAATGGTTGACCTGCTTTTTTCGAGATTTCTTCGGCTGTAAGAGGTGTTTCAATTACTTTTAATAGAGCCTTTGCAGAGTCAGTGATTGAACCATCTGGATTAACACATGGCATTTTTTTCTCCTTTAATCAAGGTTTTCTTACATAAATACCAGTCCATGAAGTCAAAGTCGCAACTTCTTTAAATCCTCTTTCATCCTTTGGATATCTGTAATCCAGTCCTCTATGTCTTGTTCATGCTCCAATTCTTCATTGAGTATTGTAGTAGACATTTGGTGCGTGGTATGGTCCTTCCCATTGGTGAAATCGGCAACACCCTTGTATCTTTGAATGGCACAACGCTCACCGTTCAGGTTTTGATTTAGAATCGCCTCGACGTATGGATCAGTAGGTGCTTCATACTTACAGCTACTTAACTTCATCCAATCTTCAGGATTAAGCACAGGTGTACCCCCAAGTTGAATAATTCTGTTAATAACCATGACAGCGTGATTTAGCTCTTGATCAGCATGGATTAATAGTTCTGGCTCAATTTCACTTCTCATTGGGCCTTCCATAATTCGAGCACCTACCCAATACTGATAATACGCAAGCCACTCCTCTGACAATGCTTCATTTAACATCTGGATTAATTTTTTAACATCAACTGGAAGAATTTCGATACCTTTTCTCCCCATGCTATACCTCCTCAATATCATATAATATATTTAGAAATGCTTCATTATAACAGCCTATTGGTTAAACAATTAATTAACCACTCTGATTATATAACGTTTTTATCTTTTTTAAAGTTATTTTTATAGTAATAAAAAATATTTATTGTCAGAGTTATATTAATCTTATTAAATTAATATTATTAATTTAATTCTTGTATATCTTATCAGATACCAAAGGAGTTTAAGAATGAATATACAAAAGGTTTTTCTATCGTTTAGTTTACTAATATTGCTCTTAGGTATTGGAGGGAGCATCGGTTTTGCTCAAACAAGTGGTTTTCCACCGGCTGAGGAAGAGGCAAAGGCCAGACTCAACAATTCCCCAAGGCATGGTGAGTGGGTTAGCATCGATGCAGGTAGTGGAGACATGGTTGACGCCTGGTTGGTCTTTCCAGAAAGAAGTGATAATGCTCCTATTGTGATAGTGATTCACGAGATTTACGGCCTCACAGACTGGGTTCGTGCAGTGGCAGATCAACTGGCTGCTGAGGGATTTATAGCGATAGCACCCGATTTCTTGAGCGGCAAGGGTCCAGGTGGTAAAGGATCCAGTGCCATAAATCGTGATGATGCTCGCCGGTTAATCCAGAGTCTCTCATGGAACGAAATTGTTCGCCGCCTGGATGCCACAGCAAAATATGCTACGGCTCTCCCTGCTGCCACACCGCAGTTTGGAGTGGTTGGTTATTGCTGGGGAGGCGGGATAAGCTTCAGCTATGCAACCGAACAACCAGATCTGGGTGCTGCTGTTGTCTATTATGGAGTCTCCCCTGCTACAGAAAAGCTAGCTGGTATCAAAGCGCCAGTATTAGGTTTATATGGCGGCGATGACAACAGAGTCAATTCCACTATTCCAGCCGCAGAGGCAGAGATGAAACGACTTGGGAAAGGATACGAATACGAAATCTACGATGGAGCAGGTCACGCCTTTTTGAGAAACCAGACCGGTAAGGATGGGTCAAACCTCAAAGCGACTCAAATGGCTTGGCCACGAATGGTTAACTTCCTTAGGGAGACATTAGGATCATAGTCTTGTCTATAAGAAGCAAACCATACGATATAATGCAGTAATCGTTGGATGACCGTCATCTCAATGATTGACGGTCATCCAACAATATCGATTATTTGAGGTAAAATCTAACATATCAAGCAATATTGATGCTTCATACCCCGAATTTCCGTCTACGCCACTGATCGAATACAACCACAGCGACAATGACGAGGCCCATAACTACCCGTTGCCAGAAGGCTGATACGTTGAGCAGGTTTAGACCGTTTCCAAGAACACCCATGATTACTGCACCGATTAGACTGCCAATTATGGTACCCTCTCCCCCAAACAGGTTTGTGCCTCCAATGACTACTGCGGCGATGCACTTCAATTCCACTCCGGTAGCCATTAATGCATTGGCCGAATTCATACGACCAGTTAATACGATACCAGCTACAGCGCCCATCATCCCCATTATCATATAGGTCGCGATTTTGATGCGATCAACCTTGAGACCTGAAACCCTGGCAGCTTCCTTATTCCCACCAATGGCAAATATTAATCTCCCAAGTACTGTCTGAGTTAAAATAATCCAGCCTACAACAACGATAACGAGAGCTATTAGAGGCCCTGTGGGGATTCCGAAAAGTTCCTTCCCTCCCATCCAGATAACTGCCTCGGGTAGGTAGCCCTTGAGCTCGGTTGCAGTCAAATGAGATGGTATAGGTAATCCACCAGTCACTAACAGAGCTACTCCACGGGCTGTCTCCATCATTCCGAGCGTTGCGACGAAGTCTGGAATTCTTCCTTTAGCAATAACCAACCCATTTATGGTTCCTGCAATGGCACCAACAAGGAAGCCAATAAGCATGGCTGACCATGCACTGAGTGGTCCAATACTCAAACCCCCGATTGTAATTGTTTAGGTTGCCAGTACTGCCATAATAGAAGCGGAAACGGCCATTACAGCGCCAACGGATAGATCAATACCGGCACCCATGATTACCATTGTCTGTCCCATAGCAAGAATAATAAGATATGCATTCTGTTCACCGATATTTTTTATATTACTTATTGTGGCGAAGTGTGGCGATGTAAATGAGAAATATAATAGCAGCAGTAAAAGTGCAATAATCGGGCCACCGCGCAGCAGTGTTGACCACCCAATCCCGCGTAAGCCAAGACCTTTTCTCAGCCACATTAATACTGCAGATCGTTCTCCAGGGTTCTTCCTTTCATTTTGGCTCCTGTACATACTTATTATCCTCCAATTACCGCATATCGTAGTATATCTTCTTGAGTAGCATCGCCTCGTTTAAATTCAGCAGTTATGGACCCACGACACATAACGATAATTCTGTCCGCAATGGCAAGGACTTCGGGAAGTTCCGATGAGATCATGATAATACCAACTCCCCTCCTTATGAGTTCACTCATAAGTCTGAAAACCTCCGTTTTTGAACCGACATCTATTCCCCGTGTAGGTTCATCGAAGATCATGATTTTTGAATGGCTGCAGATCCATTTAGCAAGAGCGACCTTTTGCTGATTACCACCACTGAGGAATTCGACTTTCTGACTTAAACCGGAAGTATGTATATTCAATTCATTGATATAACGTCCGGCTAAAGCTTTTTCATTTCTACGACGGAGAAATCCTGCATTGTGCAACTGACTGAGACTTGCGAGTGTTATATTTGCAGCTACGGACAATCGAGGAACCAATCCATCCCAGCGGTTTTCGGTGAGGAACCCTAAGCCCAGTTCGATTGCATCCCAAGGGGATGAAATGTTTACCTTATTACCTTCAATGAATATTTCTCCACTATCGAGCTTATCAATTCCGAAGAGAACTCTTGCAAATTCCGTCCGTCCTGCGCCCATGAGTCCTGAAATGCCGAGTATCTCTCCTTCATGGAGACTTAAGTTTATATTTTCAAGTTTATCCTTCACTGTAAGATCCTGAATTCTGAGAATCTCTGGACCTATTGTTACCTCCTCTTTCGGAAACTTCTCCTTCAATTCCCGTCCTACCATCATTTGTATCAATGTACTTTCATCGGCTTTTTTCACTGGTATCGTACCCATATTTTTACCGTCTCTAAGCACTGTTACCCTCTGACCTATCTGTGGTACTTCATCAAGACGATGGGATACATAAACTATACCAACTTTTCTTTTTTGGAGATTTCGAATAATATCGAAAAGCCTTTCCCGCTCTTCTTTGGATAGTGCTGATGTCGGCTCATCTAGGAGCAGAATCTGAACTTTTAACGAGAGTGCTTTTGCGATTTCAACGAGCTGCCGTTCAGCCATACCCAATACCCTTATCTTTTGCTTGGGATTTACATGAACATCGAAATCGTCGAATAGTTCGCCAGCCTCTCTGTAAAGTCTTGACCAGTGAACAGTCCCCATGTTTCGTCGCGGAAGTCGACCCAAGAAGATATTCTCAGCTACACTGAGACTCGGAATGAGACTTAGCTCCTGATATACCATGCCTATGCCCAGGTCTCGAGCATGATGCGGATTTTCAATTTCCACTTCTCGATCCTGGAGGATGATTCTGCCACTATCCTTTATGAGAGTACCGCTGAATATCTTCATCAATGTGGATTTACCGGCCCCATTTTCGCCAAGTAAAACTTGCACCTCACCAGGTTTCAGATTAAAATCAACGTGGTCGAGTGCATGAACACCGGGAAAACTTTTATCAATGCCCTCAGCTCTTAAAAGAAATGACGTCTCAGCCATTATTCTGCTCTTTCCAGTTTAAAACTTACTGAATGGTATAACCTCCATCGATGGAAAGAATGGTTCCAATTGCATACTTTGCTTCGTCAGATGCTAAAAACAGTATGCCAGCGGCGATATCCTCTGGTTTACCCATCTGTTTCAGGGGTCGATCCTCAGAAAGGATTCTCCGTGTAGTTTCAGGATCCTTGGATTCGCGAATAACCTTCTCCACTAGGGGTGTCAAGACTCTTCCAGGACAGATGCAGTTTACCCTTATGTTTTTCTGTGCAAAATCAATTGCTGCACTTTTAGTCAAGGCAATGACACCACTTTTCGAAACATTGTATGCCACCTGATTAGCTATGCCAACCAGCCCAGCTTCAGATGCTATATTAATCACAGAACCTCCTCCAGTTTTCATCATTTCGGGGATGCAGTACTTCATACAGAGAAAAACACCAAGGAGGTTTACCCTGAGTATCTTGTTCCAGTCGGTTTCTGTGGTGTTCACCACATCTCCCTCGGTAAAGATACCAGCCACATTGGCGAGTATATTAATTCGAAAGTAAGCATCAATAGTGACCTTTACCATATTCCGCACAGAAGACGTATCAGAAACGTCCGTGACAGCCAGGGTTGCCTCCCCTCCCAATGATGTGATATCATCGACTGTTTTTGCACCCGCATTTTGATCGAGATCAGCTACAACAATTTTAGCGCCTTCTCGTGCAAAAAGCAACGCAGTTTCTCGACCAATGCCAGAACCTGCACCGGTAATAATAGCCACTTTATCGACCAGTTTCATTATCCCATCTCCTCTTAAAATAAAAATGGGGATAGACACCTTTTCAGGCACCCATCCCCATGGGTTTCATCTTATTTGGTCCGAGGGGCGCCTCCCTGTTTTATTGTTTCCCAATCGATCTCTTCTAGTGCAGGATTCAGATAGAACAGACGGGCATTATCCTTGTACATTGTCCTAGGCCGTATGTCAAAGATGTATGGTACCTTCCCTCCTATAGCGAGGGTTATGGCAAACTCCGTTCCGTACCATCCCCATTCGGGGAACCCGTGATGGGTTTCGGCTATCATTTTTCCTTCTGCAACTCGGTCCGCTGATTCAGGAGTCACGTCATTTGTGAATACGGCAACGTACTGATCACCTGTATCACCCCGGCCGGCGATTTCCAATCTCCCTTCAGCCTCACATGCCAACATTGCTCCAAGGCCCATCTCATTGGACGCAGCCCATATCGCATCGAGAGTTCCTGGAGGATTTGCGGTTAAAAAGTCTTCAGCTGCCTTTATCCCTTTCTCACGGTTCCAGTCCGCAGGTAAGGTTCCAACAACGTCAATACCGGGGAAGGGATCGACAACTTCATGGAACCCATTCAGACGTGCCGTGGAGAAGAATCCACCTGCAATTCCCTCTATTATCGCGACCCGTGCTCTTATATTAGCTGTCTTTGGATCAACATCCTTGTAGAGGTCTTTCCACCATGCGAGGTCAAGGTAAGTATCAGGAGCAATATCCACTTTCGGCCCCTTTCCCAATACTCCCGGCCCCCCGAAGTAGTCGAGTAGAGAGTACGCAGAAATCCTCCCAGCATCGGTATTGTCAAATCCGATGTAGGATGCTACTTCCACTCCTGCAATGGGCTCAAGAAGATTGACAATAATTACCGGAATGCCCTTTTGGTTAGCCTTTTTTAAGGCAGGTTTAATCACTTCCACTTCGATGGGTGAAATGGCAATAACATCGACATCTCTTTCCACATAATCCTCGATAATGGCAACCTGGTCGGCAAAAGCCACATGAGTAGCAGGTGATTGGGATATTACTTCAACATCGATGCCGTGACCGGAAGCGTCTTCAGCTGATTTCTCAAAATAGTCGGTTGCCGTCTTGAAAACACCTGTAATATCTGGAGGAGTCCATCCAATTGTTATTTTTTCAGGTGCCTTCTTCGATGAAGCGAGAATTCGACCGTCCTTGAGTTGAATCACAGTCATGCTGGCTAGTACAAAAATCACTGTAGCAACAATGGTTAGGATTTTCATTTTTGTTGATATAACTTTCCTCCTTTAAAATTTTTTTTTATGGTGAGCTAAACAATGGGCTGTCTACTACATTGAGAGGCAATTTAATATTGGTACAGTACATGATTCTTGAAAATATCGCGCAATTCTTTTGCATAGCGGAATTCCATTTACGACATTTATTTAGCATTTACCATAGATGCACCGAAAAAAGAGTATCATCATAGGAGCATCTTATAATAATGTTGCGAATGAAACGTTATTGCCATTTTATACTTATTTTAATATTTTTGTCAAATATTTTTTCATTCATATAGCATATATAAAATTTTTTTTTATTGAAATAGGTTTATATATCGTAAAACATTTCTTTCTATTCGTTGAAACACCACGGATTGATCTAATATCTTGCGCTTTATCTTAAATTGACAGTCACTTAGTAAATGGTGGGATTGTAATCAGAACACCTGATCCTGTGGAGTCGAGGTTTTAAACTTCCTCCCACACTGAGGGCACTGGAACATGAATGGGAAAAACGCGCTATCAGAATCGTTCATCTCTTCCGCGCTAATTACTTCCTGTGTCTCCCCTTTGATCAGGACCATGGCACCATCTATATCCATGGCGCGTTTAAAGAATTTTGTGAAACCAAGGAGTTGAAAAACGTCCGTTGCCCTACTCTGAAGATAGATGGTCATAAACTTTCTGTCATTATTCTTACATTCAATGGTGAATCTTTTCCACACACTATCCCTGGGCGCATATTCACTTATAACTGCGTTCCACTCATCACATGAGATGTCCACCTTCGTTACAGAGGAACCACCTGCCCCTGCTCCTCGCGCTAATCTGGTTACAAACTCTCGGGCCTTCCCCAGATCGAGGAGATCTGATTTTATAACAACTGTTTCATTCTTCACCTTTACCACCCCATATTAATCCTTTAGCCTGACCTCACCTCTCCGCTTGGGTCGATCCTGATGATACCGCTACACCCGGAACACCTGAACTTGCCAGGTTTCAGCGTTTTGAACTTTTTTCCGCATTGGGGGCACTGAAATATGAGGGGAAAAACTGAATCATCAGGACCATCAATTGTCTCTACCATCGTTGCTTCCTGTGTCTCCCCTTTGATCAAAAACATAACTCCGTCTATATCCATTACGCGCTTAAAAAACTTTGTAAAACTGGGAAGCTGAAATACATCCATCACTTTACTTTGAAGAAAGATGGTCATGAACTTTTTATCATTTCCTTTATATTCAATGGTGAAACCTTTCCCCACTCCATTACTGAGAGCATGTTCACGGATACTTGCGTTCCACTCGTCACAGGACATTTCTATCTTTGTCGTTGCAGATTCACTTGCCCCTGCTTCTCTTGCTAATCTGGTTATAAACTCGCGTGCATTCGCAAGATTAATTTGATTTGATTTCATAACAACTGTTTGTTCATTCATTTTTACCACCTCGTGCTCAATCCTTCAGGCTGATCTTACCTCTTTTCTTTATTATTATAGTTAAAGTATAAAACATTTTTATGAAAATTACCTGGTTTTCTGTCTTTTCAAAATCGAATAAGAATCTGTTATTCATTATTTAAGCTTATTCTAAAGCAGTGCTTCCTAAACTTTATCATTCGGAACAATTACCTGAGCGACAGATTCAATCTCTCCTGTTTCAACGTTTATTATTCTCCCGAATATTACCACAGAGCTTGACATTTCAATAACAGAGCCTGTTAAAATATGGTTCGCTGCGAGTGTCTTTCCCACTGTGACAGCGTGAGAAGTGTCCATCAGATCACCCAGAACAAGCTTTTGTTCTTCTAATACCATGTCCAGTATATTCCTTTCCACCACCTGTAGATTTTTATATTTTGTTACTTCCAGTAATGCCATTTCGTTTAGAAAGGCTACCAGGTCTGCTGATTTCTCATCCCTGCTAGTGAAACCGGAAATAGCAATTGTCCCTGTTCCTCTGGCCCCCATGTCAAGAGCCATTTCACGGAAAAGGTTTTCCAGATGCTCATTCAGTGAACGATCTTCTAATGGGGGTGCAATTTCCTCCTCCATGGCCGCCCTTACTGTTTCTGTACCTGCATACTCCAGAATTCCCACGAGAATTACCTTGTATTTATCAAGAATCTCAATCTCATCATCAAATCCTTCATTGTCTAACCTGATCCTGGCATTCTTTAGCTCTTTTTGGGTAACGATCGATAGGTCAAGCGCAGACCTTATTTTCCTCAAATATTCGATTTCCAGCTCTCGTACTTTTGGGCTGTTCAGCAGCCATTCTTCAAAGATGCCTCCTTTCCAGTATATTTCCCGTATTATGTGAATTATTGATTCTTTTTAAACTTGACATGAATAGTATAGCCTTCCAATTTTTTCAATGTTTGGGCAAAATGAAGCATGGTCCCGGAAAGTAGTACCTTCCCATCGGCAAACCCCGCAACAGGAGCCTCAATATCGACAAAGTTTGCTTCAAGATAATATGGACCTGAATAATGTTTGTAGCCCTTTAGATCACTATAGGTGAGTGAAAAAAGTGCAAAATTTCTTTCACCTGTTGACTCACCGGGTGGAACCCGAATCTGGACAAGAATCGTCTCATAATCCCGGTTATGAAGAGTTGGCAAAAAGTAATGGATTGTATTTCCCTCTATACGGTTGTCATAACCCCAGGTGTTAAGTATTTCCACCTCTTGAAGGAATTCCAGTTTCATGTTCAGGTCTCTTGCAACAGGTGCAACCATTCTGTCGAACTCACTTCCAAAGGTCTCTTCCATTTCCTCCTTTCCGGCGATAAAACGTGAGCTGCCTCCTCCTACATCTGCCAGTTCCCTCATTAATTTTAAATCAAACTCAGTACCAAATCCTATTGTCGATATATGGATACCCATCTTACTGTATTTTTCTGCCATATTCAAAATACCATCTACCTTCCCAACGCCATCAGTCAGTAGAATAACTCTATTAATATAATCATCCCGATAATTTGACTCCACCTGCTTGTATCCAAACTTTAGCGCGTCTACCAGATCAGTTCCGCCGCAAGGTCTGATATTATAAACCTTTCTTCTGAACTTTTCCCGTTTGCTTTCTGAATTCATCTGTGTAGAGGGAAATGATACTTTTACACGATCATCAAAAATTATCAGCGATACAAAATCCTTATCACGCACCCTTTCGATGAAAATATCAAAAGATTCTTTTACCTAATTCATTTTATTCTGAACTCTCATAGAGGAGCTTTTGTCAATAACAAAAGCCAAGTTCATAGGTGGAAGCTCCTCAAACCTGGTCTCGCCTCCCTGAATCCCGATTTGTATAACCTCCTCCTAACCACGGGTCGATAACTGACGGTGCCCCGAATACAGAGTTACTCCAACTTCAGAATCAGGCACCGGATAGTGATAATCGATATAAGCAATAAAGGAATCGATATAGACTTCCTCGGGTGGGATAATAATGCCCTCCTCGTCAAGGCATAATTGGGAAAACCATCTCCATAAAAGGTTGAAAGCACGCCGGAGTGGATCAGTAGGAGTACTTTAAAATCAGATATTGTGGAAGATTGGGGTTTAAAGCAGGCTATTTAAAGGAAATACATGAGAAGCTAGTGAGGGAATTAAAAATA
>JGI24422J19971_10002986_pt1 | contig 10571 bp, 9 predicted proteins | sample DeeMarSWOR152_54_FD_19971 | JGI IMG/M metagenome (IMG submission 19971)
AAGCTGGCTCACTTCGACCGAGAGCGTATCCCTGAGCGCGTGGTGCATGCCAAGGGAGCGGGAGCTGGCGGCTATTTTGAGGTCACCGCAGACGTGACCAAATACACCAAGGCCAAGTTCCTATCCGAGGTGGGCAAGCGGACCGAGGTCTTCGCCCGCTTTTCTACGGTTGGGGGCGAAAGGGGTTCAGCCGATGCGGCACGAGACCCACGGGGTTTTGCCGTTAAATTCTACACCGAAGAAGGGAACTACGATTTTACGGGCAACAACACACCGGTGTTCTTCATCCGGGACCCGCTCAAGTTCTCCGACTTCATCCACACCCAGAAGCGTCATCCGGCAACCAATTTGCCCGATCCAGACATGTTCTGGGACTTCCTGTCGCTCACACCGGAATCCATTCATCAGGTCACCATCCTTTTCTCAGACCGGGGGACACCAGCCACCTATCGTCACATGAATGGTTACAGCAGCCACACCTACAAATGGTACAACGACAAGGGTGACTACTTCTGGGTGCAGTACCATTTCAAGACAGACCAGGGGATCAAGAATCTCACCCGCCAGGAAGCGAAGCGTCTCTGCGGTGAAGATCCGGATCATGCCACCCGTGACCTGTACGAGGCCATTGAGCGTGGGGATTACCCGTCCTGGACGCTTGAGATGCAAATCCTGACACCGGAGCAGGCCAGGGATTTCCCTTGGGATATCTTCGATATCACCAAGGTCTGGCCGCACGGAGAGGTCCCGCCTATCAAAATAGGCAAGCTAGTGCTGAACCGAAACCCAGTCAATTACTTTGCAGAAGTGGAGCAGGCCGCCTTCTGTCCCGGCAACGTAGTACCAGGCATCGCCATTTCGCCGGACAAGATGCTGCAAGCAAGGGTTTTTTCCTATCATGACACCCACATTCACCGACTGGGACCCAACTACCACCTGATTCCGGTGAATGCACCGAAACATGCCCCGGAAAGCAGCTACCAGCGTGATGCATTCATGCGAGTAGATGACAATGGAGGCGGCGGGCCCAACTACTGGCCCAACAGCTTTGGCGGACCCGCGCCAGATCCAACGGCAGGTGAGCCTCCTTTCGAGCTTTCCGGCCAAGCGGGCCGTTACCCTTTCACCCATCCCAATGATGATTTTGTGCAGGCCGGTAACCTCTACCGGAAAGTCATGACCGACGAGCATCGGGATCACCTCGTCGGCAACATCGTGGATCACCTGGGTGGCGCCCAGAAACGCATCCAATTACGGCAGACTGCCGTGTTTTACAAGGCCGATCCAGATTATGGCCGTCGAGTGGCTGAAGGCTTGGGACTGGACGTCAAAGAGGTCGAGCGCCTGGCAGCGATGTCCCAGGAGGAAAGGGCCAAAGCCACGGCCTGAGGGGGTTGAGGGAAGCCGCATTGGTCGCAGTCTACCCAGTATTCTCCGATACAAGAATGATATGCGATTGCAATAACCAGGATTCGACTGACATTCTTGCTACTCAGGATACTATGAAGGAATGGCCATGAGCCGATGGAGCAGGACCTTCTCGAGTCACGACTCACGGCAATGGCCATTGAGGCATCGAGTTATCGACAAGAAGATCTTTAGACCCTATTCGTCACCAGCGGAATTATCAATTCCCTGAGGCGGATTCAATTTGAGAAGCAACAGATATCTCTTCGAGAGGCGCTCCATGGGGCCTGTGTCGCGGGAACGAAATCACCACGCCCGTCTCACTCGCCAGTTTTGGTACTCCAAGAGAATCTTTGCCAACCAATTTCTTAGCCCTCGAAGGGGAAGAAGCGTTTTCATGTATTCGTCACCCCCGTCCCATCGGGGCGGATGAAGTCCCTGGCCCAGAATGAACCCGTCTTTTCCTGATACGGCACCATATAGAAGAATATCGAAAGACTGGTCAGCAGAGCATAACCGTATTTCTGTCGGGAAATGACAGGATCAGACTGTTGAGGAAAGACAGCCTGATCCTGTACTTCTGCTTGCAACCACAACACCCCCAGAGCTCCTGTTCAGCCTGGGAGGCAGCCATCGCCCTGAAAACTCCCACGGTACCGATCTCTTCACCGCACTTGGGACACACGATTCGTTCCACTTCGTCATCCCTTTCCACAGAAAAAAGCCCATCCGAAAGGATGGGCTTCCGTAGACTCCCCAAATTCCTTGGCAGTCCCGCTGCCTTAGGCTGGCCCTAGGCCGGTGACTTTGCGTCCTACCCTTTCGGAGTAGTTTGCCCCTGTCGGGTATTGGGATTCTGCTTCTTGAGTTTTCAAGTTGCCTATGCGAATTTCATACCAGAGGGAGGAATCTTACAAGTTTCTTGTAACCGATTGAACTTAAATGAGATTTCTGTCTAGACCTGCACCTAGGCTAAGAGATGTTGCATGAACATTTTTCTGAGCCATGACAAAAAACGCCGTTAGAATGCACTTGACCTCACTTCCTTTTGCGATGCTCATAGCCAGCGCCTGAAGAGCGACACTGTACCCGGATGCCAAGAGACATTCAATCCCTGTAAGAATGTTCTGATCGTCTTTGAGGAGTGTGATTCGAAATGACCGTGTCTCCAGGACCTTTGAGGCACCAGAAATAGTAGTTTCTTATTTCGACCTTTTCCCGATCCCTCAGCCACATCAGGAAGGCTCCCGAACTTGTAAAGGGAGCTGCATACCTCAGAGCATAGATCTCGTAGTTCTGCATCGTAATCCTCCAGTTGATGATGAGATAAGGAGCAAGACAAGAAATCCCACATCCCGCTATCAGGCGACAACGAAGGCAAAGCACTTGCCATTGAAACCGGACAAGCATTTTCCCTATGACTCGTCGTCGTAGATGTCAGAGACGATTTGCTGGAACCATGGAGGCCGGCGCAGCAAAACATAGATCATAATCAGCGCGACTAGAGGGATCGGAATGAAAATATCGAAAAGGGCTAGGGCAATCAGCCAGACCAGATAACGCGTTCTAGGGGACATCTCTCTCCCTCCCCACAGGATGGAATTGTTTTCCTTATCAATACCATTTTTCTGATACAATCTGTTGAGAAGAATCCGAAATAATCGCCTTCTGCGGTGCCACGTCCCTGCCTATTTGGGGTAAAATAAGGGGTCTGCAAAACGGATTACGGCAACGCGTGCTGCCAAAAGAGGAAACGGTTTCCTAAGTCTTCATCGCGTTTGGCACAAAAGGATGTATGCCTTTCTCGACAAGTTCTTCTTCGTGTTTCATTCGACGCTGATAGTTTTTGCCGTGTTCGGATGGCTTTGGGAGAAAACGAGAGTGGCGAATCTCGTGGTTCTTTTGCTAATAGCATTTTCGTGGTCTGTTTTGGGGATATGGTATGGTTTCGGCTTCTGCCCGAGCACAGAATGGCACTGGCAGGTAAGAATGGAGTTGGGCCATTACGATATGCCAAGCTCTTACACGAAATTCCTTGTTGATTCGCTGTGTGGGCTTAATGTCAACGCGAGATTGGTGGATGTCCTGACACTTGTGGTTTTCATCTTGGCCTTGTTGGCGTCGGTAATGATGAGTGTGAGAGGGTGGAGAAGAAAAGGGAGTCGTGATGCCTAGAGGGGTGCGTTACGATCACAGGGAAAAGAACCGGTGTATGCAAAAAGCGAGGGTCCAGCCTCGGACCGGTTTTTCCTTGACAAACTTTTCCTACTTATTTATACAATCAGACAAGTGAATCTATGTATGAAATTGGGCAACTCATTAGAATTCGTGTTTTGGTCTATGTGTGTTCTCATGGACCGGGTACTTCGTTTCCCATACCATCTCTGAAAAGGAGGTGGTTTATCATGCTCTGACGTTGAAGTAGTGGCAAATCAACCTGAAAAGTGTCAAGAATTCATTGAGAGGGGGGAGTATCATGAAACGAATATTGCTATTAATACTGACAGTTGCCCTGCTCGCTGGCTTCAGTTCCATGCCCGCCGATGTGGAGGCAAAGGACACTGTGAGAATCGCCTATGTCCCGATTATGCATTTTGCGCCACTTTATGTAGCCGCGGAAAGAGGCTATTTTGCTGAGCAGGGCATCGACGCCCAATTCGTAAGGGTGAAATCAGGCACAGAGTGCATGGCCTTCTTGACCGAGGGAAAGGTTTCTGTGGGGGCTATCGCTGTTGTCGCTTCCGCATGGAATGCCTTCCATAAGGGAATGGATCTGAAGATTGTGGCTGCAGCTGGATTAAAGCGGAAAAAAGACGATCCAACTATGCTTCTGGTTCGAAAGGACCTGCACGACAGCGGGGAAGTGACCAAGCCCTCCGACCTCAGGGGGCGTCGTGTGGCCATGGCTGGTGGACCGGGAAGTGGTGGGGAATACCTTGTTGCAAAAGCTCTTGAAGGAAGTGGGCTGACTGTTTTTGATGTCAAAATGTCCAAGATAGGGAATCCTGATATGCCCATGGCTTTCAAGACAAAGGCAATCGATGCTGCCTTAACGGGTTCTCCCTACGCCCAGCAAATTCTGATGGCTGGCACCGGTGAGGTTCTGGTCAAAGATATGGTCCCCGGCGCCATGACGGTGGTCTTCGTTTATTCGGGTAAATTCATAAAGGAGAGACCGGAAGTGGCCAAAAAATTCATGGTTGGCCTGATGAAAGGGGCGAGAGCCATGCAGGGGAAAGGCTTTCTGGACGATAGGAACATGGCGGCTTATCTGAAATACCAGAAAGCCACAGAAGCAGCGATCAGAAAGGGCATGCCAATGCTGTATGACCCGAATCTAACCATTTACACTGAGAGCCTTGCGGACATCGAACGGGTTCATATGAACAACGGACGACTGACCTATTCCAAACCCATAGACAAAAGGAAGGTGGCAGATCCTAGCTTTCAGGAATATGCAGTGTCGGTTCTTGGTAAGGCAGAAATGGTTCCTCCAGTAACCGATGCCACTCAATAGAGATTTGCTGCTGAAGAATGTGAGGGCAGGTGGGGCTTTGGCGCTACCTGCCCGTACTATTGCCGATGTGAACATTTGGACTTGAAAAACATCGAGTCCAAAGAAGACCCATCGTTAGTTATGGCTTTGAAAATCATTGCGAAAAACGTCACAAAGGTCTTCCCTTCACCCCGCGGATGGATCGTTGCGCTAAAGGACTTCAATGTTGAGGTTCGTGAGGGTGAATTCTTGTGTATCGTCGGACCTTCCGGCTGTGGTAAATCAACATTCCTTCGTATCCTTGCCGGGCTCATCCCTCCCAGTTCCGGAGAGGTTTGCATCATACCTGGCGATCGAAGCGGATCCAAACCAATCAATAACATCATCTTCCAGGAATACGCGATCTTTCCCTGGAAGACGGTCAAGGATAATGTTGCCTTTGGGCTACAGATGAGGGGGGTAGCAAGGAATGAGCGCGACACAATTGTCCTTGAGTGGATACAGAGAGTCGGTCTATCAAAATTTGCCAACAGCTATCCCCATCAACTATCCGGAGGCATGAAACAACGGGTGAGCATTGCGAGAGCCTTTGCCAATGATCCCGAGGTTCTTCTCATGGATGAACCTTTGGGTGCCTTGGATGCTCAGACCCGGGCCGTTCTCCAGGAGGAACTCATCAGGATCTGGGAGGCGGATAAGAAAACAGTGGTCTATATCACTCATGGCATTGAGGAAGCCGTCCTGTTGGGGGATCGGATCGCTCTGATGACGGCTCACCCGGGGACAAATAAGGCGTTTTTTGACGTAAACTTTCAGCGGCCAAGGGATATCAAGTTAACGCGTACGGCTCAATTTGGAGAACTCTGCTATTCAATTTGGGAGTCCCTTGAGACAGAGGTAAGACAGGCTATGGAGGGACAATCATGAGAATCATGAAAATGAATGAATTGCGAGGAATCCATAAAGTATTCTCATTGCTGATTCTCCTTTTGGTCTGGAATTTCGCCTTTCTGCTTTTGGATCTATTCCAGTCCCTGTGGATAGCGATTCTGTTGGTGGATTTTGTCATCATCGTATTCCTGTTACAACAAGCGAGTCTATTCGTCCCTCCTCAACGAATGTCGGCCTTTGAGAAAGCCGTTGGTGTCGGGTTTCCCATCATCCTCCTTGCAGCATGGGAAATACTGGTTAGAGGGGGGATACTAAATGAGGAATGGTTCCCACCTCCCACGAGGATCATGGTTGCCATCTGGAATCTTTCCATGAATTATGACCAATTTACAAAAACGAGCCTTCTGGGCCGGTTTTGGCTCATCCCGAGTATTCTTCCCGAAGAGGGATGGGGAGGCCTCAAGCGCCTCTTCCTGGAAAGCCATGTGAACGCCACCGTCATGCGAATCTTGGCAGGGTTTGTATTTGGGGCCATTCCAGGCCTTGTTCTTGGTGTTTTCATGGGTATGAACCGCATTGTGAGAACCATGCTTGATCCAGTGGTTTCTGCTACCTACGTTGTTCCCAAAATAACCATACTTCCCCTGATGATGCTCATTTTTGACCCTTTTGGTGAAACCTATCAAATAGTGACCGTGGGGATAGGCGTTTTTTTCTTGGTATTGATCAATACAATGACGGGTGTGAGGGACATCGACCCTATCTTCTTGGAGGCAGGGAGGAACTATGGGGCCAATCGCCTGCAGCTGTTTCGTCATGTGATCATTCCCGGCGCACTCCCATTCATTTTCGCCGGATTACGCCTGGGACTAGGCGTGGGACTCGTCATTGTGGTCGCCATTGAATTCCTGAGAGGAGAAAAAGGGATTGGGTACATCACGTGGTACTATTGGGAAGTTATGATCGTCAAGAACATGTACGCTGGATTGATCGTGATCATGGTCTTGGGGATTTTGACCACGTTCGGCCTGCAAAGATTGGAGCGATGGGTAATCCCGTGGCAACGTGAGGAACGGGAACTGCCGGGGACCGTCCAGGGCTAGCGGTGGCCAAAAAAAGCAGATGGTTGGATCGCTTCTGGTTGTTCCAGAATCTGCTAGTTGAAATCGAGATGATAATCAGGTTTTGAAAGGGTTACGAACGATGAAATTGGTGGTTAAGAAGTCTGGCTTATCAGGCCGGGTGGAAATTCCAGCCTCAAAATCTCACACGATTCGTGCTGTGTTTATAGGATGTCTCGCAGACGGCGTTTCAGAGTTGATCAAGCCTTTGGATTCATTGGATACTATGGCAGCAGTTCGATGTGCAGAGGCGTTCGGGGCAGAGGTGACAACAGGGAAAAGTTGGAGAATAAGAGGCGTGGGAGGGAAACCCAGGGTCCCTGAGAATGTCGTGGACGTGGCAAATTCAGGGACGTCAATCATGTTTTTCACGGGCTTGGCTTCGACCCTGGATGGGTACACGGTTCTGACCGGCGATAGACAAATCAGAGCCCGTCCGATTCAACCTTTGATCGATGGATTGAATGGTCTGGGAGCACATGCCTTTTCAACGAGAAATAATGGAAGCCCGCCTGTTGTGGTAGGAGGAAAACTCAAGGGTGGTCAAACAAACGTCGAGGGCAGAACCTCCCACTATACCTCAGCTCTTCTGCTTAACTGTCCGAGGGCTGAAGGGGATTGCGAATTAGCCATCGAAAATCCCAAGGAGAAGCCTTACGTTGAGATGACCCTCAGCTGGCTGGACAAGCAAGGCATTAGGTACCATAGGGACGGTTTTTCGTCATACTCTGTGCCAGGAGGACAGCATTACGTTCATTTCAGCGAACAGATCCCGGGAGATTTTTCAACCGCCACTTTCTTTCTCTGTGGAGCCTCAATCACAGATTCAGATGTTATGCTCCTTGGCCTCGACATGAACGATACTCAAGGAGACAAAAACGTGGTTTATATGCTGCAAGAAATGGGAGCCCATATCAGCGTGGAAAAGGAAGGATTGCTGATTAAGGGGGGGGATCTAAAAGGAACCGAATTAGATCTGGGAGATACACCGGATGCCCTTCCGGCTCTCGCAGTGGTGGGTTGCCATGCTCGCGGAGAAACGAGGCTAAGAAATGTCTTGAGTGCCCGTTGGAAGGAGACAGATAGAATCAAGGTCATGTGCCAGGAATTGTACAAACTGGGAGCTCGAGTGGAGGAGTCGCCTGATGGAATGATCATAAGAGAGAGTCACCTGAAAGGAGGCATTGTGGATGGTCATCAGGATCACCGGGTGGTGATGGCATTGTCTGTGGCCGGACTCAGATCGGTCGAAGGCATAGAGGTGGAAAATGCCGAAGCCCTGAAGGTAACTGTGCCAGATTTTGTTGCCTTGATGAAAGACCTGGGAGCATATATCACGGCTACTGAATCATGATTCCTAGAGCCACCGTTTACGTTGTGATGAACTCATCGAAAAAGCCATGGAGGCAGAAAAAGATGGATACGATGGGGTCATATTTGGTTGTTTCTTAGATCCAGGGATTATCACCTCGTGAGAAGGATGTTTAATAAGGAATAGACATTTGTGCAAAGGGGATTGGACCCATGTCAGATTTTGCTTTGTTACCCGTCTATTACCAGATCAAACAGACAATAAAGGCTTGGATCATTAACAAGGAATTCAGTCCCGGCGATAAGATTCTTTCTGAAAACGAGCTTGCAAATCGCTTCAAGGTCAGCAGGTTGACCGTCCGTCAGGCCATTCTTCAGTTGATTCAAGAGGGTTTCTTGGTCAGCAGGAGGGGGGAGGGGACGTTTGTAACCAAGGATGGAAATCTAATCGATAGTTTTAGTCTAGAATTTAGTGGTTTTATGGACGATCTCTTTTATCAGGTTCAAAAATCAAAGACAAAATCTGCAAAAATAACAAGGATGACAGCGCCAAAATCGATAGGAGAAAAGCTGGAATTAGATAACAAAGACGAACAGATCGTACAGATCAAAAGGGTCCGATTCAAAGACGACAAGTGTTTTGCCTATACAGTCAACTACCTTCCTTTTGAAATCGGGATGAAGATTACCGAGAAGGATCTATATAAGAAGCCCTTGTTACGAATCATGGAGGAAGACTTGGGCATTCAGTTTACCGAAGCATTTCAAACCATAGAGGCCTCGTTTGCAGATCGGGAAGTGTCAAGACAGCTAGAGGTTCCCTCCGGATCACCGATTCTGTTTGTCGAAAGGATCATGTATCACAAAAAGCGGAAACCGGTTGAATTGGTTCAATCCTCATACCGAGGGGATTTATACAAGTACATGGTCCGGTTGAAGAGTGTCAAAAGGAAAGAAGGGAGCGCCTGGATACACCAGCCAGGTTGAGGAACCATAGAAAGAATTGTGACCTGATACCATCCGTATCATAACGTAAAGGAGCAGATCGGAGGTCTTCCATTTTTGGAAGGCTCGTTCCGGACTGTCATATCGAGGGAGAGTCGTCATGAGAGCAGGGGTCAAGCTTCGTGAGGGGGCGGGAAACTTTGAAGTCAAGGAAATTGCCAATCCGCCTCCTGGGGATGAAGATGTCGTCGTTCAAATCAAGGCCGCAGGAGTCTGTGGTGCTGACGTTCTCCTCTATGAATGGAGGTATCGAGGAAGGTATCCTGTGAGGCCTCCTGTGGTTCTTGGTCATGAGTGTTCTGGGGTCATTGCGGAACTGGGCAGGAACGTTAGGGGACTGGAAATTGGGGATAGGGTGACGGTCGAGTCGATCCTCGGATGCGGTGGTTGCTACTATTGCCAACAGGGCATGCCCAACCTTTGCCCCCATTGGGATCATGTTGGAATAACCTTCGACGGAACCTTTGCGGAATACTTCAGAGTTCCCACAAGGGCGGTTCATCGACTTCCTGACAACGTCTCTTTTGAAGAGGGGGCTCTTGTGGAGCCCCTTTCAATCGCGGTCCATACCTTCGAACGGATCAGGTTCTTTCTGGGGGATTCTGTTGTTATCATCGGGCCAGGGGTTTCGGGCCTCTTGCTTACCCAGGCGGCGCGCTCGTGCGGAGCCTCGAGAGTCATGGTTCTCGGTCTGGAAAAAGACAAGCTCCGCCTGGAAAAAGCAAAAGAACTGGGGGCGGATACCACCATCGTGACCGATCGTGGCGATCCAGTAAAACAGGTGTTGGATTTAACCGATGGAATTGGGGCCGATGTGGTTATGGAGGTGGGTGGAACACCCGAATCCTTCAAAATGGCCGTCAAGATGGTTCGCGGTGGTGGGCAGATAGCGGCTTTGGGGTATTCGAACTACGGGGAGTTGGAACCGATTGTACTCGCCAGGCAGGAGATTTCCATATTGGGGTTGATCGCCTCCACACCGAAGCATTTTGAATGGGCCCTGAAGTGGTTGGAATTCAAAAAGGTGAGCACAGACGTGATCGTTTCGCATCGCTTGAATCTGGAGGCCGCTGAGGAAGGCATTCACCTCATGAGGGACAAAGTAGCAACGAAAGTTATCCTCACTCCATAACCTGACGACAATGTTCACACGAAGGGATCGGAAACATGAGTGATTTAGTGGGAAAAGTTTCTATTGTCACCGGTGGCGCCATGGGGATTGGTAGAGCGATTGCGCTGAGGTGTGCACAAGACGGCAGCGATATCGTGGTCGTTGACATAGAGAGGGAGTCCGGACAAGAGACGACGAGAGAGATTGAATCGTTGGGCCGAAGATCCGT
>JGI24422J19971_10002992_pt1 | contig 10561 bp, 12 predicted proteins | sample DeeMarSWOR152_54_FD_19971 | JGI IMG/M metagenome (IMG submission 19971)
CCTTGTCGGAAGAGAGCGGATTGCCGCTTGCCTTTGTAACGGCGGTGGTAGAGTTGCTGCCAGAGATAGACAGTGAACGCTTTTCATGCCCTCTGTTATCGATAACGAGACAACTTGTTCCGCCGTGGAAAAAGGTGGGCAAATTAGGCTGACATGAGGTTGAGGTACCAGCTTATGAGCAGGAGAGAGGAGTGAAAGTGTATGGCATACAAACATCTTATTGATGGCGACAGGTGTAAAGGTTGCGGATTATGTGTAACCGTATGCCCCAAGAAGGTTCTTGAAATCTCCGATGAAGTCAACTCAAAGGGCTATTTTCCTGCATATCAGGCACGTCCTGAAGACTGCGTCCTGTGTACCGTATGCTGTATCATGTGTCCCGACGTTGCCATAACCATCACCGAAACCGGTGAAGATATGGCACAGCACGCATAGAGGGAGGAAAGACATGGGCAAGGTATTAATGAAGGGAAACGAGGCGATAGGAGAGGCTGCAATCAGGGCCGGGTGCCTCAACTATTTCGCCTATCCTATTACCCCCCAATCTGAAGTTGCAGAGTACCTCTCCCATCGTCTGCCGGAGGTTGGTGGCGTATTTTTGCAGGGAGAAAGTGAAGTTGCGGTTTCATATATGATTTTTGGTGCAGCAGGGTGTGGCGCCCGGGTTTTTACCACGTCATCGAGCCCGGGCATAAGTCTGATGAGTGAAGGCATAAGCTATATTGCGGCTGCCCAGTGTCCGGCGGTATTCGTTAATATTATGCGAGGTGGCCCTGGGTTGGGGGGTATCCTTCCATCTCAGGCGGATTATTTNCAGGCGACAAAGGGGGGAGGACACGGCGACTACAGGCTTCTCGTGATGGCGCCTGCTGGTGTGCAGGAGGCAGTTGAGATGGTTATGATGGCATTTCCCCTTGCCGAAAAGTATCGTAATCCGGTTATGATTCTGGGCGACGGTTTGATCGGTCAGATGATGGAGCCCGTGGAATTTCCCGATAACCTCAGGTCTGAGCCCAGCAACAAGGACGAATGGGCCACAAACGGGATGGATACACGAAGGAGCGATAAGCCCAACATTGTTAAATCGCTCTTTTTGGATCCGAACGAATTGAATGAGCATAACCTGCTCTTGAAGTCAAAGTACGAGCGGATGAAGCAAGAGGAGGTCCGATATGAGCCCTATAATATGGATTCTGACTACAGAGTCCTTATTGTGAGCTATGGAACCATGAGCAGGGTATGCAGAACCGCAATCGATAACCTTAAGGGGGAGGGTTTTGAGGTGGGTATGATAAGACCCCAAGCCCTTTTTCCCTTTCCAGAAGAGGCCATAAGAGAGGCAGCCTCAAGAGAAAGCTGCAAGGTAGTTATCAGTATCGAGATGAGCATGGGACAGATGGTGGAAGATGTGGAACGGAGTGTTTTGGGAAGGCGGCCTGTTAAATGGTATGGAAAATGCGGCGGCGAAGTGCCCACTCCAGAGGAGGTAATGGATGTGGTAAAATCTTTGTAAGAGTCTGACCACTCAAGGAAAAAGGAGCGGATATAATGGCAAAGACATTCAAGAGACCGGAAGCCCTTTCTGAACAGCCTACCCACTACTGTCCGGGGTGCACCCACGGCGTAATTCATCGGCTGGTGGCCGAAGTGATCGATGAACTTCGTGTTCGTGGTCGTACGGTTGGCATTGCACCCGTGGGGTGTGCGGTTCTGGCCTATAATTATTTTACCTTTGACTTTCAGGAGGCGGCCCACGGTCGTGCGCCGGCAATGGCCACAGGAATAAAAAGGGTTCGGCCTGACCTGATTGTTTTTACCTATCAGGGGGATGGTGATCTGGCAAGTATCGGAATGGGAGAAATAATACACGCGGCGAACCGGGGGGAAAAATTTACCACGATCTTTGTGAACAACGCCGTCTATGGTATGACCGGTGGCCAGATGGCACCGACAACCATGCCGGGCCAGCGTACNACCACGTCTACTTCAGGGCGCGATGTTGATGAGGTCGGTATGCCTATCAAGATGGCCGAGCTGCTCTCTGCCCTTGAAACACCTGCATATATAGCGAGACAAACGGTGATAAAGCCAAAGTACATTGTCAGGGCAAAGAAGGCCATAAAAAAGGCGTTTACCTACCAACTGGAGGGCCGATGCTTCAGTCTGGTGGAGGTGGTGAGTACCTGCCCCACCAACTGGGGTCTTACGCCGGATGAGGCAGTCAAGTGGGCCGAGGATACCCTGCTTTCCTATTATACATTGGGCGAATACAAAACACCCGAGTAGCTTGATAGCTTAGGAGTCTTCGTTTCGGACGCAGATTAATCCGCCGCTGGCGGATAAACGCAGATTATNANGATTTTTNATGCGCCTNAGGCGCATAAANATAAAGNNCTAATAGAACAATTACCTGCCCGCCATGCGAGCCCGCAAGGCGAGGCGGGNGGGTCTGTGGATATCAGCGAAAATCTGCGTCCAAAATAATTTGAGGAGGATTGAATGCAAAGCGAAGTGATGTTTGCCGGTTTTGGCGGCCAGGGGATCTTGTTGAGCGCGAAGATCCTTGCGCACGCGGCCATGGAAGAGGGTTTCGAGGTGGGGTGGATCCCTTCCTATGGCCCCGAAATGCGGGGTGGGACCGCCTACTGTATGGTGGTAATGAGCAACAGGGCCATCGGTTCCCCGATTATCAGGAATCCCCTGCATCTGGTTGCCATGAACCGCCCTTCTCTGGAGAAATTTGCGCCAGACGTAAAACCGGGCGGTGTGATCTTGATCAACAGTTCATTGATCCCTATCGGGTCCGGTCGTGATGATGTTGACGAACTCATCGTACCGGTCAATGATATTGCTATAGAGCTGGGCAGCGTAAAGTCAGCAAATATTGTAGCCCTTTCAGCTTTTGTTGCACGCAGTGGGATCGTCGATTTTGATAACCTCCGGCACTGCATAAAAGAGGAGTTTTCTGATAAAGAAGAGTTGGTCTCCCTCAATATGAAGGCCGCAGACCGAGGCAAAAAGGCGGCATCCTCTATTCGGGCAGCATAGTATCCTGTGTCCTTGCGGCTGCCTGAAAGATCTCAAAGGACGCCTGACAATACTTTCCTAAATCCCTCTATCCTCACAAATCCACGGTATCTAATGCGCCTGAGTCAGGATATGGTGAGACGCCTCCTTGCCACTTGACGGCATTCCTTTACAAAGCTGGAATGTAATGGTATGAAGCAATCAGACAAAGGTCTCGTCTCCCTTTGCCCAGGTTACATGAAGGCCTTGGAGGGATTGTCGTGAATTTCAATTTATGCAAAGGAATCATAGAAAATATATCTCAGGTGATTGTGGGTAAATACCATACCATCGAACTGCTGCTGGTGGCCCTTCTGGGGGATGGGCACGTTCTGATAGAAGACGTACCGGGGGTAGGAAAGACTAAGCTGGCAAAATCTCTGGCCAGAAGCATTGGCGGATCTTTCAAAAGGGTTCAATTCACACCAGACCTATTGCCTGCGGATATTACGGGCTTTAATGTCTTTAATCAGCAAACAGGCCAGTTTACGTACCAAGCTGGGCCAGTTATCACCAATATTCTGCTTGCAGATGAGATTAACCGTACTATTCCCCGCACCCAGGCCAGTTTGCTCGAAAGCATGGAGGAACGCCAAGTGACCGTAGATGGACAGACCTTTCTCCTGCCCCATCCATTTTTTGTCATGGCAACCCAGAATCCCATTGAACTGGAAGGAACATTCCCCTTGCCGGAGGCACAGCTGGACAGGTTTCTCCTTAAGATACATCTGGGGTATCCTGAAAAGGATGAGGAAATCTCGATACTGGAGCGATTTCGAGAGGATGACCCCCTGCTCAACCTGGAGGCCGTGGCGAGTCCTGAGCAGATTGCTGAACTGCAAGGGGCACGCAAGAAAATCCGTATCTCTCTCCCGGTACGCGAATACATCGCAGATATTGTGACGGTTACCCGTAGCAACGAGTCCTTGCGTTTCGGGGCCAGCCCACGTGGTTCTCTCGGATTGATGCGTACCGGTCAAGCACTGGCAGCCCTGAGAGGGCGCGACTACGTCCTGCCTGATGATATCAAGTATTTGGTGGGTCCTGTTCTTGCTCACCGTTTGATCCTCAAGGAGGAAGAGCGGCTGCGGGGAAAAACCCCAGAGCACCTTCTCGAGGAGATCATAGGTCAGATACCGGTGCCTGTCCCCACCGAGTAGGCTGGAAGTTATGGAAGTACCGGAAACCAGATTGTCATCCATCTTCATCGTCCCGCCCATGCGGTTTTTTGTGGGAGTGCTCCTTTTTATAGCCTTACTGCACGGTGAGCGGGACCTCAGTGTGCTGGGCTTTCTGGTTTTGGGCATAGTGAGCGGTGCGAAACTGTGGAGCAGGCTGAGCCTTTCCGGGATTACATGCTATTCAATGGTTGACAAAGGGAAGGTTTTTCCAGGAGAAACGCTCACCTTAAACATAAGCGCGGAAAACGCCAAGTTCCTCCCTGTCTGGCTTAAGATGAGGATGCCGGTAGATGGCCCCCTGAATTCCTCCTCAGGGGAGACGACGTTCGTCACGGAAAGCGGTCTTTTGTGGTACCAGAGGGCACGCTTTAAGTGGGAGTTAGTTGCCCGGCGCAGAGGGGTGCATCGAATAGGGCCACCCCAGATAAAGGTGGCTGATCTCTTTGGCTTCTTCCCCAGGGAAAAAGAGGTACAAGAGTTTCTTCATATCATTGTGTATCCACGACTCGTTCCGCTGAAACCCCTTTCCTTGCCGAGGAGGGATTTGTTTGGTGTTCCAGGGGCTAAGAGCCCTGTGCAGGATCCAATCTATATACTCGGTACCAGGGATTATCAACATTGGCAGCCTGCCAGATATATTCACTGGAAGGCGAGCGCACGCCACAACCGGCTCCAGGAAAAGGTCTTTGAGCCTTCGGAGCAAGAGAAAGTATTACTGGTTGTTGAGGTTGATCAATTCGGCCAACACAACGCGGAAGAAGATTTCGAGCGCACCCTTGAAGCAGTGGCTTCCTTGGCCCTTCGGTTGGATCAAAGAGGTTTCGCCGTGGGATTAGTGACCAATGGTCTAGTCGAGGGAGGAGGCCCTACAATTGTGCCGATAGCCAGAAATCCTCAGCACCTGCCCGCAATTTTGGAGGTTCTCGCCAGGCTGCGCATGGCAGCCAGGGGGGATCTCGCAGATACATTACACCTCGGGCTAGAGTTATCCTGGGGTGTGAGTTGTGTTCATTTCTCATACGATCAAGATGCCATAACCCTCACCACAGAGGGATACTTTTCGCGCCGAAAAATCCCCGTGGTGTTTGTGGTGTGCCAGTCTCATATCATCTCGGGACAAGCCAAATATAACGTTCGGGGTAAAGTTTATAGTCTGGATGAGCTCTTCATTAAAGAGGAACAGGGGCAATGAAAAGCACAAGAGGTGGCCTTCTGTTTTTAGCCAGTGGGGGGATGGAGCTGAGCTGGCTCTACGCATGGGCAACCTTTATTATGACCTCTATACTCCATCGACCCTTTCCTCTACCAGAGGCAATTGGTACCTTTGCACTGGCAGCACTGCTTACCATTGTTGTCCAGGGAAGGGGTTGGTGGGTGATCCTGATTTTAGGGCTCCAGGTGTTCGGTCTTCTGCTTACCACCTCGAGGATCCTGCACGTGTTCTTCTACGGGTTCCGTCCTTTTTTTGGCCAATGGTGGCTACTGGAGTGCTTCAGGCAACCGAAAGATCATCTGGAGTGGTTTATCCTCGTTCTTATCCTGTTCTTTGCCCTCTTGTTTTGGGTAGGAGGGCTGACCTTAGCCCGGAGGTCAACTGCGTACCTCACCGTTTGTACCCGCTTTGATCTGGGAGTGGCGGCCTTCTTTTGTCTCTTGCTGATAAAATTCCTTCTCCTGGTAAGAGGGGGTATCAAGGTACAGGATCCCATGGCCGAGCTATTGCTGTTTCCGTTCTTCGTATTTAGCCTGTTGGCTATCGGCCTGGCCCGGAATCGGAGCAGCGCACAGAAAGATTTTCTCTCAGGCTACCAGGGGATCGGGGTGATCGTGAGTTTTACCGTGGTCGTTCTTGCCTTTGGTGCAGGCCTGGTACTGCTTTTTTTGCCATACTTAACCCTGGCTGCCGAGATGGGGTACGGAGCATTAAAGAGTGCGGCAGGACCATTAAGCCCTGTGCTGGTAACTGTATTGCGTTTTCTCTTCATGCCCCGTCAAGGTCGGCTGGTGGATACACCCGCATCAACTATGGGAACAGAATTAGAGCTGCTGCCTCCTGCTGAAAGCAGCTGGTGGACAGACCTTCTGGAAAAGATAATAGGCTGGGGATTTTTGGGCCTGGTTGGCCTGATTGTAGCGGTAATTTCTGGCCTGGGAGTATGGTACCTGGTGCGGTGGCTCTTCTCAAGAACCTCTGTCAACGAAGAGAAGCAAATCCACTGGAGCCTGATTTTATTGTGGGCTGTGAAATGGGGTGCAGTGCCGCTTCTCTTGTGGGGGAAGATAGTAAAAAGACTGAAAGGTTACAGAAATGCCGTTCAGCTGCACAATGCACTTCTAAGGTGGGGACGCCATAGTGGTCTGCCCCATTTCTTGGCTGAGACACCTACCGAGTACGGTCTGCGTCTGAGGCATCAATTTCCCGCGGTGAAGGGAGAGATAGAGGTGATAATTGAGGCCTTTAATCAGGAGGTGTATGGCGAATTAGTCTTGAGCCATCCACAAATGGCCATGGCTCAACTCGCCTGGCGGAGATTGCTCAGTCCTCTCTGTTGGCCTTCCCGGCTGAGGTCCTGGTTTCTCCAGCGTGCTGATGAGGGAGATCGTCTCCAATAGTCTACGTCCGGCCGGAGAAAACACTTCTCATCGGGCCTGAATCCTCCATAAGGGCATACATAAAGAGGGCAATAAATGATTCATGGAGCGTATTTCTTAATATAATCTCTGACCCGTACCTTTCTTGCAGTATTCTCAGAGCTCATGTACCTGACCTTCCCAAAGATGGGCCTTTCAGGGCCCCAAGCCCTGTCGTAGCGGCCTAGCACCCAGAAGATACCGCTATAAGAGTTGGGATCCCGGCCATCGAGAGCATACTTGTTATTGAGCTCAATCATGACGTTGAGGGCATCACGGGGCGATGCTGCCCACTCCAGGATCTTTTTTCCCCAGAGCATTCGGAGGTAATTATGGATCCATCCTTCGCGAACCAACTGCATCTGGGCCGCATTCCAGAGTGGGTCATGGGTACGGGCGGTTTCAAACTCCTCCGGGGAGTAGACATAAGGCCTACGATCCCCTTCATGATCTGCGAGTGTTTTGAGGGCCCACCGGGGTAGCGACTCATAACGGTCATAATCCTCCCGCTGCCAGCAGATATTAAGGCCTAATTCGCGCCAGGTGACAAGTTGATCCAGGAACCCCTCGCTGGCCTCACTCACTCCCCACCACCCACTGCGGCTGCCTGTGGTCCGACTGGAGACGCGGTCTAAAGTCCAGCCCTCTAGGTCCATGAGCTGGTCAAATATCTGGTGAACCGAGATATGGCCGAAATGGAGGTAGGGAGACAAACCGCTGGTTCCCTCCACCTCCGGTTGATTGCGGTCTTCCGCGTACCGAGTGAGGCGATCCAGGAGAAATTGTCTCAAAACACGCTGGGCTGCTCCAGAGCCTCCATGCCTGTCTGCTGTGCCCACGTCGTGGTTGATCGGAAGCGAAGCCATGGCTGCTGAATCTCCCTTGAGCAGCTCCGAGGAGGCCATTGGCCATCGTTTGACGATTGCCTCCGGAATGGCATTGAGCCTCACAAGCTTCCTCTCGCTGAGAGGCTCTGCCTTTGGAGGCTCGAGCAGATAAGGCGGTAGCGTCCTCTGCAGGAACCGTCGGAATCCATGAGCGGTCGGAAATACCCGGTCCGCCGCGCGCATGGGAAGGAGGCCGTTTGAGTCTACCTGTTCCATCAACACCCCGATTTTTCGGGACGCGGATGCCACCATCCGGGGAAGAAAAAAGACAGGGAAGTCGTCGGTGATGACCACGCAGGCCTTTTTAGCGAGCGCTGGGAGAAGACCCTTGCCCGCGTCCTGGATCGGTTCCACGTAAGGGTAGTACGAGACCTCAGAGCCCTTAAACTGCCGAGCATTGTCGGCCATGCCCTCCAGGATAAAACGATGAAGACGGTCGTTTGCCCACCCATAGCCGCATCGCAACGCCTCCATAACCACCAGAGGTCTGTTGAGCTCCAGGGCCCATTCTCCAGCCCTCTGAAGGCTGAAGTTCCAGGTGGCCCGCCGATAGGCGATCATCCAGTAGAGGACGAAGTCGCCGGTATGGTTGACAGGGGCGTCATTGGATTTCCGAATACGTATGTCTGGTACGGAATTCAGAGGGCCTCCTAGCCAAACAATAGATGGTTCACCCTTTGGAGGCGCTTCATGAACTGCTACACCGTCTCAAAATGGGCCTCTTTCAGGCCGTTTAGCAGTAGAAAGGAGGTCGCCCTAATGCAAAGGAGTTCTGTATCAGTCTGATCAATGAACCCGGCCAAATGGGGATGCCGCTCCAAAAGTCTCGCCCGTGCGAGCCTCTTCTTGCCCTCGTCATTGATTTCTTGAAACAGGCCGGCTATTGTCAGGGCTTTCGCTCGCAGAGGCCGGGAACCACCCTGTTCCTCCCTCGTGTCGATCAGGAGGCTCACCGATGGGTTTTCAATGAGGTTCTTGTACTTTTTCGTCCCTTTCTGGGTGGCCATATAGATTTCTCGGCAGTCGTCATCGGTGGCATAGGCCATGAGGGAGCAATGGGGATTGCCACCCGAGACCGTTGCCAGAACACACATATCTTTTTGTTTGGCCAGCGCCTTCATTTCTTCAAGCATCCTTCATTTCCCCCACAAATCCATTGAATTCATATCCCCTCTCCACTAGTGTTTATTACTACATTATTACCACATTCACCGTGCCATGGGAAATGAATTTGGGGGAGAGTTCTCCCTTTTCTTGACAGCTCCAGCTGCGAAACCACGTGTGAAATGGCATATACCGTTCCTATGAGGTACGGTCTCATCGGTCTGCGGGAGTTCAGCAAGCAGTCTAGAAAGGGCCACCCTGCTCTCACGAATCCCCTGTGGAGGTTTTGACCTCATCTGATCGGGAATAGGGCTTAGTCAAGGAGGGATAAGTACAAAGTGATTGAAGTTTTGATATTGGTGGCATATCATAATCATTAAAGAAACTTACGCAGAGGAGGATAGAGATGGACCTTGCTGAATACTTTGAAAATCAGAAAGGCAGCGGAGTCTTGGCAACTGCAGACGATCAAGGCCGCGTGGATGTAGCCGTGTATGCACGACCCCACGTTATCGACAGTGAAACCATCGCATTTATCATGCCTGACCGTTTGACCCACCATAATTTGCAGTCCAACAATCATGCGGCCTACCTCTTCATGGAGCGAGGTCCCGGGTACAAGGGCATCCGGCTTTTTCTGACCAAAGTCCGTGAGGAAGAAGATAGCGAGCTCCTTCACTCGATTCGCCGAAGAAAATATGCCTCGGAAAAAGGAGAAGAGGAGGGGTCCCGCTTCTTGGTATTTTTCAAGGTTGACAAGGTATTACCGCTCATCGGGGCCGGCCAGGATTCATAGAACGATCAATGAAGGTTACCGGTCCCGCATCAGGTGGGTTCTCTTACGAAGTACGTGCGGGTGATCGTTCGAGTTCACAGAGGCCACAAAGAGAGATTATAAGGGCCCGTATAAAAGGGGAAGTTGAAGATGATCAAGGGGATAAATCATGTGGGAGTCGTGGTGAGGAACATCGACGAGGTGGTTGGTTTCCTGGGGGAGACCTTCGGAGCTGAAGAGATAACTCGGGTGGAGTTTCCTGAGCTGAGGCAGATATCCGCCATTGTGCGGATTGGAGATGGCTGTTTCGAGCTCATGGAGCCCACAGCCCCGGACGGAGCGGTAGGAAAGTTCCTCGAAACCAAGGGTGGCGGTCTGCACCATGTGTCACTGCTGTGCGACGACGTTGTGGCCACGTGTGAAAAGCTCGAGGCACAGGGCTTGCAGGTCATAGGGAAGATGTTCGAGGGGCCTGTGAAGGTGGCCTTTCTTCATCCCAAGAGCGCTCAGGGGATTCTCTTCGAGCTGGCCGAAAGGTCCTCACTCGATAGTTCAAAGTAAGGCTCTGTTATCTTTTTTCTTTCTATACACCTAACAGCGGTCAATGCCAAACGCTCCGTCTGCTAACCTTTCCCTTCCTGCTACGCATCCCTTAGTTGGCATTCTACCTGAGTATTCTTTCCGCGATAATACTATTTCCCTTCTCGATTGATAATCATAAAATCTGGAACCATCAGCGAGGTTAGGAAATTCATCACAAAAACGTTGCATTCATTGCAATTAAATTGCAGTAATTGGGAGAGTTTGTCGAGGTGAAATTCTGCAAAATCTAAACCTTCCACCCCCCTCCTCATATACCAAGCACACCGTTGACATAAGGAGTCTGAACCCAAACAAAGAAGAGATCAAAGAGGCTG
>JGI24422J19971_10002997_pt1 | contig 10556 bp, 5 predicted proteins | sample DeeMarSWOR152_54_FD_19971 | JGI IMG/M metagenome (IMG submission 19971)
GGCCAATCGCGCCTCCAGCCGCACCGGCTCGCCCTGCCCGATCAGCGTCTTCGGCGTCGGGCCGCTGTAGGCGCCCATCGCCTCGAACGACGTCGCCGCTTCACGCCAATCCCGGTAATTGAGATAGGAGACGGGCGCGCGCCGCCATCCGAACTGGGGTAGTGTTCGCCAGACCATTACCAGGCGATCGGCGGCGGGGTAGGGGAGCGGCTGCAGAAGCACATTGTACACGACGCTGAACACCGTCGTGCTCGCCCCGATCCCCAGGGCCAGTAAGAGCACCGCCAGCGCCGCCTGGCCCGGTCTCCGACGGAGCGATCGCAATGCGTAAGCGAAGTCCTGTTTCAGGTTGTCCATGCGAACGGAGGGTTGTGGGTGCTTGGTCGAGGGTTTCCGGCGACGGGACCCGCGCACAGCGAAACCCGTCAATCGCAGCCGCACTCCCGTGCGGATGACATCGAGAGTCTCGTGGAGCAGAGAGATGAACACACTGAGGTGTCCTTTGCGTGCCGAAGATTCTGCAGCCAGGTCGCCGAAGGTCTCGACCATCGCCGCGCCATGTCGGCGCCGGAACTCCCGGGGCAGGACCAGCAACGACAGGCGGAAGGTGGCCAGCAGCAATCTCGACCGGCGCGCCCTCCCGTTCGGGGCGGCGGTCACGCGTCACCGCCCGCGGGAATAGGCCTCGCCCCGGTCAGCAAACGCGCTTGCCGCGCCAGTGCCACCAGATGATCCATGCGTCGGGCCTCCGCCTCCGCCACTCGACGACCCAGCTCGCTGAGGGCGTAGTAACGTCGGCGCGCGTCATCGTCCTGTGGTGCCGGGCGATCGTCCGACTCCTCGATCAATCCGTCCTCGAGCAGCCGCTGGATGGCGGCGTAGAGGGTTCCCGTACCCGGCCGCATGATGCCGCCGCTGCGGCGCTCCACGTCCTTGATGATCGCGTAGCCATGCCGATGGCCCTGGCTCAGGGCCAGCAGGACGTGGAAGGACAGAGGCGTCAGGGGGAGAAACGACCGCGTCTCGATGTCGCTCATCGTGGCTTGCCTGTGCCGGTGCAGCAGGGCGAGGCCCGGCAGCCTGTCTGAAGGGCCGTGTCAGCCTATATCGGCCATCACTATATTGATGATCGACATAATGCCCTCGCCGCCCTCACTCGTCAACCCCGGGGCCCCTACCGAGGTCGACCGTCGGATTCAGGGCTTGCAGAATCGCTTCTGCGGGGACAGTTTTGACGACCCTGGCAGGGTAGCTCAACCGGCAGAGCAGCGGAATCATAATCCGTGGGTTGCGAGTTCGAGTCTCGCCCCTGCCACTCATGTAAGTTCCCCTCACCGATGAGCTTGCGGGAGTGGTCGCAGAGCTTCACGACCCTCCCGCACTTCGATTGTGCCCAAAACTGTGCCCGCAGTCAGCCGAAACGCTTTCCGCACATCCTCCTCTTCGCCGACGGCATACTGGCGGAATACGTGCTCCGTCCGGTGACCGGTGATCCGCATCGCCGTCGAGCGCGGGACGCCGCTCTGCTCCAGCCGCCGAGCGACGCTCCTGCGGTAGTCGTGCAGCCGATACGGCCCGACGGCCGCCTTCTCCTGGGCGTCCTTGAGCGCCTGCAGGGCGAACTTGTGCCCCAGCCGCCGACCGTTTCTTCTCGCGAAGACGCACGTCTCGTTCCGGGGTCTCAGGTCTCGAAGGAGACCCTGTCTCCGTCGGATCAGCAGAGGCTGCCTTCCGACCGAGAGCGTGGTACTCGCTATTCTCCCAACCTCCTGAAGCGCAGCCCTCGATCCGGAAGCAACTCATCATTAAGCGTGAAACCTTGGATGTGCTCCTCATCGTCCCGGAAGAAGCGCAAGATCCCGAGACGTCCGGCAAGCTGATCCGACGCCAGCGGGTGGAGTTGAACGTCTCCTATGCGTCGATGCCGAAGGCTCACTCCCGGGGACCTCAGCCGAGATAGTCCCTCACTTATCCGTTTACGTGCTAAGGTGGCGCGCACCAGCGGCCAGAAGCCACGGCCAGTGTAGTCCAAGACAACACGCGTTCTAGAACGTGAACGCGNCCCNCCGCGCCTGCGGGGGCTGCAAGTGCTCCCTCCCTCGATTCAAACCTTTTCCATCCCGACGACCGTCTAATCACTAGGACTTCATAAGACGAAGTATCGCGTCACGAAGGAGCGCGCCGCGAAATGTCCAGAAACCTCGCGATACGGCCGACACGCGAACCCGGAGCGACACCCACCTGGCTGCCGATGAGCTCATCTGCGGCGAGCCCGACCACGTCCGCGCGCAGATGAACCGCTGGATCGACGGACGGGAGGAGGGCCTCCGGCGCACAGGCGGCCGTTGGACCGCCCTGGCCGACCTGGCCCGGGATCTCCGCTTTGCCTTCCGAGCCCTGGCGAGGCACCCGCTCTTCAGCGGTGTGGTCGTCCTGGTCCTGGCCCTGGGGATCGCGGCCACCACCGCCATCTTCACGCTGGTAGACGCCATCATGCTGTCCCCTCTCCCCTTCGACGACGCAGACCGCCTGGTGGCCGTGGGACACACGGCGCCGGCCCGGGGGATCGAGGATGCTGGCCAATGCGCGGCATGGCACTTCACCTACGAGGAGGAGAATCGGGTCTTCGAGGGACTCGGGATGTACAATGGGGGTTCGGTGGCCGTCACGGGCAGGGGAGATCCGGAAGCGGTGCCGGCTCTTTGGGTGACAAGTGGGGTCTTTCGTGCCCTCAGGGTCGGTCCCGTCCTGGGCCGCAGATTCACCCCGGAGGACGAGGAGCCCGGGGCTCCCCTCACCGTACTCCTGAGCCACGGTTACTGGCAGAGCCGCTTCGGAGGGGACCCGGGCGTCATAGGCCAGACGCTCCACGTGGACGGGAGGACCCTGGAGATCGTCGGTGTGATGCCCCCGACACTTCGGAGCCTCGGGTATGACGTTGCACTCATCGTCCCCCTCCGATATCGACGGGAAAACCTGTTCGTGGGCAACATCGGCTTGGACGCGGTAGCCCGCCTACGGGACGGGGTCACCCTGGAACAGGCCTCTGCTGACGTCGCCCGGATGTTGCCCCTGGCCTGGGAGAAGTTCCCGGGAGGTCCGACCGCTAGCTCCAGCGAACCGGGTCAGTACGCCCCGGACCTTCGGTTCCTCAAGGACGATGTCGTGGGATCGGTGGCGGATCTCCTCTGGGTCCTCCTGGTTGCAGTGGCAGTCGTCCTTCTCATCGCCTGTGCGAACGTGGCGAATCTCTTCCTGGTTCGGGCTGAAGGAAAGGAAGCGGAGATGGCCGTCCGGGCTGCCATGGGGGCGAGCACAAGTCGCATCGGATGGGAGTACCTCAAAGAGAGCCTGCTGCTCGGGGTTCTGGGCGGCCTCGCGGGCTTGGCTCTGGCCCACGCCGGACTCCAGGTCCTCGTGGCCGTGGGCCCCTCCCGGCTTCCCCGGCTGGAGGAGGTCTCTGTGAACCCCCAGGTGCTTCTGTTCACCCTGGCCATCTCTCTCGGTGCCGGGCTCTTCTTCGGCATCTTCCCAGTTCTGAAGCACAGCCGAAGGGGACTGGTGGACGCCCTCAAGCAGGGAGGCTCCCGCGGAATGAGTGGAAGGGAGCGACACCGGACCCAGAACGCCCTGGCCGTGAGCCAGATGGCCCTGGCCCTTCTCCTTCTGGTGGCGTCGGGGCTCATGCTCCGAAGCTTGCAGTCCTTGAGGAACTTGGATCCCGGGTTCCGGAACCCGGGGGAAATTCTGGCGCTCCGTGTCCACATCCCACCTACGGAGGTGCGCGATCGGGAAGAGGCCGCTCTGGTCTTCGAGACCATCGCGCGCCGCCTGGCGAAGGTAACAGGGGTCACCTCCGTTGGCCTGGCCATGCAGATTCCCATGGACGGATGGCGGAATGTGAATCCCTTTTACGCGGACGGCTTCACCCCGGCGGGAGAAGGCCCTCCACCCGTGCGCCGCCACAATTGGATCGGTGAGGGCTATTTCGAGACTATGCAGATCCCCCTCCTCGCGGGCCGGACGTTCAGATGGGAGGATGTCCACAACCGGTACCCGGGAGTGATTGTGTCTGAGAACCTGGCCCGGGAGTACTGGGGTTCCCCTGAGGCAGCTCTGGGTCAGAGGGTCTCGGCCCGACCTGATCCGGTCCGCTGGTACGAGGTGGTGGGTGTGGCGGCGGACGTCAGGTACGACGGAATGGACCGGAATCCACCCCTCATGGTCTACTGGCCCCAGGTCACCCTGGCATTCTGGGAGGGCTCGCCGGCGGACCAGATCCAGACCTGGCGGTTCATGGGCTTCGCCATCCGGAGCAACCGTGTGGGCACATTTGGCTTCCTCCGGGACGTTCGGGAAGCCGTCTGGTCCGTGAACCCGAACCTCCCCCTGCGGGGCGTCCGTACCCTCCCCGCGCTCATGGCCCAGTCCGTGGCCCGGACGTCCTTCACCCTGGTCCTGCTGGGCATCTTCGCGGGTGCCGCCCTCATCCTTGGAATCGTCGGCGTGTATGGGGTAATCTCCTACGCGGTGAGCCAGAGGAGCAGGGAGCTGGGGTTGCGGATTGCCCTGGGCGCGCGGCCCGAGCAAGTGAAGGGGATGGTGCTACGGCAAGGATTGATCCTTTCCGGAATCGGAGTGGCCATCGGCCTGGGCCTGGCGTTCGGTCTGACCCGCCTGATGGCGGGGCTGCTGTTCGGGGTGAGCCCGTTGGATCCGGTCACCTTCGTGGCCGTGGCCGCGGGGTTGACCGGGGTCGCCGCCGTCGCCAGCTACCTGCCGGCCCACCGCGCCTCCGCGGTCGATCCCATAAACGCGCTTCGGGCAGAGTGAGGACTCGATTGCCCGGCCGATCGGCCAGCTTGCGGTAGACGGTGTGAACACCGGCCCGACGCCTCCAGCTTGCCGCACGGCCGCCGCGTACTCGCGTGGCCGGGCCTCGACGAGCGCGTTCCGGTACGCGTCCCCACCGGCTTCGGCGATCACGTACATGGCAGGCTCCCGCCCATCACACGGTCCAGTGTTCGGTGCGCAGTCATCGTCGGGTCTGGGCGCGGAGGTATTGACTTACAATAAGGTGGGCACGTGGGCTTCACGTATGGCACGGCAGGTTCCGGTCGTTCAGACGAATCTGTTCGAGTAGCCCCGAGTCTTTGTGGGCGCTAGATCGTATCTTGACATCAACGCAATGCCGACTCATCGGCGCTCTCCGGTTGCCTGCGGGCGCGAGGAGGGGCTGAGAGGAAGAGCGTTCCCGCCCGCGAGAGGTGGCAGACCTCCGAAGTGGCGTTCGATGCCGTGATATCCCGAATCCGTAGGATGAACGGACTGAGCGTCCGCCGTGCTGCTCCAAGCATCGCACGCCCACGCTCCCACCCGTGATGGCACAATACCGGCACATGGGGCCGGAGAACCCTAACGCGGTGCGGCCTCTCGGCCGCCCCACGGATTGTCGATCGGAGGGCTTCCAGTACGATTGGGCCCTGCTCGTTGCTGGCCGCCTGCCCGATACGCTAAATGAAGTGGCTGTCGCCTGCTCTTGCAGTTTCTTGGCTGTTGCGGCATCGTAAGTCTGCCTGGGAGGTGGCTGAGGATGCAGCGAAGTGAGTCTCGCCAGAACGGGGGACCTCGGCCGTGGCAGTACCGCACAGAGTTGCCTACCAGCCAAGCTGGTCCCGCACAGCCAGTCATTTTACCCGAATAGACTCTTGTGACATGATGCGGCACGTAGCGAGAGGGCGTTGTCCGCCGTCGTTGTGCCATTCAGCTGACCACCACGAGATCCACCTACGCAGCCTAACTCGAAGGCGCGATCAGGACTTACCGAATACCGAAAGGGGGACATACATCGTGAAACGCTTATCGCTTTTACCGCTCGTTGCGTTCGTGTTCGCCGCGTGCGAGCAGGCCACCGACCCCGACAGGGCCGCAGAACTCAGCACCAATGCCACCACCAATTCGGCTGCCGCGCAGTGCAACGGCAATATGGGTGTCAGAGCGTATTTCGCTCCTGGCTTGGGACCTCAGGACATCACGGGGCTGCGCTACAAGTTTCACGTCGCTGACAACAACCAAGCAGGCCTGGGCCTCAAGATCCTTTTCGGCTTCATTCCACTTTACACGCGTGGAGCGGAACGCACGTATTCCCTTGAGAGTAACCTCTACACGCTCGGGTTGATCTATGACCACCCGATCTGCACTACCTGGCCGCTCCTCGGGACGCGTGTGGGCAGCGAGGCCAGTCTTCGGTTAGCCATTCCGGACTATGCGGGCCTGGGGAAAATAGGTGCGAAAACGTTCGATCCATCGTTCTTCCCGCTGCAGAGCTATCTCATCGACAACCTTCCGATTCCGAAGACCGACGCGATTTCCCAGCTGAATCTCAACCAGACGACCACAGAGGTCGTGATCACACGTCGTCCCGATCTCGTGTCCGACAAGACTGGATGGAGCCGCCTCGTGTCCGACAACACTGGATGGAAATGCGTCGACTCACTAGACGACGACACGTACCGCCAGTGGGACGCCTCGGCGACCGTCGGGCCTACGACCTGCAACGTCGCGTTCGCCCTGCCGGAGAGCAATGCGCGCTTCATCTTTTCTGATTGTCCGATCGACTTCCGTACGGAGTTCTACCTGTTCACAGGGCTCTTCAAGGTCTATCTGTGGGATTTCCAATTCATGCGGGAGAGCACCGGATCTTGGGAGCCACTGACGCACTGGATCGTAGCCGACCAGTGCGGAGATCCTTCTGCTTACGGCGTGCGCCTCGAGGATTTCGAAGGGCAAACCGTCATGGAGATCAGCAACGACGGGCCGCGTAGCTTCCTCCCGGTGGGGACGATCTTCGACCTGCCCTTCCATGTGAGCGTTGATATTAAACCCGGCAGCGATCGGAATCCCATTAACCCACGCAGTAGAGGCGTCATCCCGGTGGCGATCCTGACGACGGATACCTTCGATGCGACGACCGTGGACCCGGAGTCCATCAGGTTCGGCCCAGATGGTGCAGCGAAAGCACATCGACAGGGACATCTTGAAGACGTCGATGGGGACGGTGACCTAGATTTGCTGCTCCATTTTCGAACGCAGGAAACCGGCATCCAACGCGGTGACACGGAAGCCTCTTTGTCGGGTGAGACCTTCGATGGAGCGCCAATAGAAGGGACCGACAGCATCGCGACCTTGAAAAATTAGCGCAGAGGCGATCCGAATTGCAGAAAGGATCCAACGCTATCGTCGGACATGAATTCAACCACGCTCGGCGTGGAAAGCCAAGGTGCTTCCCGTCGATCATCGGGAAAGAGAGAACTCGGTAGGATCTCCTCCGAGCGCGCCCCCGAAGCCTTGCTCCAAGGCCGCTGGGCCTTCGATCGTCGCCCTGGGACCCTCGCGGACACAATCTCGGACGCACCCTGGGAGAGCCCAGTGACCGCGCGGACTTCGAGGAGCGAAGCGGACTGAGTGTCCGCTGCGCTCTAAACATCGCACCCCCAAGCTCCCCCTTGTGATGGCACAATACCGGCACATGAAGCGGGACTACCGTAACGCAGTGCGGCCTCTCGGCCGGCCCACGGATTGCCGATCCGAAGGCTTCGGGAGAGTACGATCCCGGGGTTCGCTCGTGGAAGCGCGACGACTCAGTGCGCCAAGCAACGATCAGAGTTGCGCAAGATTCGGGAGTAAGATATGATCCTGCCGGTAACCCAATATGCTCCTCTCCGACTAGCGTAGCTGTGTGAAGTTCTCTCACTCCTTGCGAGACGCACCCGTGGGAGTACCAGATTTGCGCCCACCTGCTGAGCCGACGGCCAGCCGGAATGACCGCAGCGAATACCTGGCACTCGTTAAGCATACAGCTGCTTCTTCCCAGAAAGATGGCCACTTCTGCAGTCTAGACGCCTGTGCACGAGCGTGAGGAGGGATCATGTATTGTTCGAGGCTCCCCGGTGTCTTGATCGTTGCGACACTTGTGCTCACGGGCTCAACGCCGGACGAGCCGACTCAAGCACCGCGATCGCTGATCAGGCAGGCCGAGGTCGGTCTGTTCGCCGCGAATACCCTGGGGGCTGAGGACCAGGCGGCCGTCGTCGGCCTGCCCAGCGTAGTCTGGATCTCTAGTCAGGATTGCCAGCTTGGGCCCCGAACGAGGTTCGCTCTCGACATGAGCAGCCTGGCAGTCGGCACGCACGTGACCGCTGTCCAGGCCACCAACAGCGACCGCAAGGGGGGCTCTCCCACCTTCCAGCTTGGGCTCGTTGCTGACAGTGTCCGGTGGGAACTCGATGGAATCGCACCGACAGGGGGCAGGCTAGGCGAGATATGGGGCAGCTCACCGACGGATGTCTTCGTGCTTGGCCCGCGTGGCATGATCTTCCACTACGACGGCACCAGCTGGAGCATACAGAGGAGCGGGGGAGAGGGAGGTCTCTCAGGCGTGTGGGGCAGTTCATCCACCGACGTCTTCGCAGTGGGCCAGGTGAAGATAGGTGCATTCACCTGGGCTGGCATGATCCTCCACTACGACGGGACTGGCTGGGGACGACAGGAGAGTTCATCGCCGGCACCGCTGCACGATGTCTGGGGCAGCTCGGCCACGGATGTCTTCGCGGTCGGGGACGACGGCACGATCCTTCACTACGACGGCACCAGCTGGAGTCCACAGAGGAGCGGGACGAGTTACGATCTTCGCGGCATCTGGGGCAGCTCACCGACGGACGTCTTCGCGGTGGGCCTTCGCGGCACGATCCTCCACTACGACGGCAAGAGGTGGAGGGAACAGACGAGCGGGACGAGTAGCTGGCTTAGCAGCATCTGGGGCAGCTCACCGAGGGACGTGTTCGCGGTGGGGGATGACGGCAGGATCCTCCACTACGACGGCAGGAGCTGGAACCGAGTGACTAGCGTTCTGGGGGAATACTCTCAGAGCATGGGTGTGTGGGGCAGCTCGCCGACCGATGTCTTCGTGGTCGGCAACTTCGGCATAGTGCAGTACGACGGCACGAGCTGGAGCCGGCAGACGAAGCCTGGGACGTCTGAGTGGCGGACTTTTTATCGGGGTGTGTGGGGGAGTTCCCCGACGGACGTCTTCGCGGCGGGTGACGCCGGCACGATCGTCCACTACGACGGCACGAGGTGGACCGTCCTAGAAGCGGGTCCCAGCCTTTATTCTATTTGGATCGACCCGGAGACACAGACCGGATTCGCCGTGGGTGAAGGGGCGCTAATTCGTCGGTTCGACGGCGCGAGCTGGAGCGCGCCGGAACGCTTTAGGGAGGGGGGCGCAGCGGCCCTCAATGCTATCTGGGGCAGCTCAGCGACGGACGTCTTCGTGGGCGGCGGTGTGCCGTTCGGCGGCGTCGGCATCCACCGCTACGACGGCACCAGTTGGAGCCCACAGGAGAAACGGACGTCTGAGACAACTCGCGCCATCTGGGGCAGTTCACCGACGGACGTCTTCGCGGTAGGGTTCGAGAGCACGATTCTCCACTACGATGGCATAACATGGCGCGTGCAGATGTACGGTGGGAGTCTAAACTTCACTGCCGTGTGGGGCAGCTCCCCGACGGACGTCTTCGTGGTCGGCTGGGGCGGCGAGGTCTACCACTACGACGGCAGCAGGTGGAGCCCACAGAGGAGCGGGACGACGCACGATCTTCACGGCATCTGGGGCAGCTCCGCCACGGACGTCTTCGCGGTGGGTGAGTTCGGCACGATCGTCCACTACGACGGCACAAGCTGGAGTCCACAGAGGAGCCGGACGAGTCGTCATCTTCGCGGCATCTGGGGCAGCTCCGCCACGGACGTCTTCGCGGTTGGGGATGTCGGCACAATCCTCCACTACGACGGCACCAGGTGGAGGACGCAGACGAGCGGGACGACCGCGACTCTCCACGCCATCATGGGGAGCTCGGACAAGGAAATCTTCGCGGTAGGCGAGCGCTCCGTCATTCTCCGCGGGACACGTAGTGGCTCGTGATGAGACCGCGGGTGCTGCCATCATCGCGAGCGTGTGGGGAAAGGAAGCTCTCGGACGGATGTGGCTCGGACCCACGCTTGGAGGACCTGCTGCGTCGCATGAACTTCTCTGAATAGCAGCGTTTTGCCTCCGCGACCGCCCGCGCGTCTCCAGGCGCGCTGGAGAACTACGAAGAGTGGGAGACCTCGCTGGAAAAGTGTGCTCGAAAGTGTGCCAACTTTGACCGAGAAATAGCCGTATCGCGGTCTATCCAGTGCGGGAAGGTATCGGTGATTATTGTTGCTGGTACTGGTTTTTCCAGTAAACGGTGCCAGCCGTGGGCCGCATCATAATCCGTGGGTTGGGAGTTTGAGTCTCCCCCCTGCCACTATGATAGTCGCCTTCACGCAGGATCGTCGCCCGCTGGTAGTCGCTGAGTTTCGGGGCCCGTCACGTATCGTGACAGACGCGCCAGCAAACCGGACAGGATGCGGGATCGTCTGTTGACGAATCGGTGGTACCAGGCTCGCATCGCGGCGTACAGCCCCGCCCAGGTCGCGGCGCCGATCACGACGGCGCCAGGAATGTCCATGCCTAG
>JGI24422J19971_10002998_pt1 | contig 10556 bp, 10 predicted proteins | sample DeeMarSWOR152_54_FD_19971 | JGI IMG/M metagenome (IMG submission 19971)
AGTGTTACGCAGCCTGGTCCAGCTACCACCGAGGCTACTGTTGACCACGGAGTGATATGTAATTCACTGACTTCAAACTGGGAGAGGAGCTTCTCCTTCAATGCCTCGGCTTCCTCAGGGTTGTTAGTGTAGCCAATGGCGGCGTGTAGCTTCTTGGTCCCGATTTTTTCCTTCACCATCTCCAGCAGTGCTTGTATTGCCTTAGCTTTAGTTCTATTCTTGGTTATGAAGCTCCCTTTTCCACCAGAGGCGGCATCCATTGCCAAAAGGGGGTATATCGGGATGGGAGCTTTGGCTATGCTCGGTTCTCCACCTGACCTGCCTGACCTTTCAAAGAAGAATAGAGTCTCTGGCACATTTATAAAGCTTGCCTCCTGCGCTACCTGGCGAGCAATCTCAGTCACCTCGGATAGGCTCTTGCCTTCATTGGCTGCCCTGGCCGCGGCCAGGACGACCAGCAGCTCACCACCGCAAACGCTGCGGGAATCGACCACCTCAATGGCGGTATGGGGCAATTCCTTCTTCGCTGTCTCTTTAGCCTGCAGTGCCGCATTATAGTCTGCGGACATGGTTGAGGACAATGAAATAAATACGATGCCCTTTGCCTTTTGACTGGCTTGCTTATAGGCTTCCAGTATTTCACCTGTAGTGCAGGCTGAGTGAGTGGGCAGGTTCTGGTAGGACTTAAGCCGGGCAAATAGCCGTCTCTATTAAAGGTGTTATCCGGGTAATCCTTGCCGTCAAATATGAGATGGTAGGGTACCACTATAACGTCGTACTCCTTGGCTAGCTCTGGGGATATGGAAGATAGGGTGTCGGTAATAACCATTACCTCTTTCATTATTAACCTCCTGGCTACCTCTCTTTTTCTTATACCGTAGGGAAAATATTGAGCAATAATAGATTGATAACAGGCCTTTTGTCAAGCCAGGCTAGCAATGATGAACGCTCAGAAGGGATGGCTCGGTAATAGTTTTTATCCAGCGACCGAGCCAGGTTATATCATTGAAGCAGATTACGGTTATCGACGGGGGGCTGCCTTTTAATCTTCGGCGTAGAATCCAACCTCAAACAAACCCTCCCCGTTGACGACCCCCACAAAGGGCATGGCTTCGCCAATATAAACTTCTTCAGCCGGCTTAAACCGGGACAATAGCCTCTTTTTTAGCTCCTCAGCTTTATCAACGACGTTGGTATGGGTTACGGCGGCACGCAACCTTCCCCCCTTAATTCTTTCCTCTACCAGGTTAAGCGTGGCTTCTATTGCCTTAGTCACGCTTCTCTCTCTTAATAGAGGTTTGTTGACTCCGCCACTGGCGGCGCTTATCTCTAGAAGGGTGATGGTGGGGATTGCCGCCTTAGCCCAATCTTCAGCCCCAACTGTTCTCCCCATTCGGTCAAAATGAAACAGGGACTCTCGCAGGCCAAACGAGGCTACGCGTTGCTTTATTTTGGTGGCCACTTCAGTCACTTCAGGGAGGCTTTTACCTTCGTTGGCTGCCTTGGCGGCCTCAATAGCGATAAGCATCTCGGCGCCGGCAACAGTGAGAGAATCAAATACCTCAATGGCGGTGTTGGGTAATTGCTCCTGAGCCAACTTTTTAGCATCTGTCGCTGAACTATATATTGCCGAGAGGCCAGAGGTTAGAGAAATAAATAAGATAGACTTTGCCTGCTGGCTTGCCCTCTTGAAGAATTCTAGGATTTCCCCCGGAGAGGCGGCTGAGGTGGTGGGTAGGTTTTCCTTAGTCCTGAGCCGGGCATAGACCTGCTCCCTATCTATCTCCGTTTCCAGGTAGTCCTTGCCATCCATGACAACATGGGACGGCACTACTGAGATGTCATATTTTTCGGCTGCCTCTGGTGGTATCATGGCAACGCTGTCAACTATAACCGCTACTTCTTTCATTAGTTACCTCCTTCTTCTTATACTGGTAGAGTAAATAGTAAGGCAATAATCATAGGCGATGATAAGCCCTTTGTCAAGCCGTATAGAGATTGTTTATTAACCTCACCCCCTTTATCCCCCTCTCCTTATCAAGGAGAGGGGGATATATTTTTGAAGAGGGGCGCCCCTCTTATACGCCCTAAAATACTGGAGGAGTTTGTTTTTAAGGGGCTGGCAACCTTTGACCCCCCAAATATGGGGAAGTTTAAGAGGGGGCGCCAGCCCCCTCTTTCCACTCTCCCCTTATCAAGGGGAAGGGGGAAGAGATTTTATAAGGGAGGCTCCGCCTCCCTTTAACCCTCCATAATAGGGATATATATTCCTATCATGAGGGGGGAAGAAGAATAAAAGAGGGCTAACGCCCTCTTAAACACCCTGTTAGGTTAAAGTATCTCTCAAAGAGGGGGAGAGATTCTAGAGAGGGGGCGAAGCCCCCTCTCATCTCAACTCCCCTTCCCTTGTAAGGGAAGGGGGTTAGGGGGATAGGTTGCCAAGCAATCTCAAAGCTAGACGGGTGATGGAGGGTAGGTTATAATAGCTAAGTTGGGAAGGATAAGTTATGCCGGCTCTTTATATTGTGGCTACTCCTATTGGTAATCTGGAGGATATCTCCTTGCGGGCGGTGCGCACCCTGCGGGAGGTGAAGCTTATTGCGGCTGAGGATACCCGCCGGACGAAGCAGCTTCTGGTTACCTATGATATTAAGACACCGGTGACAAGTTATCATGAACACAACAAGTGGACCAAGCTGGAGTATATCTTGGGTTGCCTTGAGGGTGGGGATGTCGCTCTGGTTTGTAATGCCGGGATGCCCGGCATATCTGACCCGGGCTATGAATTGATTCTGGCGGCTAATCGCCGGGGTATCCCGGTGGTCCCTATTCCCGGGCCGTCGGTGGTTACCACGGCGCTGGTGGTCTCCGGACTGCCCACGGACAGGTTTATCTACATCGGCTTTCTGCCGCATAAGGCTGGTAGCCGGCGGCGGTTCCTGCAGTCGGTGGCTGATGAGTCGGGCACTATAGTCATCCTGGAATCTCCCCATCGGCTACGAACTGCCCTCAATGATATATTGCTGGTTCTCGGCGATAGAAAAGTAGCCGTTTGTCGTGAACTGACCAAGATTCATGAAGAGGTTTTCCGGGGGACAATAAGCCAGGCTATAGAACACTTCACCCAGCCGAGGGGGGAGTTTACCCTGGTTATTGAGGGCAAGGGGGAGGAGGAGCCGCAGTTGACCGAAGCCGTTGAGCGGCAGTTACACAGTCTGCATCAGTCGGGGGTAACGGCTAAGGAAGCGATAGCCAGGGTCGCTGGAGAAACCGGGTTATCCAAGAAGGAGCTCTATCGCGCCTGGCTCAAGCTACTTTGAGGTTTTGACGTATTAAAAATTAGATTAGGGAGGAGTTATTAGATGCGACGAGGGTGTATGTCTTTAGGCGATGTACAATGCGATGAATGTCACCGGGTTATACCACACTCAGAGCGTTATCTGGTTATTGAGGAGACGAACGGTGAGGTGTTACGGCTGTGCGTGGATTGTAGCCTGAAGAAGGGTTATGCTCACTATAAAGAGGAGAAGGGTGAGCGGGTGCTAACCTTCTTTCCCGAGTAAGTATTAGTCGAGAAGATTATGGGTGAGAGAATTTTTATTGGGGTAGCCTGGCCCTATGCTGACGGACCGTTGCATCTGGGTCATATTGCCGGGGCATACCTGCCATCGGATATATTTGCCCGCTACCACCGCCTTAAGGGGAATGAGGTATTAATGGTATCGGGTTCGGACCAGCATGGCACGCCGATAACCATTAAGGCTGAGCAAGCGGGCAAGAAGCCTGAAGAGATAGTCGATTACTATCATCGGCAGTTTCTTGATTCGTGGCAGAAGTTAGGTATTTCCTTTGATTTATTTACCCGGACCGGGACCGCCAATCATGCCGAGGTATCGCACGACTTTTTCCTCACCCTGTTAAATAGAGGCTATATTTATAAGGCTACCGTGTCCCAGCCCTTCTGTCCCCAATGCCAGCGCTTTTTGAGCGACCGCTATGTTGAGGGCACCTGCCCCTACTGCCACTTTTCCGGGGCCCGGGGTGACCAGTGTGAGGAGTGTGGTAAGCCGATGACCCCTGCCGAGCTGATTGACCCCCGCTGTAAACTATGCGCTACCACGCCCCAGTTTAAGGACTCAGAGCACTTCTTTTTCAAGCTCTCGGCTTTTCAAGACAGGCTTTTAGCCTGGATAAAAGGGCAGACCCACTGGAGACAGAATGTGCTTAACTTTACTATGCGCTATGTGGAGGAGGGGCTGAAGGACAGGGCTATCACCCGTGATATAGATTGGGGGGTAGCGGTGCCGCTGGAGGGCTTTGAGGGCAAGCGTCTTTATGTGTGGTTTGAGGCGGTCATCGGCTACCTCTCGGCGACTAAGGAGTGGGCCAGGGCCAGTGGGGATGAGGCCAAGTGGCGCTCTTTCTGGCAGGGTAATGAGGCCAGGAGCTATTACTTTATTGGTAAGGATAATATCATCTTTCATACCACCATCTGGCCGGCGATGCTGATGGGCTACGATGGACTTAATCTCCCTTATGATGTGCCGGCTAATGAGTTCTTAACTATTGAGGGCAGGAAGCTTTCTACCAGTCGTAACTGGGCAGTGTGGCTGCCTGATTATCTCTCCCGCTATGAGCCCGACCCGTTGCGTTACCTGTTATCCATAAGTATGCCTGAGACCGCGGATACTGATTTTTCCTGGCGGGAGTTTGTGCGGCGGAATAATGATGAACTGGTAGCTACTTACGGGAACCTGGTTCACCGGGTGCTCACTTTTGCCTACCGCAACTTTGATGGCGGTGTGCCTGCGCCCGGGGAATTTGATAGCCGTAGTCAGGCGGTTATGGATATGGCTAAGGATACCCTCAATACGGTGGATAGGCTTCTTTCCCAGTGCCATTTTAGAGAAGCGATGAGGTCGGCTATGTCCTTGGCTCAGGATACTAATCGCTACCTGGAAGAGAAATCACCGTGGAAGGTAATTAAAGAGGATAAACAGGCTGCCGCTACTGCCTTATATGTCGCTATTTCAGTTATTTCGTGCCTCAGGACAGTGCTGTATCCCTTTTTACCCTTTAGTTCTCAGAAGCTGCACCAGTATCTTGGTTTTGAGGGTAGCGTGGAAGATGACGGCTGGCAGCCACATTTCCCATCGCCGGGGCAGAAGTTGCTGCCCCCCGAGCCTCTATTTTCTAAATTGGACGAAGGGTTGATAGAAGAGGAGGTTAGCCGGTTGGGGCATGTTAAGCACAATTTATGAACCTGTCCAGGAAGATTTAGTCAAGGTAGAGGCCAGGCTGAGGTCAGTGTGCGAGGTTGATTTTCCCCGGCTGTCTAAGCTGTTAGCGCATAGCCTGAAGGGCGGGGGCAAGAGGATTCGTCCCGCCCTCGTTCTCCTATCGGGTAAGTTTTACCACTACGACCCTGGTTACCTGTTGCCGATGGCGACGGCGGTTGAGATTCTGCACACCGCGACCCTGGTTCATGATGATGCTATTGATAACTCTGCGGTTCGCCGTGGTCGTCCCACGATTAATAAAATGTGGGGTGAAGACAAGGCAATACTGCTCGGCGACTACCTGCTGGGTAAGTCTCAAGAGCTGGTAGCTGATACTCAAAATCTGCGGGTGATGAGGCTCTTTGCCCAGACCTTTATGACCATTTCCAGCGGAGAGCTAAATCAGGCCTTCAGCGCTTTTAATCTGGAGCAGACCCGTGAGCAATACCTGCAGAGGATTTCCAGTAAGACAGCCTGTCTGCTTTCCCTGGCTACCGAGTCGGGGGCTATTTTGAGCCAGGCTCCGGAAAAATCAGTCAGGGCGCTAAAAGGATATGGTCATAATCTTGGTATCGCCTTTCAGATTGTGGATGATATCCTGGATTTTATTGGCACCGAGGAGGAAATGGGCAAGCCTGTAGGCTCAGATTTGGCTCAGGGCACCCTTACCCTGCCGGCAATACTTCTTCTGGAGCGCTATCCTGAGGATAATCCGGTACGGAGGTTGTTTCAGAATGAGGACAGGCAAAGAAATATAGGACTGGCGATGGAGCTGGTCCGTAACTCATCAATCACTGAGGAATGCTATGCTGTTGCCTCAGATTATTGTGCCCGGGCTTGCCGCAATATCAAACAGTTGCCCGATAATGCCAGTCGGCGGTCGTTAATAGAATTAGCCGATTATGTGGTCAAAAGAAGAAAATAATTGGGGGTGGTCCCTCTATTCGCCCTCGACCCGAATGCTGCCGTCGTGGTAGGTTTCCTTTTTCCGGGTAGGTATTGTTTGCTTGAATTGGTCAATAACATACTGGCAGGCGGCAAAGCCCTCCTGGCGGTGGGCAGCAGCGACAGCAATAACCAGATTAATATCCCCCACCTTTAGCCGGCCTGTTCTATGGCATATGGCTATATTATTCAGTGGCCATTTTTGCCTGGCTTCACTGGCTATCTCCAGCAACCTGTTTTCTGCCTTGCCCCCGGTATCGCTGTATTCTACGGAAAGGACCCGTTTACCGTGGGAATATTCACGAATCAGCCCGATATAGGTGACGACACAGCCGCTGTTATCCGTTTTAACCTTATTGACCACAAGCTCGGGGGAAATGGGCTGGGGTGTAATCTCTATCATGCTATCTCGGGTGTAGCCGGGGCTTGTTTGGGGAAGGGTCGGGGCGTGGTTGGAGCTTTCTTGGGCGTGCGCTTGGTTTTGGTCGTAGCCCTGGCTGGCGTGGGGGTGGGTGTGGTGGCGACTCCGGGCGCCAGCGATGGTGCCGGTTGGGTAAGTAATATGTCCAGTTCTTCACCCTCCAGGGTCTCGTGAACGATGAGCTTTTGAGCCACATATATTAATTTTGCCTTGTTTTCGGTTAGAATATTTTTGGCTACTTTATAGGCGTGCTGGATGATGTTATGGACCTCATTATCAATCTCCTGGGCTATCTTCTCGCTATAGTTCCTCTGTTCGGTTATTTCGCGACCGAGGAAGACCAGTTCTTCCCTGTGCCCGAAGGTCCGTGGTCCCAGTTTATCGCTCATTCCGTACTCAGTCACCATCTTACGGGCCAGCACGGTTGCCCGCTCAATATCATCGTAAGCCCCGGTGGTCGTTTCGTTGAAGATTAACTTCTCCGCAGTATGACCAGCCAGGAGGGTGGCTAACATATCATTGAATTGAGAATGTGTCATCAGATATCGGTCTTCGGTGGGTAGTTGCCGGGTATGGCCGAGAGATAGCCCCCGAGCCACGATAGAGATTTTATGTACCGGGTCAGCATTGGGCAGCATTTTGGCGACGAGGGCATGTCCTGCCTCGTGATAGGCAGTGATTTCCTTTTCCTTAGGGCTTATCCTCCGGCTCTTCCTCTCCGGGCCGGCAATCACCCGGTCTATGGACTCCTCAAAATCTTGCATTTCGATAACTTTCCTGCTCCGCCTGGCAGCCAGAATAGCGGCTTCATTGACCAGATTAGCCAGGTCGGCACCACTAAAACCGGCGGTCTGTTTAGCTAGTACCTCTAGATTAACCGATTCCGCCAGTGGCTTACCGTTGGAATGGACTTTAAGGATGGCTGTTCGACCGTTGATATCCGGTCGGTCCAGGACTACCTGGCGGTCGAAGCGCCCGGGGCGAAGTAGGGCCGGGTCGAGTATATCCGGTCGGTTGGTAGCGGCCAGGATAATCACGTTAGTATTGGTGTCAAAGCCGTCCATCTCGGTCAGAATCTGATTAAGGGTTTGCTCTCTCTCATCATGACCGCCGCCGAGCCCGGCACCACGGTGACGACCTACGGCGTCAATCTCATCAATGAAGACAATGCACGGGGTGTTACGTTTGGCCTGGTCAAAGAGGTCACGCACCCTGGAGGCACCAACGCCAACAAACATCTCCACGAATTCGCTGCCACTAATAGAGAAGAAAGGCACCCCGGCTTCACCAGCTATGGCTCGAGCCAGTAGCGTCTTGCCTGTGCCTGGCGGACCTACCAGCAGTAACCCCTTGGGGATACGGGCGCCCAGTTTCTGAAACTTCTCCCGCGACTTGAGGAATTCTACTACTTCGTGTAACTCCTGCTTGGCTTCCTCTACCCCGGCGACGTCATCAAAGGTCACCGTTGGGGTATGGGCCGGGAACAATCGAGCCCGGCTGCGGCCAAAATTCATAGCCTGGGTGTTAGCCCCTTGTGCCCTGCGGAACAGGAAGAACAGCAAACCACCAAAGATTATAAGGGGAAGGAAGTTTAGCATCATACTCCAGTTAAATCCGCCCGACGGTGTTATCTCGTAGCCCCCTTCGGGAAGAACAAATCCAAGTTCTTCCAGGTCAAGCAAGGTGAGATTGCCTTTAATTGTCTTCAGTTCTGTGCCATCAATAGTGGTAATCAGCAGGGCGTCATTTTCCTCTTTAATCGTCGCTATTTCACCCCTTTGTGACATGGCTATAGCTTCAGCCAGAGGGATCTCCTCGGGTTTCTCTGTCGCCGGCGAGAAATAAGCAAACAGAGCTATGGCGGTAATGGCAATAGCGATAAATATTATGAGATTACGATTCCACCTCATTTTCGTCCTTCATCCCAAGTAGTAACTAAATCCCATTCAACTCTTAAGAGCATTTATATTATACCAGAAATAATGTCAAATAGGAAAAGTAAATTCAGCCAGTGGTCTTACTCTGATTTTAGCAGGGTATTATAGGTTGCCTGCAGAAGCAGGGCATCCTCTTCCAGGTTGGGGCTTTCGCAGATAACCAGACCCTTGACCTCGTAATCATTTAATGCCTGGAGAAACTCAACATACTGGAAATCCGACTCTTTCAGGTTCAGGTGTCTTATTTCCCCCTTCAGTCCATAGGCAATGCCGGAAACATGGATGTGGATATCATCTAGGGCGGCTCTACCTAACCGCTCTTTGACCTGTAGCAGAAGGGCGGCAAACTCCGGGTAGGAATTGAACTTTCCGGTCCGAGCGTGCCAGTGGGCAAAGTCCAGACAGGGAGCCAGTCCTTCTAGCTCGGTGCACAGGTTGAATATTTCGTCGGGGGTGCCAAACTCAGAGGGCTTGCCCATAACTTCAGGCCTAATCTTGACCTGATTATTTTCCCGCTTAAGCTGGTCTAGTGTCTCGGCTAAATATTTTTTAACTTTACTATAGGCCTGTTGCGGCGGGTCGCCGAGGTAATAGGCGGTGTGGAAAACGACGCTTTTAGCCCCGCACAGGGAGGCAATACGGGCTGTCTGTAATAGCCGCTCCTGGCTAGCCCTTATCTTTTCCGGCTCACGGGCGTTAAAGTTAATAAAGTAAGGGGCGTGAGCTGATAGTTTTATCCCTCTCCTAGTGGCTATATCCGCAACCGCGTAAGCCCCGCCTCACCCATCTTTACCCCCGGACGAACTCTATCTCCATACCGCCCAGTCCCAGCTCGGCAATACGCTCAATTCCTGATGTGGTGGATGGTGATTCGGCGCTACGGGGAACGCCGCCGGTGCCAAAAACTAGCCCTGTCACTTGTTTCCCTCCCTCAGCTTGTAGTATAGCATATTGTGATATAATTCATTGATTAAGTAGGCTATTGTACGCCATTGGTGGCATAAGGAGGTGTAAAGATAGGTAAGCCAAGCATAGCAAAGATGAAGGCTGAGAAGGATGTTGAAGGTTTGATAGAGGCCTTAAAGGACAAAGATTGGAATGTTCGAGGGGGAGCAGCAGAGGCTCTTGGGGAGATAGGGGATAAAAGGGCGGTAGAGCCCCTCATTCAGGCTCTGAAGGATGAAGATTGGCCTGTTCGTTATTGGGCAGCAGGGGCTCTTGGACTGATAGGGGATGCCAGGGCGGTAGAGCCCCTCACCAAAGCTCTGAGTGATGAAAATAAGGGTGTTCGGGAAGCTGCAAAAGAGGCTTTAAAGAAGCTCAACGCGAAGAAAAATTAAAGACTGAGGAGTGGCGAAGTTTGAGCTTTTGGAAGAAATAGAAGTAGATAGATTTTATTGTAGCTTAGGTAGGTGGTTTTGCCTGTATTCACCATTGTTGACAGCGTTTAGCAACCTATCCCCCTGTCCCCCTTCCCTTACAAGGGAAGGGGGAATATAGGTAAGAGAGGGGCTTCGCCCCTCTCTAAAGTCTCTTCCCTACTTGAAAGAGGTTAAACTGAGGCGTCTAAGAAGGGCACCAGCCCCTCTTTCTTTACTTCCCCGTTTTCTCAGTTAAAGAGGTAGGTTGAAGGGGTGAAACCCCTTCAAAAACTAATCACTCCCCTTCATGATAGGGATATATATCCCTATTACAGAGAGTCGAAGGGAGGCGGAGCCTCCCTTATATAATTGATTCCCCTTCCCCTTATCAAGGGGAAGGGGATAAAGGGGATAGGGTTACCAATAAAAATCTAAAGGGGGTGGGTTAATAAATAGTGTCACCATTGTTGACTTGTTTATTAAAAGGGACTAAAGGGCTAGTTGATAAAATAAAACAAATAGGATACACTGAAAATATGATATACCTTGGCACCTCAGGGTTTAGTTATAACGATTGGGTGGGGAACTTTTACCCGGCGGGTATGCCTAAAGG
>JGI24422J19971_10003001_pt1 | contig 10548 bp, 7 predicted proteins | sample DeeMarSWOR152_54_FD_19971 | JGI IMG/M metagenome (IMG submission 19971)
GCACAGGCAGAGTCTGGACCTTTACAGTAGCCGACTATCTTAAAGTGGATGATTTCGAGTCCTACAATGACCTTGAACCCCCTGACCCTGAGAGCAATAGGATATTTCTGACGTGGATAGATGGATACGACACCCCGACAAACGGCTCCCAGGTAGGTTATCTTGATCCTCCTTTCTGTGAGCAAACTATCGTTCACAGTGGCAGGCAGTCGATGCCGCTCTTCTACAACAACTCCGGCCCGGCATATTATTCAGAAGCAACCCTGCCGTTGAGTGACACGCGGGATTGGACCGAGGAAGGCGTTGGAGTACTGACGTTGTGGTTCTATGGCGACCCGGCCAATGCTGCTGAGTCGATGTATGTGGCTGTGGCCAATGCTACCGGCCCGACTGCGGTGGTCTACCACCAGAATCCCGATGCAGCGCTGATAGATGACTGGACGCAGTGGAATATCAATTTGGAAGAGATCAGTAATGCCGGCGTGAGCCTGACCAACGTTGATAGGATCGCTATTGGTTTTGGCAACAGGAACAATCCGCAGGTTGGTGGTTCAGGGATGGTATTCATTGACGACATTAGGCTGTATCGGCCGACTCCGTAGCTAGAAGCCAATTAAAGTGGCCCCCATTGCTTCTTGCGAAGCAAGATATGGGGGCGCGGTTGACTCCGACCCCTCTACGAGGGCTGGGGTTGATATGGCAGATTGGCACCAGTTCGGGGCCTATACTGATTGGGTTCCCATTTTGCAAGTTATTGCAAAGTGGGGTCCCAGTGATTTGGTATAGGCCCCTTTTCATTGATTTTACTTATAGCGGATATTCGATTGTGACTGTGCTCAGAATGACCAGAAGGAATATCGAATTTTCGAATATCGAGCAGGAAGTGCCGAAGTAATAAGCGGTCGAACGATGGAAATGAAATGGTTAGAGGGCTTGAGAGTTTCTTAGACAGCTAAGCAGCGGATTAAAGGATTTTTTTACTCGACAAAAACAGCTGAATACCAGTTTTGTTCTTCATCCTCGTTCTGAAGGGTTTTCAACGGCAGTCCGAACCGGTGCACTGTTTTGAAGACGTCGATTCCCACTCTCTGTAGAGCGGGTCGTGCCTTCTTGGGGTTGACACATTCGGCTCCTCCATGTCCTGCGCACTCGTTGCAAATCGTACAGTCGCTCAATGAAAAAGCAAAATAGTAGCCTTTCAAAAAAGCTTCTCTTTCAATGGCAAAGGAAACGTCCTGCGAAATCTTTTTACTTGTAGAATGAACGATAATTCACCAAGAATATCTCTCGAATATTTTCTGATACTCCCACGGTTTTAATGAGCCGGGCCTTGACGGGCACGTGTTTCCTTTGCCCCAGTCGCTACAACCGAACATACACTTTAATATGGTACGCGGATCGAAAACAATATCGTCTATTTTAAAAACTACAGCGTGGCCGGCCCCGGGCTTTATCGCCAAGTCGGTGAAACGTTTTGTATCTATTTGTGCACCTCTTTTCATAATATGACGTTTATCATTATAACGCAGTTAAACGGTGCAAACAACAAGATAAACACGACCGAAAAGCCGTCCACAGTATATATAATTGTGTCCTTTCCGCCTGCAATAATAACAGGGTGATTTTCAAATTTCCAATTTACGGTTGAAAAGAGAAATTGCCGTGTGTTGCTTCGCAATGCCCTCGCCGGGAAAAAATTGTGTGGCCTATTGCTAAGTAAGAACGTTTCTGTTTTATTATGACACTATGAAAAGCAGTCTTTTTAGCTTATCGGGAAAAACTGTTCTGGTTACCGGAGGCAGCAGAGGTATCGGCCTTGCAGTGGCAAAGGGCCTGGCTGAACACGGAGCTGACATTGCTATCATAGCTCGGGACCAAAACCAGCTTGAAGCTGCCAGCAAGCAAATTCAGGAATGCAGCGATAACAGGAGGGAGCCAAAGGTATGGACATTTTCATTTGACCTCCAGAATATAAAGCTGATAGAGGCCCTTTTCGAGAATATCAGCTCTGAAATGGTGGGTATAGATATCCTGGTCAATTGTGCCGGGATGACCATCCGAGCACCGGCTGAAGATATTGACGCCAACACCTGGAACCAGGTCATTGAGCTAAACTTGACTGCTGTATTTGTAATGTCGCAGGCCTTTTGTCGCCATCGAAAGCAGGCCGGTAAAGGTGGCAAGATTATTAATATCGGCTCGCTGATGTGCCAAGGCGCTCGTCCCACAAACGTGCCGTACGCGAGCAGCAAAGGCGGTCTGCTTATGATGACAAAATCGCTGGCCGTGGAGTGGGCAAAATACAATATCAATGTAAATGCTATTGGGCCGGGTTATATCGCAACGGACCTTACCGCTCCACTGCAGGCCGACAGGGATCTAAACAAATGGGTTCTCTCAAGAACTCCACTTGGCAGGTGGGGGCAGCCTGAGGACCTTGTGGGCACGGCGGTTTTGCTTGCGTCAAGTGCCGGTGACTTTATCACTGGACAGATTGTGTATGTCGATGGCGGCTGGCTCGCTATGCTGTAACGCATTATCATACTCAAAGGAGGTTTTTGGTATTATAATGTAATTGAAGGTCTTGGTTGTGTAGCCAAGCATTTAATATGGAAAATATCGCTTCAAATATCATTGTGCCGCCAAAGACGGGTATAGCGGGCGGTTCCTGGTTTTCAAAAGTAATCCAAGAGCTTATTGGCTCGACGATTATGACGAAGTGATTCAGGATTATACAACGCATTTGCCATACAGTTTATATAGGCCGGAGTAATATCGCCCGAGGACACCGGCAGCGAAAGGAAGTGTGAGAGTCATGAAGAGGGAAGATATATTACAAAATGCGAGGAAGCATTGTTTTTTTATAGGATTAAACGATAGCGGGGCCGAATTATGTAAGGCTAATGCTGTTTATGGTATAGCAGGAATTCATTGCGTTCAGCGCCAACTTGGTCTGAGCCCAAACGCCACCTTCATTTCCACTCCGGATATGACCATCACCAGAAATACGAACCGCTGGAAAAGCGGATTCGGTTATGGAGGCAAGGTAAGCTGGGGAGAAGGAAATGACGACCTTATGATCCTTAATGCAAAGCCCAATGCCTGTGGAATGCTGGTGGGAGGATTAGAGGAGGTGCCGGATATTGAGAGCTTAATCACAAAATTGCATAGGCTCGAAACGGATGCAATAAAGATAGACGGCGTCGAAGTGGTATGGGACTTTTATAAAAGCAATCATTTTATAGACGTATTCGAAGTAAAAACGGTTACCAAGATTGATCTTGATTTACCGCGATATGCTTTTGCCATACATGGATCTGCCGAAGAATTCAGGGGGGATAATGATTCAGGATTCGGCTTGTATTATGATAAGAGTCAAAAATTGTGTGAGATGGCTGAATGTATTGAAACACCGTTTGGAGAGTTTCACATTCTTACCGGCGATGCGGCTAAAAAGTATTTTGAGAAGTATAAGTGTGTAGAAAATTTTGCAAAGAAGAAAAGGAGACTGGCGGCAGAGCTGCTGTTTGGAACATCCGTAGAAATTTCCAACGAAACTCACCAGGGTCTGATAAATGTGAATGAAATAGTATTGGGCTGTCATTATTTGGAGAAAGATGGTACCCTTTTTCCTCTTACTTTAAGAGGAGATTTGCCTGCATATATAGTGTGCGGCAGGCCAAATCTAAGCCCCGAAAGCATAGACATATTAGGTTTTGAAAAAAGAGCGAAAAGGCTTGGAGTCTATGAAAGACTCTTAAATGCTAACATTATACCTCATGGTGGAGGGTATATTTTGCCGGATATTCTGACCGTAAATAAAGTGGTAGAGGTTGATAGAAAGAGGTACTTTGAAGTTGAGATGCAAAGTGACCGAGGTAAGAAAATTATATCGGAAGTGCGCGAGTTACCCTATGAATACAGGGGTCGTACAGTCGTGCTGCGTTCGTTGGAAATTGGAATCATAGATATAATTGCTAAGCTTATTCCACAATATGTGTTGAAAATATGAAAAAGTTTGAAAAGGAAGGTCAATATGTTCAGCAGGAGTTTAACGGCCGAAGAAAGGCGATGGCTCGAGGAAATTGAGTTGTTTGTCAAGGAAAAACATGCCAACCTGGGCAGCCACGACTATTCGCATGTGCTTCAAGTGACTGAGTTTGCCATAGAGATAGCCAACAATATTGAGGAAGAGGTGGACCCTGTAGTGGTCATCTGCGGTGCCTTGTTGCACGACATCGGCAGGACGATATCCGATGAGATGCACGGCTTAGTCGGTGGTTCGATAGCCGAGGAGTTATTGGAATCGCTACCTCTCAGCGAAGAGCAGGCAATCAGGATAACAAAAGTAATCGTCAGGCACACAGCGACCTCTCATGTAGCACCTCAGACCGTAGAAGAGAAAATAGTCTACGATGCCGACGGATTGGACCAGTTGGGAACGATGGGACTGCTGCGTGGTTTTGTGGGCAAGAAGGGAAGCATGGTGGAGGTGTTGGAAAGGTATATGGCCAAGAGGGTAAAGGCCTACGACAAACTTTTTTTCCCAATCAGCCAAAAGATAGGCAAGGAGCGGGACGAGGAGATGAGGAAGTTGATCATGCTTTTCACCCAGAGACTTAACGAGAGGAAAGAAACGGTGGAGGAATTAACCCTGCCGTAGGTATGTCGAACAATCTATCGGGATTTTGTGGCCCGGCCTTGGCCAAAGTGGAGGTTGAGGGCTGGATTTTGGATAGCCTGGAATAGCCAGGCGGGTTATATCCAGTCAGTATTCCATTAAATCTTTAATAAAGGTAATTGCTATGAGTATAGGTAAATTTAAAGTTATGAGTATAGTTTCTTTGCTGATTGCTGTTATACTGCTGAGCAATCTTGGCACAGCAAGCCCCAGCGACTCACGTCGCAAGATGGGATTGCGGGTGGAAAGAGGGTTGGAAGCTGCAATAGACGAGGACAAGCTGATCCTTACCGCCCGCAGCAGAGCTGAGACGCCCGATGCCAGCGGCGAATTCAGGCTCTTTTATAATAGGTTGGAACAGAAGCCCTCAGAGACGGCTATCATCATCTGTGATATGTGGAACCAGCACTGGTGCAAGGGAGCAACTCAACGGGTGGCGGAGATGGCACCACTGATGAATGAGGTCATAACTAAGGCGCGTGACAAAGGTGTGCTGATTATCCACGCGCCGAGCGGTACGGTCGAGTACTACGCGAACCACCCGGCCCGCAAGCGTGCTCAGAACGCACCAAAAGCCGCGAACCTGCCCACTGATATTGATAAATGGTGTACGTGGAAGAGCGAGCAGGAGAAGAAAGCCCAGTACCCGATAGACCAATCCGACGGCGGCTGCGATTGTCAGCCGACGTGCAAACAGGACTCTCCATGGAGCAGGCAGATCGATACGCTGGAAATCCGTGACGAAGACGCAATCAGCGACTCCGGCGTGGAAATCTGGAATCTGTTGGAACAGCGAGGCATCAATAACGTCATCCTTATGGGCGTGCACACCAACATGTGTGTACTTGGTCGGCCCTTCGGATTGCGCAATATGGCGCGATTCGGTAAGAAGGTGGTGCTGATGCGGGACCTGACCGATACGATGTATAACTCGCGCATGCGGCCATACGTCAACCATTTTACCGGGACCGACCTGATAGTTGAGCACATCGAAAAGTTCGTCTGCCCTACGATTACCTCGACGGCATTTACCGGCCGGCAACGGTTTCGTTTCAGGAACGATAAGCGTCCGCACATAGTTTTCATTTCAGCGGAGGGCGAGTATAAGGCCGCCCAGACACTGCTGAAATTTGCTTCTGAGTTGAAAATGAAATACGGCTTGTCCTGTGAGATACTTCAGGGCAGCACAGATAGGCGCGACAAAGGCAGGCACAACATTCCGGGTATGGAGGCGCTAACGAACGCGGATCTGGCTGTGCTGTTTGTGCGTCGTCGGGCACTGCCGGCCAAGCAGATGAAATACTTCCGTGACTATCTCAGTAGCGGCAGGCCGCTGGTGGCGTTGCGCACAGCCAGCCATGCATTCGACGCCCGCGGTAGTGGCCCCGATGGTTACCACGAGTGGCTCAAGTTCGATCCCGAGGTGTTGGGCGGAAACTATCATGGTCATCACGGCAGCGGACCAAAGTGTACTGTTACAACCGCCGCTGGTGCCGAAGCTCATCCGATACTTGCCGGCGTCCGGATACCATTCACATCTAACGGTTCACTGTACGAGGTACGCCCCCTTACCAAGTCAACGAAGCGGCTGTTGATTGGCACCATTCCTGACAGGGAGCCTGAGCCGGTTGCCTGGACCAATACATACAAGAAGTCCCGTGTCTTCTACACATCGCTGGGTCATCCGGATGACTTCAACAATCCGCAGTTTCGTCGGCTACTTGTCAATGCAGTATTCTGGACGATGGACAAGCCGGTACCTGAGGTCAAAGCCGCAGCCAAAGCAAACGTTACCAACTAAGAAGAAACGTAACCTCGTAGCTAATTTTACTTTTATCAGCTATTGTGCTTTGTGTTGATAAGGCAACCCGCTGCTGGCAGTCCACCCTCAAACCCTGGCCTGAATTAATCGAAAGCTTGTTTGATAGTGTTCTCAGCAGGTTGGCGCCCTCAAACNTGTTTAGGGGTGTGGAGANAGGATAGTTTAATTTATCTTGCAAAGCATCAAGAAGATGGGGTTGTAATGATGAATCACTGGGACAAATCGTAGTAACTTGGATTCCGAGCGGAGGGTGCGGAGGACNTGNGCAGGGGCGCGGAATCGNNAGGCTCTATATTTTACAAAAAATTTACTTTATTCTCTGTCAACCGATGGNCTACGATANGCGTCTATANTGNTAGTGGAGTCAATTGCCTCAATGGAAACCGCAGACAANAGCTTAATCGACGCCCATCNTCAGGGCGACAAGACGGCNTTNAGCGAGNTTGTACGCCGATATGGNGATAGCGTGTTAGGATATTTGGTGCGAATGAGTGGNAATCGAGAACAAGCTGAAGACCTTTTTCAGGAAACTTTCAAACGCGTGCACGAAAAAGCCCATACGTTTCGTGGCGATCAGTTTAGAAGCTGGTTGTTTACAATCGCGACTCGTGTGGCTATCGACGGCTTGCGCAGGCGCAGACGACTGCGAGTTATATCACTGAATCAGAGATTTGATTGTGCCGATAAGAATAGTGAAGAATTGGCTGCAGTTGCTGTGGCGGATAATTCGTATGAACCTTCGCAAGAGGCAATAATGGCTGAGCAGAAAAAACAGGTACGGCAGGCTGTTGATTTGCTGCCTGCTATGCAGCGGGCAACGCTTATTCTGGCGTACTATCAGCAGCTTAGCTATCGGGAGGTGGCGGAAGTTTTAGGTTGTTCTATCGGGACCGTGAAAACACAAATGTACAGGGCACTCAGGACGCTAGCGCAAAGATTACCTGAATTTGGCGGAGAGGCGAAATGAAGCGTCATCTTACAGAACGTGAGCTTATAGAATACCAGTTCAAGCTGGCCTCGGATATCCAGGTGGAGAAAACTGCTGAACATCTGGAAGAATGCGGCGAGTGTCGTGGGCGCTTGGAGCGGCTAAAGCGCAAATTTGCGGCGTTGGATTTGCTGCGTGAAGAAGTTAAGGTTTCTGATGACTTGATTTCGCAAGTGGCTGAGCAGGCGAGGTCCGCCCAGGGCGCAGTGGAGGCGAGAGTAGTCTGGTTTAAAAAGCTGGCCTGGATTGGTACTGCTGCAGCAGTGCTGGTGGTGGCCTTGCTGCTGTTAGTTCCTGATTTGACAAAGGATGCAGGAGAGAAACGTGGATTTGCGAAGAAGCCGGGCGAGCCAGCCGAGAAATTCACATCCGAGCTTGAGAGCAAACAGGAAGCTGCACAACCCAGCGCTTTGGCTCCAAGAGCGGATGTTGAGGAAAAGCCTTTCGCTGATGCAGCGAAATACGCCAAAGTTCCTGCTGGGAGAATCCGCACGGTTGGACCTGAGCTTATTGAAGAGGAAATATCTGAGAAGCCGCCCTTTGCGCCGGCAAGTGCGATAGAATTGGTAACACTGCCGAGGCGGGATAAGGTACAGCTTACTATCTACAATTCTGCTGATTTGACCTTGGTGCGGGAACGGCGGAATCTGACGCTGAAAAAGGGCTGGAACTGGCTGCAATTTATGTGGGCTAATACGTTGATAGACCCGACTTCGCTTAGTCTGGAGCCGTTGGAGCAGATGGGAAGAATAGATGTTCAGCAGTTAGTGTTTCCATCGAGGCTGCGGGAGCTTGGCCGCTGGCTCATTCGCTCAGAGACGAGCGGCCAAGTACCGTTCGAGATAACGTATTTTACCAGCGGCCTGTCGTGGCGGGCATTTTATATGGGTACGCTATCGCAGGATGAAAAGACAATGCACCTGCAGGGCTACGTAAGGGTTGCCAACAATAGCGGCGAGGATTATGAAAAGGCGCAAACAAGGCTGATTGTCGGCAAAGTGCATATCCTCGACGAAATCGCCGAGCTAGCGAGAAGGCAATATCCGTATGGTGGTCCGGGAATGAGAGTCAAGTTTGATTTTGATGCGGATTTGTTGGAGACAACAAACGTCCGCTTCGCAGATAGCCATGAATGGTATGCTCCTGTTGGGGACTTAGTCAATGAATTGAGACGCAAGGAAATCAGAAAAGAGGGTTTGAGTGAGTATTTCCTTTACACAATTGAAGGAACCGAGACTATACTGGATAAGTGGGGAAAGCGTCTGCTTTCGTTTGAGGCTGAGGATATTAAGGTAAAGAGTCTGTATAAGTATGATGAAGAACGCTGGGGGCCGCAAACAATAAGGTTTGTTTCATTCGCGAACGACGAAGAGCACAATCTGGGAGATACGCCGATTCCAAATGGTACTGTTAAGATATACAGCCAGGCGGGGCAAGGGTATCTGTCATACGTTGGCGGCACGGACATAAAGTATATTCCCGTAGATGAGGAGGTTGAGTTAAATCTTGGCCCAGCCCGATTGGCTAAGGTTGAGCCGATATTGATGGATTTCAAGACAGATAATTTCATGTTCAACAAAAGGGGCAATGTTGCTGGCTGGGATGAAATACGAACCTGGAAAATAGATATTACCAACACTCGGACACTGCCGATAAAGATTGAAATTACCCGCGGCTTCGGCACCGCGTACTGGACGTTGCAGGCCGATATACCTTATAAAAAACATGATGCCACCCACGCTCGCTTCAATGTAGAGCTTCAGCCGCGAAGCAAACGGACATTTGCATATACGGTAACGACGTACCACGGCGTTAGAGAAGAGGCGCTGATTACAAAAGATTAAAAGTTGGAAGATAGCCACGAAAGCACAAAGAAAGTGAAAGGCAAATTTAAAAGGAGATTGAATTATGAACAGCAAAACAAACAAACTGATGGCAATTGTGCTGCTGCTTGTCAGCAGCGGAATCGTCCAGGCGAGGATTAAACTGGTGGCGCTGCCTGAGCGGGCGGCGACAGTGATTCGCCTGGACAACCCCTGGGCGACGTTGATCGAAGAAGAGCGCGTGCTTACTCTGCAGAGCGGCCTTAACAAGGTGGACTTTTCATGGAAGGGTGTCAGTATCGATGCCGACTCAATTCGGCTAAGAGTCCTTGACCATCCGGATAAAGTAACCCTTCTCAATGTAAGTTATCCCCCCAATGAGGCTGCCCTGGTCTGGGAAATCAGCAGTGATAGTGAATATGCCGAGACGGTGCGAATCAGCTATCTCTTGAGCAACATCGACAGGCTGATTACTTACAAGGCGATAGCCGACAAGCCTGAGACTGTCGTTGATTTGAAGAGCTTCCTGGTGCTGCGGAACTTCTCAGGTGAGGATTTCGACAGGGCACGCGTGCTTCTGGATTATGGCGAGGCCTTTGAGCAGGGCATCGACCACGAGGAGACCAAGCAGATGCTCTTTCTAAAGGCCGATAAGGTCCCGATTATAAAGATTTGGACATTCGATGCCGCCAAGCTGCCGTGGGACCCTGAGCAGTTGGAAAATAGAAACGTCGGTATCCCGGTAAGCTATCGAATTGTAAACGAGGCCAAGAGCGGATTAGGTGAATTTGCCCTTTGGGGTGGTAAGGCGCGACTTTTCCAGGATGACGGGCACGACAGCACAATCTTTTTAGGTGAAGACGTAACTGCACTGGTGCCGGTTGGTGAGAAGATGGAGCTTTATATNGGTGACAGCAGGGANATTGTTGTAACGCAGCGAAAAATGACGGANACNCAGATCAACAAGCGATACAACAACGACAGAAATCCGAAATTGGTTCTCTACGACACNGATGAAATAATCACCGCCAAGATTGAGAATTTCAAGGATGGCCCGGCGGTGCTGACGATGATTCAGCATATACCCGGCCAGTGGGATATGGAAGAGTGCACTTTGGACAAGAAAGCATTGAAACTCGACGTCGACTATAAGAAAAAGCACGCTAATACCATTGAGTTCGAGATTAAACTGCCTGCTCGCTCCGAGGCCGGCCCTGCCACAAAAGAGTTGATG
>JGI24422J19971_10003003_pt1 | contig 10543 bp, 10 predicted proteins | sample DeeMarSWOR152_54_FD_19971 | JGI IMG/M metagenome (IMG submission 19971)
ATGAACATCTCAATGCTGTGGATGACGACTGCCATCGCCACAAGGGAAGAAATGAAGGCATTCCTCTTGATTCTCCTCATCGCCCTTCTACAAGAAGATCCGGTCCTCCAGGACCCACGGGTGAAAATTACCTGCTCACTGCGTCAACGGAGGGCTTTTCTCCACCCTCTATCCGAATAACGACGCCGTTTGGAAGACAGACCAAGGTCTCGCCGGATTTGCTGATGGTACCGGACTTGACACAGAGCTTGTGAGGGCACGGTGAATCGAGGACTCGAACTCCGTTGCCCACAATTTCCACTCCGGTGGTCCCCAATTTCCCATTCACGGGGATGAACCGGTCCTCCTCCAAGGAGAAATTCCCGACCAGCTCTCCGTTAACCTCGATCACCACCACCCTCCCTTCGTGCTGGAAGTGCTTTATGATGGGAAAGCTGAGCAGTGTCAGAACGACCAATCCCCCGATCAGGATCTTATCGGGCAACGTGAGCATGATCAGCACAAAAGAACCTCTACCCGTTTTTTCCCCCCCTCACTTCCTCCAGCAGCTTCTCTACCTGGTAACCAGAGGCCTCCGATGCCTGCTGCAATTTTCTCACCGTTTCCCAGCACGTGAGAATCTGTGGTGCAGGTTGCTCCGGCGACACTGCACTGCAGGTTACCGTCGCAATGACAAACATCCACCAGAGTAATTGTTCGAAGGCCTCGCTGTTAAACCACAGGATTCCCTGGTACCGGTTGACCTGCAGTGCCCGTTGCACATCGGTGTCTCGGAATAGCGAAGAGAGCACTTCATACGACCGGTCCCTACCGCCGCTCTCGAACCAACGCTGGTGTGTGGTAAGGAGCTTCACCACGGTGACCGCATAATCGGCTGCCTGCTCATCCAGCTCGAAATTCCGGAGCACACCCGCCAGCATCCGCCCGAGCTGCCATTCGTCGAGCCAGCTCCTGCTCACCTCCTCGAAGCCCACGGCAGCCACCGCCTTCCCCAGATCGTGGACAAATAGCCACCCGAATAGCACAGCCCACCTTGCCGGGTCATCATCCAACCCCGATCGCAGGAACGCGCCGACCTCACCGTCGGCAAGCACGGTCAACCGCAGGGCAGCCGCAACCCTGTCGCGTATCTCCCGTGCAATTGCCACTTCATCGCCTTGCCCGCCGGTGAACTCCCTAATTGCTCGCAACAATACCTGTGCCTTTCCCTCCAGCTCGTTGAGAAGTCCCTTTTTAGGTGCTGCGCCAACTTTGGTCACTCGTCCCCTCACCAACCGCCTGAACAGGTCGGCGTTGACCAACTCCATAAACGGGCGATGGATCGGTTGCAGGAGGATTTCGAGCATCACCGTCTCGACGCTCGGCACGCCACGCCCGTTCAGGTAGGCTGTCACGTGTCCGTACCGATTCCACTCGTCGTCGGAGACTTCGCGGAAATCGAGAAAGACCTGCCGCTTATAGGCCCCCAGCTCGACGTAAAGCCCCTGCTCGCACAGTTCTTTGCTCCTTCGGATGTATTCCAGCCCCGTCAGGCTATCGCGGAAGATCGTGAAGTGGCGCTCGCCCTGATGCAGTCCCAGGGCCTCGCCCAGCGTCCGGTTTGCGATCGCCTTGGAGCCATCTGGACCTTTGACGGCGAACCCGACCGAGGCACGGACCCACCCCCGTGCCTCGGCGAATTTATTATGATAAACGATGAGGGCGCGCTCATCTCCACAACGGTTCGAGTATGCGAACACGTCCTCGTTGACGAATCCCTCGGGCGTCCAATAGTCGTAGAGCACGAAATCCCTCACCTCGGCGAAGAGATGCCGGCGATGGAGCAGGGGGAATATCTCCCGCTCGTGCCGCTCAACGAAGGAGGGGTCGGGGAGCTCATCCCAGTAAGCACGGCGATACTCCATGCCGTATTTCTCGGCGAACCCCTCGATCTGTCCGTGTCCGAACATGGGCAGCCCNGGCAGGGTAACCATCATCGTGCAGATGCCNAAGTACTTATCGTCCTTGCCGAACTGGTCCGCCGCGGTNCGCTCATCCGGGTTGTTCATGAAGTTCACGAAACGCTTGAGGACTTCAGGGTCNAANTCAAGGGTATTCTTCATCACCCAGCGATACTTTGTGTTATCCTCGTCTCGTAACATGTTCATGAACGCGCTATTGTAGACCCGGTGCATGCCCAGGGTGCGCACGAAATAGCCCTCCATCAGCCAGAATGCCTCGGCCAGCAAGAGGGTGTCCGGCACCTCCTGCGCCACGCGGTCTACCACCTCCCGCCAGAATTCATTTGGGATGGCACTGCTAAACTGCTGGCGGGTGAGACCGTGTTCTGCACGGGAGGGAATGGCACCCCCCGTGCCGGGCTCGGGAAACCACAGGCGCTGATAGTGCCGCTTGGTCAGGGTCATTGCCGCGTCAAAGCGGATAATGGGAAACTGTCGCGCCACATGGAGGATGGTCTGGATCACAGCCTCCCTCACTTCTTGATTCAAGAAATTGAGTTGGGCAGTATCGTTCCACGGCATGCTGGTACCGTCGTTGCCGTGGTAGATAAACTTCTCGCTGCCCGTCCAGAAATCCACCCGCTTAAAAGCCACCGCGGCATCCGAGCGATCGTAGTAGTGATCTTCCAGAAAGATTCCCACCCGACTATCCCAGGAGAGGTTCGGCCCGTTGAAACTGTAGGCGGGGAAGGGACTGTAGTCCAACGCGATGAACCAATCCGGATGCTCGATGACCCATTGAGAATCGATGCCCATGTGATTGGGAACCATATCGCTGGCAAGGCGAATACCACGCCGCCACGCCCGCTCCCTCAGGTTCTGCAGGGCTTCCGGCCCGCCAAGATCCCGCGCGATGTCATATTGGAAGACCGAGTAGGCCGAGGCGACCGCCTCCGGGTTGCCGCACATCTGCTTAATGCGCTGCGAGGCTGTACTGCGTTCCCACAGACCGATAAGCCATAAGCCGGTGAACCCCCGGCGGGCCAATGCATCGAGCTCCTCATCGGGAATGTGGTCGAGTCGCGTGATGGAGCGTTGATACTTCCGCGAGAGCTGATCCAGCCAGACGTGGCTGTTTTTGGCCAAGAGCACTACCCTGGGCATCCAGTCTTTATCCGAGCTGAATCGCTCCGGCTCATCCAGTCCAATGTCATAGACAGGCACCAGCGACGGCCCGGGGCCAAAGAAAATGGGCTTTTCCTCCTCCTTGATGAAATCCAGGCTGCTTAACAAGCGGTACAGATACTTCCCAAGGAGTGGTCCCCAGCGCGTCAGGATGTACTCCATTTGCCCCGATAGTGAGTGGGGAACGGTGATGGCAGGGCTGCGGAGCATATCTACCAGGTTCTGGTTGTCCGGGCCGAAAGATGGCTGGGTCTCGCAAAAGGCGTGGAGCTCTTTGAGGAGAGCCAGATACGACGTTTCCTTCTCCAATTCGCCGTCGTCGAAGAGCTCCAGATATGGGGCGAAGGCCGGGTTCATGTTTTCCAGCCAGAGCATGAGAACCTCTTCCAACACGATCTGCCGATTTGGGACCTCACCCGTTTTGCCGGCGAGGTAATCGTCCACGGTGATTTCCCTGCGATACACCGCAATGGGCGGAAAATCATCGGTGAACTTACGCAGGGCCTTATCTACGGCCTCTTTCCCGAGCTTCACCTCAAGCCACGCCAGTGCCTCCGCCGTCACCTCAGGGTTCTTTTGATCGTGATATTGCGCGGCGATGTAGTGGAGAACCTCGTCGATCAAGCCCATTGCGTTGATCTGTCCCGCCTTCACCGTCTGCTCGGGGAAGCGCGCTAAATCACGCTTCTCGTTCATCTTCTGTGCGAAGACCAGCGCGGCGCGAAAGTTGGCGAAGACGACGTTACCATCGGTCGCAAAGAGCGTTTGATCGAATTGATGCAGGTCCCTCGCTCTGCGGGAGATGTGAAACTCCCGCCATACTGCAGTTCGATGAGCATGCTTTGGCATGTCGCCCTCCTCAAGCAAGGTGGCCACCAGGTCAGCGAACTCGTTAGCTATCGGCCAATGGGGCCTTGAACGCGAAAGATCTAATCCTTTGGGCAAAGAGCTTATCCAACGCCTCGTTATCCTCGGGAGACCAACCGAATACCTTCTCCCATACCTCCCGGCTCTCCATGCACAGGTAGATGAAGAGGCTGGGCTCACAATCCCGCAACCAGCGAACCATCTCCCGGTACATCTCCACCCTGATGGGTTTAAAATACCGAAACTTCCCATCGTCTCCCGGGAAGAGCTCAGCCCAGAGTATTTTTGAGGCGGGAAATCGCTCATGAATGATCGGCTTCAAAGAGGGAGGGAAACGAAATCCGCCCAAACTGACCCAGATTACCCCTTTCCCATCGATCCGCTCAAACACCTTCTCGATCACTTCCCGGTAATCCCGTTTCCACTCGGGGTAGTAAATGATGGGATCGAAATGCAATCCAATGGGATACCCCTTTTGTTGACATCTCCTCGCTGCATTCAACCTCTCCACCAGGGTGGATGCGTACAGTTCCTCCTCTCTGACAACCTTTTCGGGATTCAACGACCAGGAGACCACCGTTCTCCCCCCATGATCCAGGTCCAGCAGGTTACCCACTTCATCCGTTTTCGTCTTCAGCTCGAGAATCCCGTTTTCCTTCTTCGAAAAGAAGGGGACCATGATGGTCGAGAAACGGGTCATCTCGTCGAAGGCGAGGCTATCACCCAGTTCCCCCGTTCCCAGGCGAAAGATCCTTTCCGGATTACTGGAAAGCTTTTCATCAACCTGGACCAAAAGCTCGCCGATATTAACATGGATAGTGATAGCGGGGTTGTTGAGATATCCTTGAAGGATGCAGTACGAACAATCAATGGGGCAGTTGACCACGAGGTTGATGATCTGATAGCGGCAACAGATACGGTAACGGGTTCCGGGGCACGGTTTCACAAACTCGCCCTTCTGCCGGGTGATCAAACAGCTATGCTTTCCCTCCCCAATCGAATCATCGAAGGAACTGAGCCTGCGGGTAGCCTCCCGCACGCCATTCACCACTGTTACGGGAATCCGGTCCGCTTTGCCCAAAATAGCCTCTGCCATCGGGTCTCCCGCGACCGCTCGATCAAGGAAGATTCTCTTCAACTCATACCGTTTCATGGGCTCTCTAAATTAATACAAAGCACGAATGATCAAATGACCAAAACGTTGAGGATTTGGGCATTTGGATTTAGATATTGTTTAGTATTTAGTGTTTCGGATTTAGGATTTATTCCTTGTTTGACTGCAGGACAGCAGCACTGCAACACTGCAACACCGCATAGTCTTACGGAACTGCATCGATCATTTCCCCCAGCTCCCTCCGTTCCGATGCCTCCATCAATTTCGAGAGGATAGCTCTGAATTCCCCCGCATTCCTAAATCCAAACTCCAGCCGGAAGGTATCTCCCTCGAAATAAGGAGGCGGTTGGAGGGATATGCCAGGGCTCAACCCCAATCCCTTCAGCTTCCCGCGAAAGTCCTCTTCCAGTTGTGTCAACTGAGGGTACCTCATCTCCCGGAGCCGTCTTCTCACGCGATGGGTCTTTTGGACCTTTGAGAGGGCCATATCGGATGCAAGCGCCCCTATTTCTCCTCGGACCATTTCGCTCATCGTCAGCCCATCCCTCAGAGAAATTTCCCGCAGGAAGGTCAAAACCTCCTTCAATTTATTCTCCCCAAGCTTCAGTTCCGAAACGAATCCCGCTATCTCCGCCTGATCCTCAGGGGAGAATTCCAACAGACCGATGGCGTTCTCAAGGGATACCCCTTCCTCCACGATATATCGCTTTATCTCGCATCGCAGATGAACGAGCTGGGACATTTTTGTCAGAATTCCTCGGCTGGGTTGGAGGCCAAGCATTGGCATGTAATCCCTGGTGATTACCTCCTTTGAAAGCCCGAATCGGCGCATCAATTTCTCGATGACCATCGATTTCTCGATGAGGTTGAGGCTACGGCTTGCGAGGTTCTCGTAGAGACCCATGTGAAAACCCTCCAGGTCGTCCAGCTCCGATTTCGCTAACGAGAATGCCTCGACTTCTCTCAGCCCCAGTTGCTCACAGGCGGTCAGCCTCTTGAATCCGCTAATCACCTGATAGCCAGCCCCACGGGATTTTTGCCTCACGGTTATGGGCTGAAGCAGGCCCACGTGATTTATTGATCTCCTGAGGGCCTCGAGATTCGGGTGAAAGGTCATGGAAAACGTGTGATCCGTCGAATCAATGGCGTCAATCCCTATCTTCGTTAAGACACGGCCCATATTAGTTCGCTCCCCCTATCCTTGCATACTGCTCGGCCAACTCCTCATACCTCCTGCCCTCTTCTCGCTTCCCCCTCTTGTAGAACCCATGGGATAGAATGCGACATTTCCTGGCGAGCTCTGCCGAGGCCGTCCTTTTCTCCTCGGCTTTCAGGTCCTGAGAACCCAAGAGCCTCTCAAGGGCCATCACCCGATATCGATCATTTCCCCATGACCGGGTCGAAAGCTGGTCCGGGTGTCCCCCCCTCTTCACGATGAGTTTCTTATCGATGAAGAGGGCGGGGTAACGGCAGGTCACCCGAAGCCAGAAATCGTAATCCTCACACACAGGGAGGTTCTCATCAAACCCGCCTATTTCCTCGAAGAGGGTCCTTTTCATCAGAGCCGAGGAAGGGCTGATGATGCACAGGGGCAAACACTTCTCGAAGATCCAGCCCGAGTATTTGGCATGTTTTCTCTTCGGATTTACCCTTACCCCCTTCCTAATCCAGATCTCATCGGTATAGCAGAGGGGGAACTGGGGATTTGCCTCCATGCACCCGACCTGGATTTTCAATTTGTCCGGCTGCCAGAGATCATCGGAATCCAAGAAGGCGACATATTTGCCCCTGGAAACCCTCAAACCTAGATTCCGNGCNGAACTGACACCTCTATTGGCCTGAGAAACGTACTTTATTCTATCNCCGAACACCTTTAAGGCCTCGCCGGTTCCGTCCGTTGATCCATCATCCACCACCCACAATTCAAAATCTTGGTAGGTCTGCTTCAGGACGGAGCTGACGGCCTCTTTCACCTTGGGCAGCCTATTATAGGTGGGTATGAGCACCGAAACCCTCACCATCCCACTTCCCTCTACGCGACTTTCCGGGTCCTCTTCTTCAGCCTGTTGATGCGGCGTTTGTAGATTCTCGCCGCTCGGGCATCCCCCTTCTCAACCGCTTCTGCTTTCAGAACCTTGAACTCCCGAATCCTCTTCTTGAGCTCTGCCACGGCCGCCCCAACCTTCTTCTTACCCTCCTTCTCGTCCTTCTTTTTCTCCTTTGCCTCCTTTTCCTTCGGCTCCGCCGCCGCCTTCTCCTCCTTTACTTCCGCCCTCTCCTCCTTTGCCTCCTCCTTCTTCTCCTTTGCCTCCGCCTTCTCGACTCCCCGGGATTTTCTGATAGCCTCAAGGAGCGCCTCTTTTTTCATGGCATGAACGCCCTCAATTTCGGGAATCTCCAGCGCAATCTCTCTCAGCTCCTTCGCCGTCATCTTCTCCAGGGGTTTCTCCTTCTTCTCCATATCTGCCTCCTTTTCACCTTATTTCCTTACCAGTACCCCTCCTGTGGAATACCCTCTCCTTATGAGAATGACCACGAGATAGACGAAAGGGGTGTCCAGGAGGGCAATGATTACCTTGATAAGGTATTGCCCTTTGATCAGGGGAAGCACGGGAACAGTACCATAGAAGGCGATCGTTATGAAAATCAGCGTATCGATGAATTGGGAAATAACAGTTGAGGCGGTGTTCCTCAACCAGAGATGTCGCTCCTCGGTCCACTTTCTCCATACATGAAAGGCCCATACATCGTGGTATTGGCTCGCCAAGTACGCGATGAAACTCGCGATGATGATCCTGGAGGTACTTCCCAGAACGGTAGAGAAGGCCCTCTGCTCCTTCCAAAACGGGGCAGCATCCCAGGCCAGGGCCAGGCGAATGAGGAGGAACGTGGCGAGCAAGGTGATAAACCCACTGAAGACCACCCGGTTCGCCCGCTCCCTGCCCCAAATTTCGCTGATGACATCGGTAACCACAAAGGTAATACAGTAGGCCAGCACCCCGGCCGGGACGATAAGACCGANTATGGTAATGATCTTGCTCGCCAGAACCGATGAAATTACCAGGGCCCCGACGAACATCGATACCAACAGAATGAAAGCCTTATCCTCGTTTCTATCGCTCCCCTTCAACGGATTCATCTCCTTATCGTATCTCGTCAGCACGCACCGCGTCTCATATCCGTGTCGNAACGGTCTGTTGCCCAAATCCCTGTGCCACTTCATTTCCCTGTTTGTGCTAATCTGCTTCCCAGCTCATAAGCCGCACGAATTTCCTCTGGGTGACCGAAGATCTCCCCCTTCTCATCGACCCCCCTGACCAGCAGGGTATCAGACAGATCCACGTCCAGGGCGTCGAAGAAATACCGAACCGTGAGGATCACCCCCTCGAAGAGCCTCTTGCCATGGGTTGCACCGACCGAGATAAAGGCACCCTTTCGGCGGGGTCTGCCAGGAACGATAGGTTCTTTGAGGAGATACCGCTTCACCCAGAAGGACTGACACCTGTCCATAAGCATCTTGGTGTGGGCGCTGACCGCGTAGAAGAAAATCGGGGAAGCCAGGATGATGGCGTCTGCCCCGACCATCTTGTCGGCCACTTCATGAAAATCGTCCTCGATTACGCATCGACCATCTATCCTACAGCCGTAAATCTCCAAGCAGGGGGAGATGGTTTTGTCTCGCAAAAAAATTGCCTCTACTTCTGCACCCGCCTCGTGGGCGCCTTTGAGGGCCTCCTTCAGGAGGANCTCCGAATTTCCATCTGTTCGGGGACTACCGCAGATCCCGAGGATCTTCAAGCGCTCCCTCCATCTGTTGAGACTTGTGGGTTATTATAGTCGTCCAACGGGATGAAATCAATGAACCGGTAGCGGATATATTCCGAATTTTTTACTTGATATTCTATAGAAGAATATTTTATTCTGGAATTAATCCTTTAGAGGACATCGACAATGAAGACGAAGCCATCCACCGAATATGTGCTCCTTGGAACCCTCTTTTCCGGTCATAAGCACGGCTACGAGATCATGCAGTTCTTGGAGTCTACCCTGGAGTCAACATGGCGCGTAAGTACCAGCCAGCTCTATGTGCTTCTGAAGAGACTGGAGCGTGAAGGACTAGTGCACTCCAGTTTGAAAACCCAGGAGACTCGCCCCTCCAGGCGGGTGTTTTCCTTAACGCCTCCCGGCAAAAACGCCTTTCTCGAGTGGGTGCGAAGCCCAACTGAACGCGTCCGTGATCTCCGCATCGAGTTTCCCGCCAAACTCTTCTTCTTCCACCGCCTCTCGTTGAAGGGAGGAGATGAGCTGTTAAGCGCCCAGGTTAAAGCCTTGGGAGGCATCAAGGAGAGGATACGGAAAAGGCAGGAAAGAGAAAACGATCCCTTTAAGAAACTGGTTCTTGGAACAAAAATGATGACCGTTGATACCTGGCTCCAATGGCTCCGCAAACAGGCAACCCACTTCGTGAGAGAGATTTATTCCCATGGCTGATCTTTATGGTGAAATACGGCAGAAATTGTTCGAACTGTGTCGATGTGAAAACCTCCTTTCCCAACCGGTGTCTGTCCGAGCCCGCGTTCTCACCGCGGAGGAAGCCATCGGAAATCCCGAATCTGACGATTTTCCGTTGCAAAAGGGCAAAGAGAGGCTCATGCAGGCCGAGTTTCTGAACGCTATAGGACAGGCATTTACAGATCGGTACGGGGATTTTGAGGGCATTCTGGGGGATATACTGGACATGAGCCTTGGGAATAATTTTCGGCGCGCCGTCTTCGTGGCTACTTTGAATGCGGTACTACGGTATGTGAATCAGGTTGACGGAACGGTCCATTGCCGCGACCAGGGGCCCAAACAGTGTGCTGTTGAGTTGGTTTATTATCTGAAAGCCAGATATGGCCCGGTAAGGATAGCCCAGATCGGCTTCCAACCCAGAATGGTGGAATCCTTGGCCCCGGAATTTCCATTGCGTGTTCTGGATCTGGACCCGGACAATATTGGAGCCCGGAAATTTGGGGTTCTCATTGAGGGTCGGGAGAATACGGAGGAAGCCATCGAGTGGGCTGATCTTCTGTTAGTAACCGGGACTACCCTTGTAAACTGTACATTAGGAGACTTTCTTGGAAGGAAACCCATCCTTTTCTATGGGACCTCCATTGCGGGAGCAGCTCACCTGATGGACTGGGATCGGTTCTGCGCCAAGAGCACATAGGGAGGCCGTGATGTTCTTACTCCTCGGTTTCGGGGGCATTCTGGCTGGCATGGCCGGGGGCCTCCTCGGCATTGGTGGGGGAATTTTGATCATGCCTATCCTTCGATTTATTGTGGGCCTTGAGCCNGCCTATGCTGCCGGAACCTGTGTTGTTGCCGTATTTTTCACCACACTTGGTGGTAGCTCAAAACACTTCAAGCTCGGGCATATTGACGTTCGCTCCATTCT
>JGI24422J19971_10003007_pt1 | contig 10536 bp, 9 predicted proteins | sample DeeMarSWOR152_54_FD_19971 | JGI IMG/M metagenome (IMG submission 19971)
ATCCTGCTCACTGGACAAAGTGCCCTCTGCTCTGTGAAAGTACAACCCCCAATCTTTTCTGGGATTCAGACGTACACCATAGTGGAAGTCACAGTATAGGGGTTGAATACCACGGAACCGGGAGCGTGTGGTGGCAGCAAACTGTCAGGGTAACTCCAGCAAAGCTCTACAGGTTGACTGATGTTATAAAAACAGTTGATCTGGATGGTTTTGCTCAAACTCAGGTAGCGTTTTTAGACAGAATGGGTGGCTTTCTAACTCATGCAGAACTGTTGCAAGGCACCAAACCACGAAAGGGTACCACAGACTGGGATAAGGATAGCTCAGAGATTAGAACCCCTGATAATGCAACGGCAGCAGATATGAGATGTATGGTTATAGGAAAGGGTAAAGTCTGGTTTGACAGTATATCCTTTGAAGAGCTGCCCTGGGGTTAATGGTGATCAGCAATAAGCAAAGAACTCACAAACAATTAACACTTATAACTTTATGCGCTACACATTTCTCAAAATATATGTATTATTTACCTGCGACTAAACAAGAAAGGAGAGGAAAATGGCAAAGGCTAAGATAAAGTGGTTGGGACATGCATCTGTTGAAGTGGAAACTCTTGAGCACATCATTTTTTTTGATCCCTGGATAGAAGAAAATCCAAAGTGTTCTCTGAAACTGAGCGATATTAAAAAGGCAAGCGCAGTATGTGTCACCCATGGTCACAATGATCATATCGGTGATTCCTTTAAGATTGTCAAACAAACCGGTGCCAAGCTCATTTGTAGCCCTGAGATCGCATTTTATGCAGATCGGAAAGGGCTTAAGTATGATGAAGCTACCTATCCCTTGAATATAGGAGGGAGCTGGAAAAGCGGAGCATTTTCGATAACAATGGTAAGTGCGGAACATACCTCCGATATCATGGGTGAGGAGTTTGAAAAGGATGGCACTATTATACCTGGCTCTGGATGCTGCGGGTACATTCTTGATATTGCAGACGGCCCTGTTATTTACTACAGTGGTGATACAGGCGTTTTTGGTGATATGGCCCTCATCAGAGATCTTTATCGCCCGGAGGTAGCCATATTGACGATAGGCGGTAAATATAATATGGGCATCCGGGAGGGGGCCTATGCGGCAGCTCTTATTTTACCTGAATATCTCATAGCCGTACACCATGGCACATTCGAAGATCAGATGCTTGACCTGGATCAGCTTGCTTCGGAAATGAAGGTACGCGCTCCCCGCGTTCAGCTGGTCCGAATTAAGCCTGGGGAAAGCTATGAATACCCTTAGAAGGAGTGAAAAATGATTGAGCTTCACATTTACCTCGAGCCTTTTGAGGATAAGGAAAAAGAACTCGAATCTATATATTGGAATGAATACGTTCCGGGAATCACGATTCAAGAAGGTTTTCACCGAACAACATTGATAAAAAAACGGGATGCCCTGAGGGAGTATCAAATCAATATAACCTTTGATTCGGAGGAGCTCAGGCTCAAATGGGTAAATTCAAGGGAACATAAGGAGGTGTGGCCTAAAATTGCTTTGCTCTGTGCGAGAATCTCCTGGAGCGGTTTTGACACCATCGAAAAACCTAGAACAGGTACCCATGTATGAAGCCTATTGTTTCCTTAATGAAAGTAGAAAACATTGAACTGTCTCTTAGAGAGGCCCTGGAACATCATGGGGGTATGAGAGCTATAGTACCCTATGGATCATCAGTGCTGATCAAGCCGAACTTTACATGTGCGCTTCCTCCTGAATCAGGCGCGGCAAGTGATCCGGAAATAGCAGCAGTGCTGGCGCGACTAGCTCTTGAGTCCGGTGCGTCGAAGGTCATCGTTGCTGACGGCATTGGTGCAGGCCATGTGACAATAAAGGATGTGAAGGGTCTTGATGAAATTTCTAAAATAAAAGGGGTTTATATCATCGATCTCGTTGAGATCATCGATCTCGTTGAGATCATCGATCTCGTTGAGATCATCGATCTCAATGATGAAATAATCAGGACCGTCCATGTTCCTGATCCATTAGTGGTGGATCGATTCGATATCCCGCATGTAGTGCTTGAATGTGACGTATTGATAAACCTTGCAAAGTTAAAGGTCCACCCTCTGGCGGTATTCAGCCTTGCCATGAAAAATATGATAGGAGTACTACCTGGACGTTCCTATGCAGACCAGGAGGAAGCAAAAAAACAGGGCTTTCCAACACCAGTTATTCCCGGTGGGGGGAAGAAGATATTTCATGAGCTAGCACGGGACGGTGGCTCCATGCTCATACAGAAAGCAATAGTGGACCTCAACACGGCTGTTCGGTCACACCTCACAGTGATAGATGGCATTTATGGGATGGAAGGAAAAGGAGCCCCAGTGCGTGGAACACCTGTGAAGATGGATGTATTAATAGTCGGGACCGATATTGTTGCTGTCGAAGCTGTGGGAACAGCAGTCATGGGCTTTGACCCGGGTTCGATACCCTACTTCCAGCATGCGGTTGAAAAGGGCGTTGGATACGAATATAAAATCCAAAATATCGATATCAGAGGCGTAAAATTAAATGATGTGAGGAGGAAGTTTGAACCCGCGAGCGCATCCTACCTGTGGAAAATGAAATCTAAGCCGAACGAGAAGGCGCGACTATGAAATTCAAAGACCGGATTGTGTTGGTTACAGGTGCAGCAAGAGGTATTGGCTGGGGAATTGCCCATCGGTTTGCGAAAGAGGGAGCCCATGTGGTCATAAACGACATCGAGGACAATCTGGTAAAGGAACGGACCGAGGAGCTCAAACACCAGGGGTTAAACACTTATGGTATCCATGCGGATGTCTCCAAAGGAGACGAGGTTGATGGAATGGTCGGGGAAGTTCTCGATCTGTTTGGTAGGCTGGATGTTTTGGTGAACAATGCTGCCGTGTTTAATTCAAAGCCAATACTGGATATCGATGAGCATGAATGGGACAGGGTGTTGGCTGTAAACCTGAAAGGAGTTTTCAACTGCTCCAGGGCCGCAGCCAGACATATGATAAAAGAGCGTCGAGGAAGGATCGTTAACATCGCCTCTCTCACCGGTAAGACAGGGCGTGTCATCTTTAGCGATCCTGGTACCCCGACATGGGCATGCTACACGACAACAAAAGCAGGTATAATCGCACTCACAAAATCAATGGCTTATGAATGGGCACCATACAACGTTTATGTGAATGCAGTTGCCCCAGGTCCTATCAGGACTGAAAAGATCTCTGATGAACAGGCCGAGAGTATTGCACGCAGGGTCCCTTTGGGGAAGATGGGAACTCCGGATGATGTAGCGCGGGCGGTAATGTTCCTCGCGTCCGAAGAGCTATCCTTTATAACCGGCGAGATTCTAGACGTGAACGGCGGTGCTTTGATGGATTGATCATCCATAGAAATATTTTGATGCAGAGCTATCAATTGCATATGGTATAATACCAAAAGATAGTGATGTGAGGAAAAAATACTTATAAGGAAATAATATAAATGTCTAAAGAGAAACGGTGGAACTTAATCTGTGCGGCTTTCTGCGTAGTACTGGCCATCTTTATACTTTATCTAACGCTCACCACATTTGTGAAGGAGAAGGCGACCGTAGGAGGTCCCTTTGCCAATACCGCTTTCTATCCACGCCTACTTGCAGGTGCCATCATTTTTCTTTCTTTACTCCTGGCTGGGACCTCCCTCATGAAGAAAATAAAAGGAAAAAAAACCTATGGGGGTATGGGTGACAGTACTATCGATTCTTTCAACGAAGCGGGAAAAAAGGAGCTTTCTGAACAGGATACAATTTCGAGGGGGATGTTACTCGCTCTTCCTTTCATTCTTGTTACCTACACTATTCTTCTGAATATATTTGGATATATAGTGGTTACGCCTGTTTTCATGATACTGCTTTTCTGGATATTGAAATTCAGAAACTGGGCAATGAATATTTTACTTTCCATAATTGCAACATTTACGCTCTATCTGATTTTCGCATTGTTCTTGAATGTCATACTGCCTCGGGGTCGATTTCCATTAGTCAGGTGGTAGAAATACATCTTTTTCAGAGGGTTGAAACATGCATGATATCGTAATTGGCGGACTGGAAACTTTTATTGGGCTTCAACCTATTCTTTTTACAGGAATCGGTGTTTTTTTGGGGATAGTTATTGGGGTTCTTCCCGGTATCGGACCTTTGCTCGGAGTGATCCTCCTCACGCCTGTGGTAATTCCATTTCCTCCGGTTGCCGGAATGGGTCTTTTGATAGGTATTTTTGTTGGAGGGTCATGTGGAGGAGCAATTTCTGCTGTATTGCTCAGGATCCCCGGAACTCCCATTGCTGCCGCCACATTACTCGACGGATATCCCATGGCTCAGAAGGGAAAAGCTCCTGAAGCGGTGGGACTTTCAATTTCAGCATCGGCACTGGGCGGTTTTATAGGCGGTATTTTCCTGGTGCTTGGTGCTCCCCAGCTCGCCAGAGTTGCTTTAAAATTTGGACCACCGGAGTATTTTGCTCTCACCGTGACCGGCTTAATTGCCATAGCAGTTGTTTCACGGGGATCTACCATAAAGGGGCTTATAAGCGCCTGTTTCGGATTGCTCATCGCGAGTGTTGGAACGGATCCCTTCACCGGTTATGACCGTTTTACCTTTGGGTTTGGGGATTTGATGGGCGGCGTTCGCCTGGTTGCGCTCCTTGTTGGGGTGTTTGCAATTTCAGAGATGTTTATACAGATTGAAAGAGGAGGGCTCAATGTCAAACCCGAAATTGATATTAAAATATTTCGTCCTTCTTTTTCAACAGTCCCAACAGTGATTAAGAACTTTGGTAATCTCGTGAGATCCAGTTTCATCGGCACCTTTATCGGAGCTCTTCCAGGAACAGGTGCAGTTACCGCAAGCTTCATAAGTTACGCCATGGCGAAGTCGAGCTCCAAGGAATCTGAAAAATTTGGGACAGGGATACCAGAAGGTGTCATTGCAACAGAAGCTGCGAATAATGCCTGTGCTGGTGGAGCTCTTATTCCCACACTGGCCCTTGCGATTCCGGGAGAACCGATTTCAGCGGTTCTCATGGGCTCTCTTATGCTCATTGGCTTTCTGCCAGGACCTTTGCTTTTCAGGGATCATCCTGAAATTGTGGGCGGGCTGTTCTATGCCTATATATCTGCAAACATCTTTTTATTGCTTATGGGTATCTTTTTTACACCCCTTTTCGTCAGCATCCTTAAAATAAGGAAAAATCGCATGATCCCCATGATCCTCCTCCTTTCGATAGTGGGCACATACTCTGTTCAGGCCTCACTTTTCGATATCTGGACAATGTGGTTCTTCGGAATGGTGGGTTATGCAATGAGAAAACGGGGGTTTCCTCTCGCGCCGCTTGTTATTGGAAAGGTTCTGGGACCCATTCTTGAGCCAGCATTCAGGCGCTCGCTCATTTTATCTGGTGGGAGTTTCAGCATCTTTGTGCAACGACCCATTGCTTTCACAATTTTGATTTTTAACGTAATCCTTCTCACGTGGACTTCCATTCCACCTGAAAAGATAAAAATTATGAAAAACAAAATCGTCAATTTTATAAGCAAAAGGGGATCTGATAATCATTAAATATATATATTTTGAAACAGAGGAAGCATGCAGAAAATATATAACTATCATTCATTTTCTTTGAGGAAGAGCAGCACAATCAAAACAAAATAAAAGGAGGCAACGTATGAAAAAAAACATCATCGTAACAGTAACCCTGATATTTATGCTTACTCTCTTTTTAGTACCCGGAGTACTCTATTCTGCCGGTGAAAAATACCCGACCAAGCCCATCATGTGGCTCTGCCCATGGGGGCCGGAAAACGAGTCGGTTACCATGGGAAGAATTATTGGCGAGGAGATGGGCAAAATTCTGGGTGTAGATGTCGCGGTAAACGCCATGCCCGGGGGGTCTGGATCAAAGGCTCTCAAGCATGTCCTGGCACAACCTGCCGACGGTTATCTGATTTTAGATGCATGGGTTGCTCCCCTGATTTTCGTGGTGCTGAACAGACCCGATATCGGGTATGATCATAATGACTTTGTGCCCATCGGCCATACGACTTTCATGCCCTTTACCCTTGTAGTTCGAAAAGACGCGCCATGGCAAGACCTCAGCGAATTTGTCGAGTATGCCCGTGAGCACCCCGGAATGAAGTACAATGCCACCGGTGCAATCTCTGTCCCCCATGCAGTAATGGCAACATTTCTGAAGAAAGCGGGGATCAGAGCTAACGGTGTGCCTTACGCAGGCCTAGCAGGAGGGATTCCAGATTTTCTGGGTGGGACTCTCGATTTTACTATCGGAAACTTCTGGGTTATGAAAGTATACGGGGATCAGACCAGAACGCTCTGTATTTTCCTGGATGAGCGGCATCCCTGGGCTCCAGACGTCTCGACGGCTAAAGAGCAGGGCTTTGATCCCGGATTTGGTGAAGCAGGTATGGGCTGGAGCAGTTTGTCTGTCAAGAAGGGAACGCCAGATAATGTCGTTGAAACATTGCGGGATGCATTCAAAAAGGCCGCAACATCTGATAGTGTAATATCCAAATGCAAAGAACTGGGATACTGGCTGGTGTACAAGAACCCTGAGGATACTTTCAAACTCTGGGAGCAAAGTGCCAGAGCTTTGAAAGAAGGAATCGAGATAATTCAATGGGAAAAGGAACAATTTGAATAAAACGTAAAAAATTAGATTGTCTGTTCTTCCTCAAATTATGAATATTACACAGCTTTGAGCTGAATAACTTTCCATTTCATAGACTTTCTTAGAGGGGATAATTATATCTTTGCATCTTTCTTATGATGTTCCTTTTCTAATCGAATAACTTAACCATGGACAAGATGTATTTTTTTCCTTTGCACAGTAGGCACATTTGAGGGATTGGAAGAGCGAGGGAATACACGTGCAAGAAAGGAACATTATTATCATCAGCCTGGATGAAGTCCGGCCGGATAATCTAAGCTGCTATGGTTACAAAAAAATCAACACCCCACATATAGACCATGTTGCATCTCATGGAGTAAAGTTTGAAACCTGCATTACCTCATCAATGTTCACTCCTGTAGCTATGAGCTCAGCGATAACGGGAAAGAATCCAAATAAAAACGGCATAAGAGACCCTTACTGTTATCTGCTTAGCCCATCAATTGCCGTTGCCCTGAAAAAATATGGGTATACCACCGCCGGTTTTGTTGGCAATGGTTTGCTATCAAAAATTCATGGTTTTGCCGAAGGTTTTGATTACTGGAATGAACCAACAAAGGACACTCGCTGGGAGATGCATGCCTATCCCGGAAGTGAAAGAGGAACGGCCTATGGTACCACAGATGCCTATGCAGGAAATTACTGGGTAGAAGATTTTTTTGATTGGCTAAAGGAAAATTATCAAAAAAAGTTCTTCATGTGGGGACACCTGTATGAGACCCACGAAGGGTCGCAGTTTTCACTTTTAAAGAAAGGATTAATCAAAGAAGGGGAGCTTTCTGAGTTCAGCTATAAAGATGCAAAAATAAAGATGGCAGATGAAAAATTGGTGGGAAGAATGCTTGAAACGTTAACTATATTCGGAATAAGTGAGAACACCTCTCTCGTAATCATGAGTGATCATGGAACAAACCTTGGCGAGCATCCTGTTGATCGTATTCCATGGAGAGAAGAGGTGATGATGTATCCTCAACACACCACCATGTACGACGAAGATATCAAAGTTGCTCTGGTGATAAAGGGGCAGGGTTTACCCCAAGGAAAGACTGTAAGGGGTATGGTGCGGACGGTTGACTTGATACCTACGTTACTGGATCTAATGAGTATTCCCATTAAGGAGTACGATTTTGATGGAGTGAGTCTGCTGCCTGTAATCGACAAAGGAGAAGCGCACGGCATGGAAGCCTATGCTGAAGATTTTTTTGAGCTCAGGGGAAAAGGAGCTCTGCAGTCTATTCGAACGGATGATTTTAAATATATTAGAAATTTAACCCTGTGGACGGAGGAGTATTACGATTTACATAAAGACCCTCAAGAGAAGAACAATCTAATTAAAAAAATTGACAGAGATACAGTAATCGGTTTAAGGAAAAAGTTGAATGCTTTCCTTAAAACCCAGGTCCCTCTAGAAAAGGGGATTGTGCAGGAAAAAGAAAAGATCAATGAAAGGTTGAGAAGGCTTGGATACATAGAATAACTGCTGTTTTTATTTTCGCTGACCTTCTAATTATAAGCTTTCGAATAAAAATCTCACATAGATAGAGAGGAGCATGACTTTTATATGCAGCGGACTAGAAATATCTATTCTATATGATGGTAGGAGAACCGGATGAGGTTGGAAAAATTATTTTCACCCATTGAAATCGGGGGGCTGACGATAAAAAACAGGATAGTTATGGCTCCAATGGGGGCGAATTTTGAAAATATCGATGGAAGTGTGAGCGAAATACTTATAAACTATTTTGAAGCACGGGCAAGAGGTGGTGCGGGCTTCATCATTTCTCCCTTCACAATGGTGAGTAAAGAGCAAAGGGCTGCCACCCTGGGTATTTTCTCCGACAGGTTCATCCCAGGCTTGAACAGACTCTGTAACAGGGTAAAGCCTTTAGGTGCGAGATTTCTTCTTCAAATCGCCCATCCAGGTGGAAAAGTTATGAAAGAGCTCACCGGTAATACTCCTGTGGCACCCTCCAGTATTCACAGCCCAATTTATTTTGAAAAACCCAGAGAACTCTCGGCAGATGAAATTGAACGACTGATAGAGGAGTTTATCAAGGGAGCCATAAGGGCTAAAGAAGCAGAGTTCGATGGTGTTGAGGTTCATGGAGCTCATACATATTTGATCGGTCAATTCATATCTCCGCATACTAATAAAAGAGATGACGAATATGGAGGCAGCTTTGAACGAAGAATGAAGTTTCCTTCTCAAATAGTAAAAGGAGTGAAAGAGGCATGTGGGGAAAATTTTATCGTTGGATTCAAATTCAGCGCTCATGAGCAGTTAGAAGGTGGAGTGGATGCCACCCTAGCACAAAAAATTGCCCGGCATATGGAAAAGCAAGGCGTACACTATATCCATGCTGCTACAACCTCCTCAATTCCCGGACTTTTAGATGTAGAATCCGATTACCCATCAGACCCTTCTATTTACTCGCCGCCGGGTGTTTTGGTAAAATTGGCTGCCCATATAAAAACTACGGTCAGTATCCCCGTAATAGCAACAGGAGGTATAACAGACCCTGAATATGCTGAAAAAATACTCGAAGATGGCCAGGCAGACCTTGTTGCCATTGGCCGAGGCTTGATTGCAGACCCTGAGTGGCCGCTAAAAGCTCAAAGGGGAGCACAAATAAAGTACTGTATAAAATGCAACATCTGTCACAAGAGATTGTGGAACAAAAAATCTTTGAAGTGCACTGTTAATCCTGCAGTAGGTGAAGAAAAGAGGTTCGAGGTAAAAAAAGCTTATTCAGTAAAAAGAGTTGTCATTATCGGTGCTGGTCCTGCGGGAATGGAAGCAGCCCTGATGGCAGAGCAGAGAGGGCATGAAGTAATTCTTTACGAAGAGAAGGATCAAGTGGGAGGAAAACTGCTGCTTGGTGCAATCCCCCCCTTTAAACCTGAAATTGGAAAACTCTTAGAGTACTATCAGAAAAGTATAGATAAGAGCGCAGTAGAGGTTAGACTTGGACAGAAAATTGTCTCTACAAAGGAGATTAATGAAGAAAACCCCGAAGTTATTATAGTAGCAGTTGGAGCAGAGCTGGCAGCTCTCAAGATGCCCGGGATAAAGGAAGACAAAGTAATTTCAGTACTACAGCTCTATGAACAGGAAAAACATGATATTGGGAAAGAAGTGGTCATTATTGGCGCTGGATTGGTAGGATGCGAGACTAGCTGGTATCTGGCTTTGCAGGGAAAATCTGTCACTCTTATAGATATTCTCAGCAGGGAAGAATTGCTATCTGATGAGCATCCTACAAACCGTTTGACATTGCTGAGAAACATGGAAAAAGAAGGGGTGACACTCCTTGACAGAACAAATGCAAAAAAAATAGTACAGGAAGGAGTAATCGCCAATAAGATCGATGGCAGCGAAGAGTTACTGAAAGCAGATAAGGTAATTCTCGCTACAGGATTCAAACCTATAACCAAATTGAAAGATGCACTTTTAAAAGATCTTTCTGATGCCAAAATGTTTTGGATAGGCGATTGCAAAGAACCGGGGAGATTATACAACGCCATACATGAAGGGTATAACACAGCCTGGCAGATCTGATCAGAAGTAACTTCAATATATGGATAAGCCAATGAAAATTTTGGATAATGTGTATCTTGTGGGAAGTGGTCAAATTGGCCTTTCCCATCCGTTCGACTGTAATATTTACCTCATTGATGGTGAGGATGAGCTCGCTTTGATTGACAGTGGAGCAGGAGCAGATGTTAATCCTGTGTTGTCGAATATAGCGCAAGACGGGTTCCAACTTGACCGCATCACAAAAATAATTTTAATGGATCT
>JGI24422J19971_10003008_pt1 | contig 10534 bp, 9 predicted proteins | sample DeeMarSWOR152_54_FD_19971 | JGI IMG/M metagenome (IMG submission 19971)
CTTGATCCATACATAGAGGGTTTTTGATGTTATTGATCTCTCGACGATGGACCTTGACCTCTAACAACCGATCACGTGTTGACCGGCACACCCACAAAGTAGTTGTCCCCGTTGGCTCACTCTCAGCCGGTCTATGCCCGCTCACCACAGAACGCTGCGGACTAGATCAGTGAACTAAAAGTTGAGAATTCAGTCGCCGGCGTCAGCAGTTAGGCATTTCACCGCTGGCTCATTGATTGGTCCCTGGATTGTCTCATCGACTCGATAACTTTGCCTTGCCTCTGTCGATCGATCGGCCCGCATGGCCTGGAAGAACGTGGGAGACATAGCCCTCCTCAAGGAGAGCCGGCGAGGTGGCTACCATCGGGTTTCCTTTAATCTCCCCCGGGCTACCACTCGTTTAGACGCCCTTAGGATCGGTCGCTGTTCAAATTCGCCCCGCGGGGTTCAAGTGCCGGCGAGCCCGTCATCCACAGGCATTTTACTGCTCCTTCACCTCGGATTAGGTTCCCCTAAATCGATGGGTGCGAGCTGTGATGACTAGTCTTGCTTAGGAACCGATCGATTATGTCTACAATTCAAATACTAAGACTAGCTCTTCTCAAGCTCAGCTAGACGCTCAGGCAAATACTTCTTGACGACGAAGTCAAGCCCAAACCTGCTGAAAGACTCAAGCTCAGCCTTCCGCTGATTCTTCTGAAACACCTTCAACTCACGAGCCCAAGGATCATCCTGAAACCTAGGGTCCTTCATAAGCTCCTTAACCCTACGCTCATCCTCCTTATTCAACCTCATAGGAGGCAACCTATACCTCTCAATATCACTCGCATAAAGACCCGCATAAACAGCGTCAGGAACAGTCAACTCCCTAAGATGAGCAGCCGCAGCAGAACCATAAATCAAAACACCGGCAATAGCCAAACCCCAAGGATCAGCATCAGTCATCACATAAACCGGCAAACCCAACTCATCCATCAACCGACGAAGAACCTTCCTAGTCGCACGAGGAGCCATACCCGCAGTATGAACCAAAATCGCCCTAAACTTCCGATCAGCACCCTCCTCAACAAACCTACTGAACATAGCACCCTTCTCCACCGCAATCACCACCTTCGCCTTGCACTTGACAAATTCAGCCGAAGACAGCGCTGGGCCCACCGTGGCGCCGTCAGGCATCGAGGTGAGGTTGAGCTGCCTTCCCTCGTACCCCGGGACCGTGTATTCGATCGTGAGGTCCCCGAAGATGCTGGAGCGTTCTTCTGGGTAGATGTTGAAGTCCTCTCTCGGGTGGTCTATAAGGGTCTCCAGTTCCACGATGGTGGAGTCCGACTCTGATTGTGTCTTGAACTTTATGTTGTGACTCATGGCGTTATAGTACACGTCTCTGAGCGTGCTGCTTTTCTTAGTCGTTATCAGTTCCTGCGCGAACGTAGCCGTCCACACCGTCTGCGTAAAAGGCCTTAGATGTCTTATATTCCTGCTCGATCTTTCCGTCGTCTTGTCTCCAAGGATGTATTGCCTTGTCTTAGGGTCATAGACAATGTTCCCCGTGGACCTAGATGGCATTTCGATTGTAGGAAACCTCTCGCTCTCAATCGTGTAGACAAGTCGTCTCCCTACTTTTGTAAGTTTGTCTTCTACCTCCTCCCTCAATTTGTCCACTTTGTATTCTCTCTTTGGTTTGATTGCTTTTCTTCTTCTCTTCACTTTTCTTTTAGACATTGGGCTCTTCCTTCTTGGTGGATGGTTCCGACGTGAAGAATTTGTTCCAGCTTTTATCTTTGTCGGTCAACTGTGTAAGGGCGGGTTTGTCTATCCGTGTCATCTGATTGAATGAATTGTGGTCTGTGTAGAACGCCTACTCGTTTTTCATCCTATAGACATTGCTATGGAGATGAGTATCGTGAATTCATGGTCGCCCATTCCTATGCTTCCTTGTTTCAAAACGTCGAGTCCGTATGATACCCGTGATGTTGAGCACTATCGAGATACCTGACAGCACCCCGATCACTAAGCTGAGCAGAGGATCTGGTGGCAATAACTGATCGACTAGGATTGCGATGGTAAAGCAAATCATTCCTATGGGCAACAAGTATTCATCTTTCAGGACTGCCAATCTCACATCACCCCGGTATGCGGAAGGAAGCTACGATCAATCAGCATCTGCTTTTACCTCCACATCCTTGGCTTTCCCTTTCGATCAGTCGATTAGGGTAAGGTCTTTCAAATAAGGTCCCCGCAAGAGGAATGTAGGAATGTCAGTATCTGTTAGGAGAGGTTAAGATTGATTGTTAGCGCGCGTTCGGGTTGGAGAGTCTTTCCAAGCTATTGTTCGAGCTCTCAAATCAGGCCCGGCTCAAAATCCTCTATCGATCGAGCTTCGACAGCCGGTCAGTGAAACCGCAGGAATCTGTATATGTAGAGAAGGATTCCTGCGAGAAAGCAAATGGTGCAGAGTGCGTAGATCTCGAAGCCGATGAACATACTGCTGTTTAGAAGAGGGTTAGTGTCGAGGGGATAGAAGGGCCTCATTCTAGGATAAAGCGGCGAGTCCAGCGACAAGTGGATGTAGACACCGAGAAAGGATGCGGCGAAGATTCTCCCGCGTGAAATGGTTTGTTTGAGTCGGAGGAGAGACATGATGCCTGAGATCGACGGCCTTAGCTTCGACATGGCTAGGGCGAGGACAAAAGCTACGATCGATCCTCCTAGAAACGAGTGGAAGAAGCCGTGGAGCGGATACTTGAGGCCGAGGAGCATCACGAGGAGAGGCTCCAAGTCGACCATCACGCTTGCCAACAAGAAGGTCGGGAAATCCAGAAGCCTGAGGAGGAACAATCCTATGAGGAGACCAGGACCCAGGTGGAACGGAGTAAACGGCATAGCATCAGGAGGATACAGGACCCGTTTAAACCCTTCAGTCCTGCTGCGAGTGACCGTCAAGCAATCGATCGGTCACGTCTAGGGAAGACATGCGGCAACGCCTCCACCCCGGGGGTCCGCTACAAACTCCAGCACACCATCTCGTCTCTTCCTCGCCGCGTGAACTATCCCTGTGCTTGGCGACGGATATCCGATTCTACTCGACCACTCAGGCAAACGACGAGCCCAATCACTTTCCTCTACGACCGCCTTCATCCGTCTCCCCGCCCACGTGGTTAGAACGTGTCTTGGCGCATTCACAGCCTCAGAAAGAGGCATTTTGTAATCTGCTATATTGGTGAAGACTTCTGCATGTATCTGGGGCCTTAGATCACCTCCAGCGCAACCTATCAAGTGATCTCCTTGAGTCCCATGGCGAGCCAGTAATATTGACAATGTGTGTAGTGGTCTCTTCCTTGGAGCTGGGCTATTGGGAACCCCGGGTTTCTTAGCAAAGCCGGCGCCTCTACTCTGAAACGGCATGTCATGGACTACAATTCCTGAGCCGAAGCCGTGGAAAACGCTCTGTATGAAGCCTACGATATTCCCATATTTATCGGCAGTGACGAAAAACGTAGTGTCGTTCAGATTCAGTCGGCTTTGGCCGCTGAACTCTTTATGCAGCTTCCCTCTCAGATAGGTAGGAGAGAGAAGCTTGTCTACCGGTGTCTCATAGTAGTTCGGGTCAGCCACATGTTTGTCCCTATCGTGATAGACTGCCACGGCAAGTTTGAAGAATTCCTCTATTCTTTCAGCGCTTTCGAAAGGCAGCTTGTTGAGTTCAGTCACTTCAATACTCTTTAGAAGCTGGAGCGTTGACAAGCCCTGTGTGTTCGGAGGCAGCTCATACAGCTCGTAGTCGCCATACTCGCACTTAATGGGAGTAGTTTTCTCACCCCTATGTTCAGAAAAATCCTGATACACTATCGGCACCCCGTACTCTCTGAGTTCCTTTACCATATCCTCTGTCAAGGAACTTCTGTAGAAGACATCCGCGCCTCTTCTGGCCACAGCTGCATATATTGTCGCCATTCTCGGGAAGTAGGCTTTTGAGCCAGGTTTCATCCAGCCGAAAATCTTGTTCCATCCTTCGTATGCGGTCAAGACGCGGTTGCTCGATTGAACCGCTCTAGCGAGAGGCTCCTGTACGTAGAAGCCTTCTCTCGCCAAAGAGATAGCTTTGCTGAGCAGCAGATCTAGGCCCATCGAACCATAGTTCTCATTAACCCAATCCCATAGGTCAACAAGACCTGGGACCGTGACGGTCAGAGGCCCTCTAATCGGTTTCTCATCCAGGTATTGCTCTGTGGGCAGTTCTTGAGGTGACCTACCTGAGCCGTTATAGCCTATCAATTCACCGCCGCTATCAATAGTGAGAAGGAAGCCATCACCGCCAGCGCTACTCGTGTTCGGCAACAGGACCGTCAGAACACTGCTTGTTGCAACAGCCGCGTCAAACGCGTTACCACCCCTCTCTAGAACCTTGAGACCTTCAATGGAGGCCAAGTGAATCTGTGAAGCTACGCCCCCAGTACCACTTACGCATGCGTACGTAGGCATTGTCTCCCGCTGCTAACGCCGGTTCCCGGCCTATTAGAGATTGCTTAACCTATCGATCGGCTCTCCGGGGTTTTAGCTGGCGGTTACGATTTCTGATGTAACTGCATCCACCGCCCGAACGATCGATCGCTCTAGACATACCCCAAGAAAACCCCTTACACCACAAGGGCGTAATAGGTTCCATACTTGCGGTGATGTTCGGCTACACTATAACTGCCGAATGGGCCAGGGTGACAGCCCACCTCACATATTTGACAATAGCACTTCCCCTAGTGGTCTTAGTCTACAAGAAACAAGAGGGAGATGGGGAAAGAAGATGAGACCAAATCCATCGAAGAGTCAGCTTTCTTTCTCAAACAAGCAAGGATTGACAGGCCTTCCATAGCTAGTCGCTCGATAGGTGTGAAGACGCCAGCCCTTCTTCTGATGTTCCTCAATTAACTCGTCAGTCTTCTTGTGATCCCCAACCCGCACGATTGAGCGATCGCGTTTGTATTGCTTCAGCTCAGTCTTACGTCCTATGCGGACTTCACCGCTCTAAGTGTGATGGCAGACGCATCCACACCCACAGAGCTCCGGCGCGCCGCTCGATCCTCCAGAATTTCGAGGTCGCGGAAGCCTGCACCACGGATCATGTCGAGGTAGTCTGCTCGGACCATCGCGTTAGCCACACACCCGCACTCATCTTCCATGAGATCAAGGGGCCGCTCTTGTACGATGTCTGAGATCACAAGGCGCCCGCCCGGCTTCAGGACCCGGAACGCTTCCCGGAACACCGCCTTCTTGTCCGGGCTCAGGTTGATCACGCAGTTGCTTATCACGACATCCGCCACTCCGTCCGAGAGGGGGAGCTTCTCAATAAGGCCCTTATGGAATTCAACGTTGGTAACCCCGTTTTTCTCCGCGGCTCGACGGGCTCGCTCCACCATCTCGTCGGTCATGTCGATTCCAATCGTGCGGCCTCGGGCACCAGCCTGGTAGGCGGCGAGGAACACGTCGACACCTGCCCCGCTTCCGAGGTCGACCACCACTTCCCCCTCCTGTATCTCTGCATGGCGGACGGGATTCCCGCTGCCCTCACTCAAGAAAGACTCCGGCGGGATCCGCGCCAGCTCTTCAGTCGAGTAGTGAGAACTACAACATGCAGAGGGTTGGCAGCAGCTCTCCGCTTTCGCAACTTCCCCATAGTGCTTCCGCACCCGAGCCCGAACCTCCTCCATCGCCGTATCCATCTCCATCTTCCCTGCTACTCGATCCATCGGTCTCTATCTGACTTGTGTTCGCCAATAGACCTGGTAGGCTTGGGCTCTCCACGTCTCGATGTTGGCGCTGACAGCGGCAACTGTCTTCCTGTCCGCTTTGTAGGCCAATATCATCGACCCGTCCGTCGAACTTCTGAGTCTCTCGTGTCTCAGGGGAAGAAGCTCCCCTACCAGCCTTCTCAATCCTCCAAGACGTCTATGGCGGCCTTGAACATCCAACTCCCGCTTTGGCTCATTCCAACCCATGTTTTTCCGCCTCAAATCCTGACTTGTCTAATGGTGGTCGATCTTAATAAAACCTTCGTTTGATTAAGGACAACCCTTATATTACCAGACAACTCCACTCTTTTGCCGGTGACATGGTGATGAAAAGCGTCAAGGTCTTCAAAGACCCAGGGGCCTTCAAGATTCTCGCCGACGAGACGCGGCGGAAGATCATCTACCTCCTTAGGGTGAAGGAGAGAACGGTCAGCCAGATAGCTGAGGAACTGGGGAAGACCCCGCAGGTCATCTATCACCACATACGTAAGCTTCTCGACGCTGGGATGGTGGAGGTGGCGAAAGAGGTGCGCATTGACCACTTCATAGAAACTTACTACCAGGCCACCGCCGAAGTCTTCGAATGTGTTTGCGCAGAGGAGTGTAGATCAATCGATACAGCTGCGGAAGAGCTGAAGAAGAAACCGAAAGCCGCCACAAGTAGTTCAGAGCCCTCTTGAGGTTGAGATCTCGATCGACAGATCAGCGGTCGGCTTTAAGAACGAAAGATTAGTCCAGGNTTTCAAGCGATCGATCAATGTGAGGGTCCTTGCGGCTATCGCTGAGAAGCCCGGTGACGGTGAAACGCGGTATGAAGCACCTGAAGAAGGGCGACTCGGTTCTTCGCCACATCGTCAGCAGCGTGGGACCCGTGAAGCTCAAGTTTGAACGCGACCACTTTCACGCCCTCGTCGTTTCCATCATCTTTCAGCAGATTGCGGGAAAGGCGGCTGATGCGATATACAAGAGGTTCCTAGCGTTGATTCCCGGTCCGACTCCAGATCCCGAATCTATTCTTCAAACACCTGAAGAAGCCCTTCGAGCAGCGGGGCTTTCTCCACAGAAAACATCGTACCTGAAGGACTTGGCAGCCCGAGTTGCTGACGGACGCCTGAACCTCAATGAGCTTACCAAACTCTCCGATGAGGAGGTGATCCAAACGCTAGATGATGTCAAGGGGATCGGTCGCTGGACGGCGCAAATGTTTCTCATCTTCAGTCTGGGGAGAATCAACATATTACCCGTTGACGACCTAGGGCTTCGCAAGGCAGTCCGCGAAGCCTACAAACTGCAAAGCCTTCCAACGGCTGAGGAGTTGCGAAAGATAGCCAAGCCGTGGCACCCATACTGTAGCCTGGCGACGATTTACCTCTGGAGAAGCGGGGGAACTGGTACCGGCGCGTAGGGAGGACTGATCACGCCCGCCCGATTAGCAACCGANGCGGATAAAGTTGCATCAACCGATCGTTAGCGATCAATAGGCTGTCTTTCGACTAAATGTGTGGCGCCTGCGGGACATGTGGTAACGCACAAACCACAGCCGAAGCATTTCTTGGAATCGTACTGAAGACTTTGGCCTACCATAGTTCGCGCTTCGAATACACATCTGTCCACGCATACTCCACAGTTTGAGCATTTGTCTAGGTCGGTCTCGGCTACGTAGTCTGATTTCGCTATGAAATCCGGTCTACCAAACTTCTTCATGATCTGTAGATCGTGACAGCAACAATCGCAGCATGAGCAGAGGGCGAAGACGCCCTGTCCAGGCGTGTAGATTGTGAGATGAACCAAGCCGTGCTCGTTGGCCTTCTTCAACACTTGCTCAGCCTCCTCCAGAGAGATTCGACGCGCCAACCCTTTCTCGACGTTAAGGTCAGCGTACTTGCCGATGAGGAGGCAGGTGTCAATGGGCTTCGAACATCTTCGGAAAGCCAGCCTGCACTCGCAGTCTGTGAAGGCAAAGGACTCCGCCTCCCTCAGTATCTCCACGGCCTTCTGCGTAGGTATGATCCACTGCTTTGCTTCTATCGCCTGTTCGACGGGGATCACTTGTGAGGAGGTGGGGATCTTCTTGTCTTTCAGGTATTCGCCGTATCTCTCGAACCTCGATGTCAGGTCGTGATCCCGGAGTTTCTCGACTTCCTGTGGGGATAGATCCTGTAAAGAGGAGTATCTGAGGCGGCTGTGCACTGTGTCAGTGAATGAGGAGGTCCCATACTTGCCGTCGCTCTTGTAGACCAGTCCTTCTCTCCACAGAACTTCAAGCTTCCCTCTGATCTCTGGCTCTGGCTTTCCCAGGCGTCGAGCGACCGCCTTTGGATCTAGTGGCTTCTCTGCCGCTGCGAGGAGAATGGAGAGGTCTTCAGCCTTCATCAGCTTTCGAAAGACCTGTCTGTATTCTGACGGTGTGCTCACCTTGTCCGCGAGGAGGTCGATTGGGTCGAGCATGACTTACTCGGTGGATTGAGGGAGTCTGATACAGATATGTCTTCCTCACATTGTTTTCGGCAGATCAATTGAGTCACACTGTGCAGTTGAGAGAATCTTTTGATCTCGTTCATGTGGTTTCTCCTAGTTTGATGCAAGGATCTGCGATCGATCAGGATCGAAGATTTAAGTATTCTATTGAGGCAATTCGTTCACCGAATAATTTGGGAGAGGCTCGTTTGAAAAGTTCGGAGATAAGGTTTGGTTTGATTATTCCTCAAGGCTGGCAGCTAGACCTTCCTGAGAGCCTTAGCCCCGTGGAGCAATACAAGCTAATCGAGAGGACGGGCAGAGAGGCCGAGAGAATTGGGTTCGATTCAGTGTGGCTCTACGATCACTTTCATACGATACCTGAACCCAGGCCTTATTCCTGCTTTGAGTGCTGGAGCACCTTGATGGCCCTAGCGAAAGCCACGAGTAGACTTCGACTGGGAGAGATAGTAACCTNCAACTCCTACAGACAACCCTCCTACCTTGCCAAGATAGCTTCAATGCTAGATATCGTCAGCAACGGAAGACTGGAGTTTGGCATCGGAGCTGGCTGGTACGAGCACGAGTATTTGGGTTATGGCTTCGAATTCCCTAGAGGTTCGGTCAGGATAGGCATGTTGGAAGAAGCGGTTCAGATCATAAAGAGCTTGTGGACCGAGAAAGTTACGAACTTCGAAGGCAAGTACTATAGGTTGAAGGAGGCTTACAACTACCCCAAACCCGTTCAGAAGCCTCATCCACCAATTCTCATAGGAGGTTCAGGTGAGAAACTAACCCTCAGAGTCGTAGCAGAGCATGCTGACCGTTGGAACGGTGGGTGGGGCGTTGAAAACTATGAGCACAAGCTTGACGTTCTAAAGCAACATTGCCAAAATGTTGGCAGAGACTTTGACGATATTGAGAAAACCTACACCTCAGCCATCTTCGTAGCTGAAAGCACCGAAAAAGCCATAGCATTGTTCAAGAATTTCAAGGATCATCAAAACAGACTAATGAAGAAGAAACGCGATTATGATCTTGAAGAGAATATGAGAGCTCATGTAATCGGATCTCAGAAGGAAGCGCTCGAGAAACTCCGGAAAATAAAACAGTTAGGAGCAACCTACTTCATAATGTATATGCCCACTGCAACCGATATAAGTCTCCTAAGGCTACTTCACGAAGAAGTGGTGAAACCACTAACAGAGTAGTTTCAACGATTACTCGGCCGATCGCTGGTCATGCATCCTTGTACTTCCACCATTCCCAGTCGGTAACGGTCACATTTGCGTACTGTTTCCACTCCTCCTGTTTTAGCCGGAGGAAAGTGTTGAATGCGTGATCCCCAAGGACCTCTCTCATGAGCTCATCTCTCTCAAATGCGTCGAGGGCGTCGTTGAGGGTGGGAGGAAGCATCTGCACGCCTATTTTGCGAAGTTCCTCGGGAGACAGTTTGAACAGATCTTCTGTTCTGGCTTCAGGAGCTTCTAGCTCATTCTTAACTCCGTCCATACCCGCAGCCAACAAGGACGCAAACAACAGGTATGGGTTGCATGAGGGATCTGGAGACCTGAACTCTATTGCAGCTTTTTCAGGCTTGCCGAACATGGGAACCCGAACCAACGTTGTCCTGTTCACATATCCCCATGAAATGTATACCGGAGCCTCATATCCGGGAACAAGTCTCTTGTAGGAATTGATCGTTGGGTTGGCAATTGAGGTGATTGCTGAGGCGTGTTTCAACAGGCCTGCCACAAAATGTTTTGCGGCCTCGGATATCTCGTCGTTTCTTTCTGTTGCAAAGAGGTTCTTGTCCCCTTCCCAAAGCTGCATGTGGCAGTGCATACCACTTCCAGCTATCCCTTCAAAGGGTTTGGGCATGAAGGTTACATCTATTCCCTTGTCAGCCGCTATCGCCCTCGCTATATTCTTGAATAGTACGATGGAATCAGCCATCTTCATGACGGGGCCAAAGTCTAGCTCGATCTCTTGTTGGCTCGGCCCACCCTCGTGGTGAACCAAATTGATCTCGATAGGAATGGACCTGAGTGCCCGACAGATCTCAAGCATGATGTCAGCACCCAAGTTCTTTGGACGGGTGTCCGCATAGCTAGCCTGATCATAAGGCTGCCCATCTGAGGCTACAACGAAGAACTCCGGCTCTACCTTCAGACGCAACGATTTGCCTGATCCAAGGTACCTTTGCTGAGCACGCCGCAGGATATTTCTAGGATCACCATCAAACGGAGTTAGGTCTTTTCCAACCTGAGTTCTTGCATAGACGTAGCTCATGA
>JGI24422J19971_10003010_pt1 | contig 10534 bp, 12 predicted proteins | sample DeeMarSWOR152_54_FD_19971 | JGI IMG/M metagenome (IMG submission 19971)
ATTATCAGAGAAGGAGAGTGTTTAGGTATATACTACTATGATGCAAATACTCAGCACGTCGATGTCATTTATGCCGATGCAACTATCATGGCCACTGGTGGCGCAGGACAGGCATATTTGCACACAACCAACCCTCCGATTGCTACTGGGGACGGTATCGCAATGGCATATCGTGCAGGTGCTCAGATTGCCAACATGGAATTTGTGCAATTTCACCCTACGGCAGTATACAATATCAAGATAGATGGTCGTTCATTCCTTATTTCTGAAGCGGTAAGAGGCGAAGGAGGTATATTAAAGACAAAGGATGGCACTCCTTTTATGCAGAGATACAGCCCGGCTGGTAATCTTGCACCGCGAGATGTCGTTGCAAGGGCATGTGTTTCGGAAATGTTGAGAAGTAATTCTCAATATGTGCTGCTCGACATTTCTCATCGTAAGGCCGATTACATAAAAAACCGTTTTCCAACAATTTATGAAACGTGTTGTCGTTGGGGTATTGACATAACACGCGAACCAATACCAGTTGTACCTGCAGCACATTATATCTGTGGTGGTATCTTAGTAAATTCCTGGGCAGAGTCTTCAATAAAAAAACTTTTCGCACTCGGTGAATGTGCATGCACAGGAGTGCACGGAGCAAATCGGTTGGCTTCAAACTCTTTGCTCGAGGCACTTGTTTTCGCAACAAGAGCAGCCCAGAGAGTCAAAACTATCAAGCATATGAGAGTAACTAAACACGCAGAGCGAAAGAAGACTTTGAGACCAGGACCCAATCTTAGGTTGCCAATAAGGGAATTGATGAATGCGTACGTCGGTGTCATTAGAACAGAAGGAGGCTTGAGAAGAGCACAGGAAACAATCAATGCTTTTTCACAAAAGTTTGGTGACGGTATACACATCATAAATGCAGAGTCACGTAATCTAACCAATGTGGCAACGTTGATTGTAGAATCAGCACTCATACGTAAGGAATCACGCGGCCTCCACTATATAGAAGAGTGTCCACAGAAAGATAATAAATTCCTCAATGATACGGTAATAAGAGCGAGTCGGTGATTTAGGCAAGAAACTTGATGTGACCCTGATATACACACAATATTCATCGTATTTACCTGCCATACTGTATGGCGGAATCAAAGAAGGAAAGGAGAATGGAACAAGGAGAGATTGAAGTATTATTAGAACTTGGCCAGTCATATCTTTTGAACAAAGAGTATGATAGCGCTATAAAGAAATTTAGTGAGGCATTGAAAATAAATCCTCATGATCCTGAGTTATATTATTATTTAGGATTAGCATATGAGGGAGCAGACAGGAAAGAAGAAGCAGTCAAAATGTATGAGAAGACCCTTGGTCTTGACAAGACGTTCAATAATGCTGAGATGCGACTCACTGAACTGAAGAATGCCATAGAGAAAAAATCTAAGGAGTAGATTTCAGAAAAAAGTGCGATGCCCTCGATGTGGTCATAAAATGAAAGAGACAAAGGGTACACACCATAAGAAGAAGAAGTGGATATGTCCATATTGTGGACGCATCCGTTTTACTAATCTAAAGAGCAAAGCTAGGTAAGTATTGACAATATTGGAATTTTAGCTATTATTGACTTATAAAATGGATACACACTACTCAATACTCGGAGTTTCAGTGAATAGTACTACAGAGGAGATCAAGCGAGCTTACATTAGGTTGGCTCAGAAGTATCATCCGGATCATTTTACAGATGCAGAGGAAAAAACAAAAGCACACGCCCAGTTTTCCAAAATTACCGAGAGTTATCGAGTTCTCTCTGATGAAAAGCTACGCAGTGAATACGATAAGTCACTAGAAACAGGAATCAAACCCAAAGAGAAAGCCCAAGAAACCCAAGCAAAGAATGCCTTTAAAAGGGCTTTAATATTCTTGAAACAGAACGATCCGTGGCGTGCGGTGAATCTGCTGAGAATCGCCTGCCGCTATCAGGCACAACCGCTCTATCTTTCATACCTGGGACTTGCTCTCGTGTATACAAGGCAGTATCAACAGGAGGGGTTTGAAAAACTTAATGAAGCAATAAAACAATTGATGTTTGATCCTATTTTGTACGTGAATCTTGGTTTGGCATATGAATTTCTGGATAAAAAATCTGAAGCATTAGAGGCATATTATGAAGCACTCAACTGGAATAGCAATAATCAAGCCGCGAAGAAAGGTGTTGAGAGACTCCAGGAAAAGAAAAAAGGATTCTTCACAAAATTGTTTGGTGGAGGCAAATGAGAAAAACCAAAATACTCACTGAACTTGAGAGTTTATGTAAGAAGCTCGCGATACTCGTGAAATATGACAGATTTTTTGGGCGCGGAGGCTATTGTCGATTAAGAGATAAATCATACTTTATCATAAACGAAAGACTCTCCAATGAGACAAAGGAACAGATATTCATAAACGAACTCAAGTCGATCAATCTAAACATCATCGATCTGCCGGCATCATTAAGAGCATTATTCAGAAGAAAATGATGTGGATATTCATACTTGTCTTCATCGGTATTTTTTTTTGGCTGACGAATCTGAAAATTCTGATTCTCTCGAGAGATTGGCCACTGATTCTGATTGTGCTTGGTATTCTCAATATATGCAGTATATTCTTAGGTCATAAAAAAGAGAATATTATCAGAGATTTAGAAAAAGGGAAAATATCTGTTCAAGAAGCAGAGAGAAGACTGGAGAAGACGCACTAGTCACTACCTCTCATCTCTTATCTCTCCTACCAATTCTTCAATAAGATCCTCAAGGGTAACAATGCCAAGAATACGATTATTTTCACCACGCACTATTGCCATATGTTCTCCTTTTTGTTTCATTGTAGAGAAGATTGACATACATCGTTCATGTGCGTTCACATAAAATGGTTTTCGCAGTTTTATACTGCTTGTGTAAAAATAATCCTTGATATTAAAAATACCAACGATATTATCACGATTCTTTTCGTACACAGGAATTCGTGTGTAAATTCTTTTATGCTTTTTTGATAGTGCCTCTCGTTCATGACCTTTTTCACAAAAAAATACCGCATCCATAGGAATCATAACATCAGCCACAACTCTCTTTGAAAAATTGAAAAGTCTAGCGGCGAGTTTACTCGCCTTATCTTCATATTCACCCATTGCATAGATTATATCGAGCCTTTTAATCGATTCACCTTTTGTATCACTTCTGAATAAATAAGCTACTGCTTTTGAAATAGTTGCATAAAAATAAATTATCGGGTACGTAATTATTTCTATGTAATAGATTACGATACTGAGATATTTCATTACCATGCTGGGCCGGGAAAGTGCTATTGATTTAGGTATGAACAGACCGATGGTGAGCGAAAAAAGAGAAAGTATGATGGTAGAGAAAACGACACTATTATTGCCAAAATGTTCAATAAAGAACTTCGCAAAGAGTGTCGATGCAACAACGAGTATAAAATTCTCACAGACCAATATTGTCGAGAAAAAATGTTCTGGTCGCGAGAGAAAATAGCTCACGAGTATAGCCCATTTCTTATTTTCTCGCTTCGCTTTCAGAACCGTTATATTCTCTAAACTAATCAATCCTGTTTCACTTGCAGTAAAAATTCCTTGTAGTGCAATGAGTACTAATGGTATCAATAATAAAAACAACATTTTTTCTTTTAGTGTCCTTTTTTCTTGATTAATACCTTCTCGATGATGCGGTCACGAATTTCTTCAATGGTGATTTCGAGATTGCCGACATCGATTTTCTCTTTTTCCTTTGGCATACGCTTACAGTAATTATAAATAAAACCAGATAACCTTTCACCTTCATCAGCAAATGGCTCAATATTCAAGATGCGCGACATTTCTCCTATGTTTATGTCACCTTCAAAAATATATGCATCGGCTTGAATCCTTTTATAGGGAATGTCAGCGAGCTCATCATATTCATCGATAATCTCTCCAAAGATAGATTCTAAGATATCTTCAAGGGTTACTATTCCAGAAAAGCTGCCAAATTCATCGACAACAACACTTATATGGATGCCATTTTTTCTGAACTCGGCTAACAGATTTTCTGCATGCTTTGTTTCATGAACGATGTATGGTTCTCGCATCAATTTCTCGATACTCGCCTCGGAAGCATCTGCATTACTCATATCACTGATAAATACGTCTTTGGCATACAATATTCCAACTACGTTATCTCTTTTGTCGAAAACACATATTCTCGAATGTTTCTCATTTGTAATTATATTTTTAGCATCATCTATGGTTGCATCTATGTCTACGCCAACAACCTTTTGCCGTGGTGTCATAATCTCATTGACCCTGACTTTCCCAAACTTGAGAATCTGATAGCCAAACCTCTCCTCTCCCTCATCGAGCACCTTGAATTTCTTCGCCTCACTGAGCATTAGTCTGATTTCTTCATCTGAAATGACTCTTTGCTCTGCGGCTGGATGCATGGTGATCCATTTCGTAAAAGATTCCATTAATCGCGAAATTGGACTGAAGATATCCGAGATAAAGGTGATTATCTTACCAAATCGTAATGCGAGAAGCTCAGCATTGGCTATTGCTATCGTCTTTGGTGAAATTTCACCAATAATAAGAAGAAGGGAAGTCATGACAATGAATTCAATTATGAAAGACAGTGTTAAATTCATTCTGTATGTAGTAATAATCTTAATGAGTATTATTGCGCCAACAGATGAGGCGCCGATATTTACGATGAGGTTAGCGAGTAATATAGCAGCCAGTGTCTTACCTGGCTCACTTTTTATTTTCTCGAGCGCAGATGCACCCTTTTTTTCTTCGAATATGAGCGCTTTTATGCGAAAACGCGAAAGTGAAAAGATTGCCGCCTCCATGCCGGAAAAAAATGCACTTAATGCGAGAAAGATTATGATCAAAATGATATACAATATGATATTAGGCATTTGATATGTAGTGCAGACATTTTTTTCTCATCTCTTTTTCTCCTTTTTTATCTCGGTGGTGATAACCAATTATGTGGAGTAAGCCATGGACGATGTAGTAGTACAAATCCTCAGGATATTTTACTTTGTCGCATGAGATATAAATCTCTGAGACTTCATCCATATTAAAAGAGATGACATTTGTTGGTCGATCTTTCCTAAAAAACATCTTGTTTAGTTTTCTGAGATAGTTATCACGCTCGATCACAACATTTAGTCGCGGTAATGCATACTTTTCTTCTCTTAATACCCTCTTAATGATAGTCGTAATTTTTCCTTTATTGACCGATGGGCAGTCTGAGCGATTAAAGATTTCTAGCCGCATAGCAAACAGAGAATCAGATAAAGCATTGTATTGTAGTTCTTAAATAAGTGTTGATGTGCGCTATTACGTTGTGAATTTCCTCCTCAAGGCGAAAACAGCTAAAATACACGATGAATATTCAAATCACTGTCTTCTTTTTGACTCCTTAGTTATTCTTCGACAATTCTGGTTTTTTATCTGCTTTTTCATATTCAATACGTGGATGGAAAACACCGGTAAGTACAGATAAGAAGGCGGGTTTTATCTGTTCCAATTCCTGACGGTTTATTGGACATTCATCCAGTTGTCCATCATTGAATTTCTTCTGAATATTCTCTTTCATTATCTTCTGTAATTTAGTGACCGTGATGTTCTTTTCACTTCGTGCTGCTGCCTCTACACTATCAGCGAGCATAATCACCGCAGTTTCCTTGGTTTTTGGTTTAGGCCCCGGATATCGAAATGTCTCCTCTGCCACATCCGTAGACATATGGAGTGCTTTTCTATAAAATAACTCAATAGTTGTTGTACCATGGTGTCGTTCGATAATATTAATCAATTTTCGAGGCAGCTTCATTTTTTTTGCCATCTCCACTCCATCCTTCACGTGTGAGATAATGATTAAGGTACTCATCTGTGGTTTTAACGTATCGTGTGGATTTTTGACTCCAATCTGATTCTCAATGAAATATTCTGGTTTTTTTAGTTTACCAATATCATGATAATATGCACCGACACGTGCAAGAATCGGATCAGCGCCAATAGCTCTCGCTGCTGCTTCTGCAAGACTACCGACTACAATGGAATGGTGATAACTGCCGGGCGCCTCGATTGCCATTTCTTTGAATAGAGGCGAGTTTAGATTTCCAAGCTCTAAGAGTGTCAAGTCTGTTGTGAAATCAAATAGTTTTTCAAACAGGGGCAGGAGGAGAACAAAAAGAACACTTCCGAGAATACTATTTATCATACCTTCTCCGAGATGTAATAAATTTATTTGTCCTTTCAAGAGGTACGCATCTACAAAGAGAATAGCAGCAACATTTGCAGCCGCAATGTATGTCATGGGTCGATAGATAGACAGCCGTGTATTTATAGTCTGTGTTGAAAAGGCAGCGACCACACCACTTACAAAAAGGTAAAGAAAGATAGGTAGTGAATTTAAGGGAATACCAAATAACGATGCAAAAATAATGGCAAATATTATTGCAGTATAAAAATCAAAATAGAGTGCGAATAAGAAGATAAAAAATGAAATTGGAAGTAGATATATAGTATCGGTAACAATCACGATTTTACCGAGAACGAGGTAAATTGCAGAAAGCAATGCAGTAAAATAGATGTGTTTATCACCAAATAGATCAGATTTAGTTGTTCTTCCAATATTGTAGAGAAATAATATGATGGCAAAATACAAAAAATTTCTGAGAAAGAGCGTTTTCGTTATTTCCCATGTTCCGATTGAAATGTATGTTGATTCTAAAGCGCTCAATATTTCCATCGCTTCTTTTGTTACTCTTTTATGTTTCTCGATGATGATTTCTCCTTTGAGTACTTCTCCTTTTGTCTTGGGCACATTGGCGAATACCTCTTCAATTCTCTCTTCAGTTTTCTCTTTGCTAAATATAACATTGGGCTCGAGGAGAAATGCAACTAACCGTTTGTATTCAGCTCTTTCTCTTGAACCGGCAAGACTCTCGGCCTCGGAAACAGAATATAATCTGTCAATAGATTCTACCATTTCTTTGTCACCACTCACTATTGTGATGATTCTAAATTCAGACGGTTTCGCATCGGTAATACCTGCTGCATAGAGGTCCATCAAAGTTCTCGAAATCCTTTCGAAAATATTCATGGAGTTATTCTTGATGAGATATTGAATGACACCTTCATCAACTGCATATTCTTTCTGGACAAAATAAACAAGAGAGTCCATACCGATATTTTTTACCCTGCTGAGAGAATCAACAAGATTCTTGAGACCTTCGATTTTTTTAGTGACCGTCTTAACTACTCTATTATCGAGTTCAAATACAGGGGGAATTCTCTTGGCAATCTCATCTCGTTCTTGCAGTAGTTCCTGTTCTGTCTTTGGTATATAAAAGTCATAAGGCGCAATAATATCGAATGATGCGATTTCCCCTTCGCTGAGTGTATATTTTGGAGGAACCGCAGGCGGCGGGAAAATGATATTCAGGAGAAGAATGATGCCAATGAGTATTAAATATTTATGTGGAATCTTTAGTTTCATAAGCCTTTATTATTTTTTGAACAAGATGATGTCTTACAACATCTTTTTCATTCAGGTAAATAAACTTGATACCGGAGATATTCTTAAGCAGATGCTGTATTTCAATAAGCCCTGAAAAAACATTTACGGGAAGATCAACCTGAGTGATATCACCCGTAACAACAACCCTTGACCTCCAGCCCATCCTGGTTAAAAACATCTTCATCTGCATGCCAGTAGTGTTCTGTGCCTCATCAAGGATGATAAACGCATCGTTGAGCGTCCTTCCTCTCATATAGGCAAGTGGAGCGACCTCAATGGTCTTCATATTGAGGTATTTCTTCACCCTATCGTAAGGCAAGAAGTCATTAAGCGCATCATAGAGTGGACGGAGATAGGGATCTACTTTCTCCTCGATTGCACCGGGCAAAAATCCGAGTGATTCTCCAGCCTCCACAGCGGGTCTGGTGAGAATTATCCTCTCAACCTTCTTTGCCATGAGGTATGAAACAGCTTTTGCAACACCGAGATAGGTCTTGCCTGTCCCGGCAGGGCCAATACTGACCACAATATCATAGTCATCAACTGCTTTGAGGTAGTCTGCTTGGCCATCACTCTTTGCTCTCACGAGTCTCTTCGGTGTACTCACACTGTAAGCATCTTTCTCTTCAACGTCCTTGATGGTGCGCTGGGTTCTCTCTGTATCTCTTTCTAATTCCTTCAACATCTTCTTGATTGCCTTTGCAGCCAATTTAACTTTTCTATCATCTCCTTTCAAGAATATATTCTCATCACGCATGGATACAATTATCTTATACTGTTGCTGTATTTTTCTCAAGATTTCATCTTGAAAGCCTAAAACGATTGTGGGGTCAAAACCTGTTATGGGGATTGATACTTTCACATCTCAGGGAGGGGCAGAAATCTGCCCCTCCCACAAATTTTAATCATGAGGTATTACAAATGTCTGATGTGGATATATTAAATCTGGATCCTTTATTTTATCTTTGTTTGCCTCGTAGATCTCAGGCCATCTCTTTGAATCTGAATAGATTGAGAGATATGAGGCAATTAATCCAAGATAATCACCGGGTATTACAGAATAATTATCAAGTGTAGGAATGAGCAATACCCATCCAGGATATATGAGGTCTGGATTCTTGATCTTATCTTTGTTTGCTTCATATATCATTGGCCACTTTGAACCATCATGATATACCTTACGCATACCGGCGATTTTAGACAACCAATCCTCCTCAACCACAGTATATCTGCCATATTGACATCTGTGCCATTCTTCTTTCAAGGCCTCGAGTTTTGCCATATGATCATTATGCCGAGATTCTAATGCCTCGACCTCGGTTGTCCATGCCTCCAGCTCAGCTTCGAGCTCACCTATCCGTGCCTCAGCATCTGCCAATTGCTCTTGGAGTGCTGCGAGTTCTGCCTGAGCTTGTTCTTCGGTGAGTTTTTCTTGGGCAAATACAAAGACAGGAATGCACATGAAAAGTATCAAGCACATAGAGAGTATCTTCATGTTACCTCCTTATTTACGGCAGCGTTTTTCGAGCATATCCTCAAGCGTCGCCATCTCAGTCTCAAGCTCCTTTAATGCCGTTTCAAGCTCAGCCTTTCTCGTCTTCAATGCATCCATCTCTCCCTCAAGCTCAGAAATTCTGGCCTGTGCAGCTTCCAAGGCGGCTCTGGCTTCCATGAGGGCATCCATTGTCTCCTGTTTTGCCATCTTAGGACCGCACCCGATGAGCACGATGGCAAGAAGAAGAACCCCAAGTATTTTGTTCATAGTGCCACCTCCTTCAGGTATCACGCCATATAAATCTTACTCATAATTTGCCAAATGTCAATAGTCAATTATGATTAAAGACTAGGTAGATGCCATCTCAGGAGTCGAGGTGTTCAGGTGTCTGATAGAATATTGACATTCTGCTATTTCTGGTTATCATTCGTAATGCAAAATCATGCAATTATTGTGGCTGCTGGGAAAGGACACAGATTCGGTGGGTTAAAGCAATTCTATCCCTTTCGTGGCAGACCTTTATTATGGTATGCCTTGGATGCTTTTGAAACAAATCGCAATGTTCATGCTATTACAGTAGTTGTTCCTCAAAGTAAGACAAGGCATCTCAAGAGAGTGATTGAACAGGGAAGAATGAAAAAAGTCTGTGCAGTCGTTTCTGGAGGTCTTCGCAGACAAGATTCGGTCTTGAACGGCATCAATACCATCAAGTCAAGGTCAGGAATTGCCATTATCCACGATGGTGTGAGGCCAGTCGTATCTGAGAAATTAGTAAATAGGGGAATCAGGCTCTGCACAAAACACAAGGCAGTGATCTTTGGATCACCTGTCCCAGATACCTTGAAAGAGGTCAAAAATCATGTTGTCATAAGAACTGTACCGAGAACTCAGCTCTATCTGATACAGACGCCTCAGTTTTTTGACATCAATCTCATAAAAAATGCATACAGAGAAGCCGACCTCACCATTGAATACACAGACGATGCAGCACTACTTGAAGACCTAGGCATCCCAGTCTATCTTTACCAGGGAGATAGACTCAATATAAAAGTCACTCAGAGAATCGATCTTCGCTTGCTGAGTAAGATAGTATGAAAAGAGTAATCTTATTAGGATCAACTGGTTCGATAGGCAGAAACGCGATTGCGGTTATGGATCATTTGAAAGACTTCAAAATCGTGGGTATTGCTGCCTATACTAATTATCGTATGCTCATAAAACAAGCACGCATACTCAAACCAAAAATGGTTGCTCTTGTCGACAAACGCTATTATAAAGATCTAAAAAAGAACCTTGGAAATCTCAGAATTGTGTGTGGTGAAGAGGGTATTACTCATATGGTCGAACAGACCAATGCTGAGGTGATTATTTGTGCTTTTGCAGGCTCAGTCGGTGTCTTCGGTATTATCGAGGCGATCAAGAGAGGAATGAGTGTCTATCTTGCTACTAAAGAGATTCTTGTCAGTTTTGGTGATGTTATTATGAATCTCGTGAAAAG
>JGI24422J19971_10003011_pt1 | contig 10532 bp, 8 predicted proteins | sample DeeMarSWOR152_54_FD_19971 | JGI IMG/M metagenome (IMG submission 19971)
TTTTATTGGCGGCTATGGCCTCGGGGTAAGGTATCTGTTCGAGCATCAAACGGGGGGAATCGACCCGCTGGGCCCCGAGAACATTCTGGGCTTTACTGCCGGGCCTCTCACAGGAACACCTGTTCCAACCGGCGGCCGATATATGGCAGTGTGCAAGTCACCCCTTACCGGTGGTTGGGGAGATGCGAATTCTGGNGGGTACTTTGGTAGTGGCCTCAAATCGGCCGGCTGGGATGCGATCTTCATCTCCGGCGTCGCACCCTCGCCCCAGTATCTTGTGGTGACAGATAAAGGGATGGAACTGAAGGATGCAGCTCACCTCTGGGGCAGGGATACGATCGATACCGAGGAAATACTCGGGCAGGAGGTGGGTGTCCGGGGTTTGAGAGTTGCTAGCATCGGACCGGCCTCCGAGAAGTTATCTCTTATCAGCGGCATCGTGAACGACAAAGGCCGCATAGCAGCCCGCTCAGGAGTGGGCGCGGTCATGGGCTCAAAGCGGCTCAAGGCTGTGGCTGCCCATGGGTCGGCAAAGGTTGCCGTTGCCGACAAGCAGCGGCTTGATCAGTTGCGAAGGGCCTTTATTAAGAAGCTTAAGGAATCAAAAAAGGGATTAGCGAAGACCCTTATGGACTATGGAACCTGCGGAATAACGGGAGGACTGGTGACGGCAGGAGCGACCCCCATAAAGAACTGGCTTCTCGCAGGGGACGAGGCCTTTCAGACAGTGGACAGGATAGCTGACGGTGACACGGTTATTCAGTACCAGGTAAGGAAATATGGCTGCGCCAATTGTCCTATAGCCTGCGGCGGCATGTTCCGAGTTGAGGATGGACCCTACCCCATCAAGGAAGTACACAAGCCCGAGTATGAAACCATTGGCGCATTTGGGACCATGTGCATGAACGATGACCTGCTGTCCATTATCAAGATGAATGATATGTGTAATCGAAGCGGTCTGGACACCATCTCAGCGGGAAGTGTGCTTGCGTTTGCCATGGAGTGCTTTGAGAAGGGCATTATTACCGCTGCTGATACCGAAGGAATCGAGATCACGTGGGGCAACGCTGAGGCCATGATTGCCATGCTCGATAAGATGATCCAAAGGCAGGGATTCGGCGAAATACTCGCCGACGGGGTTAACGTTGCGGCACAAAGGATAGGAAAGGGTGCTGAAGCGTGTGCCATGCACGTGGGCGGTCAAGAGCCGGGGTTACATAATCCCCTGTTCTTGCCAGGCAGGGGCACGGGATATGTCTGTGATCCAACTCCTGGTCGCCACACTGCGTCTGCTCCCATATCCCGTATAGATGCGGGATCAGGAGTCGTTGGGCCCTATCCGGAGTTGGAGTTTTCGGGGTTTGAAACCTATGAATACAAAAGCAAGGGGCCTGCGAGTGCTGCGGCCGCAACCTACTGGCAAGTGGGCACCTGTGCTGGCGTGTGCCTATTTCCGGTGGTTTTCTTTGGATGGTATCCCCTTGTGGATTTTCTCAACGCCGTGACCGGCTGGAACGTGGATATGAGAGAAGTGTTCGAAACGGGAGCCCGGATTCAGGCGTTGAGACAGCTATTCAATCTGAGGGAGGGTATAAGCCCTTCCCAGATTAACCTGCCTCCACGCATGGTAGGCATACCACCGCACAGCCAAGGTCCACTTGCGGGCGTAACTATTGATATAGACTCGCTTAGAGCCGAATATTACAAGGCTATGGGATGGGATTCGGGGACCGGTTATCCCACAACTGAAACTCTTGAGCGTCTGGGGCTAGAAAAGCTGAAGGAAGCTTGTTGGAAGTAGAGAGCAATCAGGTTTTTGAAGGGATTTCCTGGATAAACATTTATTGGGTCAGCAGCAATGGAGGGGAGAAAAGGGTGGGTCTTCCGGATAACAAAAGCTGCTACAAGAATCTTTCTGTCACCGTTCTTTCGCCTTGAAACACGGGGAAGGGAGAACCTTCCCAAACAGAGCGCCTTTATACTCTTACCGAAACACCAGCGGTGGGAGGATATTCCCTTGCTCAGTTTGGCCACACCGAGGCCCCTGTACTACCTTGCCAAATACGATCTGTTCAATAATCCTTTGAGTGGTTGGTTTTTGACCTCTCTCGGTGGTGTGCCGCTCAATCGGGAACAACCTCTGGAGAGCAGGAGGTCTCTGCAGGCCCTGATTGAGTATCTGAAGGCGGGTGAGGGAGTTGTGGTGTTTCCGGAAGGGACCTATTACACAAATGGGGTAGGCCCTGGACGTATAGGGATGGTAAGATTTATTCTATCGCGTTTTACACTTCCCTTCATTCCCGTCGGGATTCATTATTCGCGTAGAGGAATCCGGACCCTCGTTCAGGTGAATTTCGGCAAAGCCGTTCATCCACGCTCAGCATCCTCTGTCAGTTCATTTCTTGATACAATCATGAAGNAGATCGCGGTCCTTTCAGGATTCTCTCAAAACATTAGCGCCTCCCGAGCCTTTCCGCATGCTCATACATGTGGGCAAAGACCCTGACGGCCATCTCAGGAATGAAGTATGCTGGAATGCGATGTCCTTCCAAAAAAGTTTTGCATTCCTCGAGCTTTTCCTTCTCGCCGAGCAGCGAGAACAAGACCGGTTTGGTCAGACGCTGCTCAATGAGCTCAACGAGGGGAATGTACGGGTCAGCCCCGAATGTGGCAAAGGAGATAAAGATGATCCCGTGTACCCCATCGTCCGCCAGTAGAGCACTAAGTACCTCCACAGCGGTTTTCTCGAAGCTATGGGTTAACATGTCCGGGAACAGGTCCACGGGATTCTGAGCCTTAGAAGGGGTAGCAATAACCTTAGAGAGCATTCTTCTAGCCCTGTTTGAGAAATGGGCCAGCGTCACGCCGCTGTCGGCAGCTGCATCAATACTCATGATCGCTTGTGCGCCGCTATAGGTCACAAAGGCGAGCTGATTCCCCCGCGGTAGAGGCATAAACTGAAAGCCCTTCAGGGTTCCGACGAGTTCGTCGATGTCCCTCATTCGCAACACCCCGGCCTGACGAAGCACCCCATCGAGCAACACATCGTCCACCGCCATGCTCGCTGTGTGGGTAGCTGTGGCCCGAGCTCCCGCTGGGGTACGTCCCCCTTTGAGCATGAGCACTGGCTTACGTTTGAGCGCGTTGGACGCGATCTTCACGAATTCCCGCCCGTTTCGGATATCCTCAAGATACAGTGCTACAATGCGCGTTTGCTCGTCTTCCGCTAGGTAACTTAGTGACTCAGACTCATCCACATCGACCTTGTTGCCCAGCCCTAAGCCCTTTGAGATCCCCAACCCCTCAAAGGAACAAAGATATCGGAGCAGTGCGCCTACGAAAATTCCAGATTGGGTCGCAATTCCGATGGATCCGGGTTTGAGCATGCGTTCGGTGGAGTAATACGAGGTCGTCAGGCCCGTTGTGGTGTTTACAATTCCCATGGTGTTTGGGCCAAATCCCCGTATGCCGGTAGATCGAAGGATTGTGCGAACCTCCTCCTGATACTGTGCTCCCTGTGGCCCCGTCTCTGCGAAACCCTCTGAGGAAATAATAGCGCCCTTCACGCCTTTACGTGCGCAGTCAGTTAACGCCTGAGGTACTGACTCAGGTGGGATGAGCAAAACCGCCAGTTCCACGGGAAAGGGGATTTCCTCCAAAGTGCGATATAATGGAATGCCGTGGATATCCCCTCCTTGGGGGTTCACACCTGCTACCTGTCCCTGGAAGCCGGTATCCTTCAGGAGCTTAAGAAGCATCGCCCCAGGCTTCAGGGGATCATGAGAGGCCCCGATTATGGCGATGTTTGTGGACTCCATTATCTCTTTGAGCGAATGCATCAGAGATCTGACCCAATACTCAAGTTAACTCTGCTGGGCGCTACCCTTTTATGTGGAAACAAGGGGAAAGTCAACCGGATTTGGGGGAAAGGGGGAAAGGCTCGGATGCCCTATTGATCATTTTTGGGCTGGATAAATCTTGGAGACCATTTTGTTTTTTCTTGACAGAAGAGGGAATGCTTTTTAAAAAATAAAAGCGAGTTTCATTTTTTAAAACCTCCCCACGTCCGTTATCGCCGACATGGTTTCTCGAATGTAATCATATTAAAACTAACTTTCAGGGCGGACCGAACCGCGCATGTCACCATATAGGTGGAACGTGAAAAAAGAGTATCATTCCTCAACTATCCAACGGGCAGTAGATGTTTTGAATCTTTTCAAGGAACACCAAAAATTATCCTTTACCGATATGCAGCAACTTCTAGGCTTTAACAAATCAACGCTATTTAGGGTGTTATCTACCCTCTGTTCTAATAAGTATCTCAGCAAAGACGAAATAGGCAGATATGAGTTAGGTGTAAATCTGTTTATTTTGGGAATCCGGATTTCCAGAGAATACCAGTTGAAAAATGTGGCGGCACCTTTTATGAAACAGCTTTCTGAACAACTTGATTTAACGGTCCATCTGGGAATACTAGACGGCACAGCGGTGGTCATAATAGAAAAGACCGATCCCCATAGAAATATTAGAATGGTATCGCGGATCGGGTCCACGGTTCCAGTTCATTGTACTGGTCAGGGAAAAACACTGTTGGCTTTTTCATCCAGAGAAACGATTGAAGAAATAATCAATGCCCAAGGCCTAGAGAGATATACGCCCAATACCATTACTACAGCAGATGGCTTGTTTAAGGAACTTGAAACTATACGAAGGCGTGGCTACGCAATAGACAATTCTGAACATGAAAAGAATATCCGGTGTATTGCCGTGCCTGTTTTGAATGAAGCGGAACAGATAGAAGCAGCGCTTAGTATTACGGGAACGATTCTTGACTTCCCCGATGAGCAAACGATGCACAGCACGGCCAAAGTACTTAAAGAGGTAAGAGACGAAATAAGGGGAAAGTTGGGGTACTTAAGGGATTAGAGCCTGAGGCAACGGAATGCATCTTCTGGAGAGGGTTATAACAGTTTGCCGTGCGTTCGAATGATACCAGGAACTAACGCGCAGATATTTCGAAGACGTGAGTGGTGATCAGTCATGACTGGGGCCATAACTCCGTTTGATGTAATTACTATGGGAGAAACAATGGTAGCCTTCGAGGCTCAGGGTTATGGCCCGCTGAGTGAGAATGTGATCTATCACAAATGGATTGGTGGGGCCGAAGATAACTTTATCATTGGGCTAGCGCGTCTGGGCTTTCGTTGTGGCTGGTTTTCTCGATTGGGCGACGATGAATTTGGCAAGGAGATTTACAAAACCATCAAGGGAGAAGGGGTTGATGTTTCGCGCGTAATATTTGATTCAAAGGCACCAACGGGCGTTTTCTTTGTGCAACGGCAAGCAGAGGGTGACTTCAGGTGCTATTACTACCGTCAATTTTCGGCTGCTTCCCGGCTCTCTCAGAGTGACATCGATCCCGATTTTATAAAGGGTACGAAGATTATCTATATGACGGGAATTACACCGGCCATAAGCGAATCTGCCCATGAAGCCACCGAGGAGATCTTTAGGCTTGCCACTAAAAACGGACAAACGATCGTGTTTGATCCCAACCTCAGGTTAAAGCTGGCCAGCATCGACTGGGCCCGACAGGAGCTGATTCCCCTCATGCAAAAGAGCACCTATGTCCTGCCGGGCGAAAATGAGCTGAAGCTCCTCATGGATTGTGAGGATCTGGAAGCTGCAATCCAAAAGGCTCATGGGCTTGGAATAGAGAACCTGATAGTCAAAAGGGGAGCGAGAGGTGCTGTTACAGCAATCGCCGGCAACAAGGAAGCAAACACGCCAGCTTTTGTTCTAAAGAATCCTATCAGTAGCATGGGTGCTGGGGATTGTTTCGCTGCTGGGTTCGTGGCAGGCCTATTGAAGAATCAGCCCCTTGAGGAATGTGCCCGTTGGGGAAATGCCATGGGTGCGTTTTGTTTGATGGGTTGGGGACCTTATCAGACGCTTCCTGATTATGATGAGCTACAGTCATCTTTGAGGGGTCAAGCCCTGATTACACGCTAATACGCCAGATTCGGGTTAACAAAGACTCAGCCTAGACAACTGGGCACAAACTCATGCTATCAACTTAAGGAGATGGAGAATGAAACCAAAGGATTTCAAAGGTATTTTCCCACCGATGATGACTGCCTTTACCAAAGAGGGCGAAGTCTATGAAGAAGGAGTGAGGAACATAGTCGATTTTATCGTACCACATGTTCAGGGATTATATCCATGTGGGACCTATGGAAGTGGGCCGATGATGTCCCCTGAAGAGAGGAAAATGGTGGCAGAGATTGTAGTCGATCAGGTTAAGGGTAGAGTTCCAGTGATTGTGCATGTTGGAACGGCAGATACAAAAAATACTATTGAACTGGCTCGTCATGCGCAAGATATTGGTGCCCAGGCGGTGGGAGCTATTACCCCCTATTACAATAGTTATGATGAGGATACCATCTTCACTCATTTTAAACAGCTGATCGACTCAGTGGATATTCCTGTGTTTCTCTATAACAACCCGAAGACATCGGGGAATACTGTTTCTACCGACCTTTTGGTTAGGCTTGCCAAGGAGGGGCTGGCCGGGATTAAGGACAGCACTTTTGATTTAGTTGAATACTACCATGCCAGACTCGCACTCAAGGGTTTTCCTGAAATGAATCTAATTAGCGGTACCGAAGCCCTGTTTGTGGCTGCTTTCGACGCAGGTGCCACAGCCGCCGTCACCGGTCTGGGAAATGTGTATCCGGATCTGATAGGGCGTTTGTATAGGGAATATCTGAACGGGGACAGAGAAGCCCTGATGAAAACGCAAGAACAGGTGCTTGTTGTTCGACAGATCACTAAATATGGGCCGACTGTTCCCACGTGTCATGCAATTCTTAAACTGCGAGGGGTCGATGCGGGCTACCCTCGGTTACCGTTTGAAATGGTGTCGCCAGAGATTGAAGAAAGAGTCAAAAGCAGGCTTGAGAGCATGAACCTGCTGTAGCCGGCACTACCGCACATTAGAAAGGAGGTGATGGGAAGATTTGTCGTTTTTGTGGTTAACCTTAAACTCGAAAGGAGGCGTACTATGAAATTGCGTCATTTGATCCTTATTGGGATAGTTGTTGCCTTTGTATTGTCTACCCTCAGCCCAGCGATGGCGGCAAAGAAGTTTCCAAGAAAACCGATTACAATCATCTGCCCGTGGTCAGCAGGTGGAGGGACAGATAGAACGGCTCGCTATATTGCGGGAAAGCTGCACGGAATTCTTGGTGTTCCGGTAAACGTGGTGAATAAGACCGGCGGAGGTGGTGCTATCGGGTTCTCCGCTGGGGCGAATGCGAAACCGGACGGTTACACGATTACCAACCTTACTTTTGAGATTGGCACGCTGAGATGGCTGGGCTATTCAGATGTCGGCCCCGATGCCTTTAAACCGCTGATGCAGTTCAATGAAGATGCGTCCGCCGTGATCGTAGGTAAGGATTCAAAATACGCCACGGTCAAGGAGCTCCTGGAGGATATCAAGGCCAAACCAGCTGGAGCATTACAGTTCTCCGGGTGTGCGATCGGAACTGTATGGGATCTAGCCCGAATCGGAATGATGCACAGCTACGGGATCGATTTTAATAAGGTCAAGTTCATTCCCACCAAAGGCGCGGCTCCAGCTGTTACGGAGCTTTTGGGAGGCCATGTGGATGTGATTACCTGCAGTTATCCCGAAGCATCTCCTCAGATCGATGCCGGAAATCTGAAAGCCCTTGCTGTCATGTCAGAGGAGAGGAATCCGCAGTTCAGTCACGTACCCACCTTGAAAGAGCAAGGCATCGATTGGGCCTATGGAACGTGGCGAGGTTTTGCTGTCCCGAAGAAAACCCCCGATGATGTGGCCGATGTTCTGGTTAAAGCTTTGAAGGAGATTTTTTCATCCGATGATTTTGTGGCTTTCATGAACAAGAATGGGTTTGGCATCAAGATAAGAGACAGCAAGGAATTCGGTGAGTTCATGGTTGCGCAACACAAAGGCCTCGAGGGTATTATAACGCTGGCTGGTTATGGAAAGAAGAAATAAAAGATAGATCGTTCCGAACGGCTCAGGGCTCCTTGGATAAGGAGCCCTGAGATTTTGCCAAGAAAGAGGGATTGGCTTTGAGGAAACTCAACCAAGATCATATCATCGGGATTGTCTGTATTATTCTTTCCATCATCATTCTTTCTACTACCCGATCGTTCCCCAAGGCCACAACTGGCTTCAGTGATCTTTCAGGCCCTTCTTTTTATCCAAATGTGCTGGCATTTTTATTTCTGTTTTGTGGCCTCTATCAGATTATCAGTGGTTTGAGAAAGCAAGAGGTCAGCAACGTCATAGACCTGTCTTCCTCCTGGAATGCCATCAGTAAGCCGGGTTCACTGAATATATTTGTCACAATCGCACTCATTCTCTGTTTCATCCTATTCATGGAGCCCTTGGGGTTTATAGTTTGCTCCTACATGATTCTGTTTATCCTCATGTGGCGCTTTGGTGTTCCATTGCTGAAAAACGCCATCTATTCAGCGATCTTTGTCCTCTTGCTTAATGCTATCTTTGGAAAGCTATTTACAATCTATCTTCCATCGGGAGTTCTCGACTATCTGGGTTTCTAGCAGTACGCGGCGGGGTATGAATTGTGGAAGCGTTTCTGAGCGTTTTCCAATTGAGCATTTTGGCACCCTGGATACTTTCCATGATTCTGGGTATTTTCGTGGGGGGTATTCCCGGCTTAACGGCTACTATGGCCGTGGCGCTCATCGTCCCCCTTACGTTCCACATGAGCCCGATTGCCGGGCTGGCAATGATACTTGGCGTTAGTTTTTGTGCCATTTTTGCAGGTGATATCCCTGCGACTTACTTGCGCATTCCGGGGACCCCCGCCTCCGGCGCGGCTATCCTGGATGGATATGAGATGGCGAGGCAGGGGAAGGGATCTCTCGCGTTGGCCCTTGACCTCACCTGTTCCGTTCTCGGTGGTCTCATCGGTATTACTATTCTGATATTTGTGGCCCCCGTTCTGGCTAAATTTGCCCTCAAATTCACTAACTTTGAGTATTTCTGGCTTGCTGTATTCGGCCTTTCCATGAGCGCGGTGATTTCCCGAGGCACGAGAATCAAGGGGGTAATCTCAATGACCTTGGGGCTCATTTTTGCGACTATCGGTATCGACATTACGACTGGTTACCCCCGGTTCACCTTCGGCAGCACCGAGTTAATGGCTGGTATCGGTTTCATTCCGGCAATGATCGGGCTTTTCGGGCTATCCGAGGTATTCAAGTATGTTCTCCTACCAGAAAGCTTCAGAAATCCCACCATCACGGAGAGAATACAGATTTCCTTTAAATCCGTGGGAACGCTTCTCTACAAGTTCAAACTCCTGATACTGCGCTCATCTATTATAGGCAATGTGATCGGCGCCCTTCCAGGTGCGGGCGCCGATATTGCTGCTTGGGTTTCCTACGGAATGGCGAAGAAGGTCTCAAGGAGGTCCGCGGAGTTTGGAACCGGAATCGAAGAAGGGGTCATTGCCCCAACAAGTGCTAACAATTCGGCCCTTGGAGGAACATGGATACCGGCATTGGTTTTTGGAATTCCCGGTGATACCGTGACAGCAATTGTTCTGGGAGCCATGATGATGTATGGACTCAAACCTGGTCCCCTCATTTTCCAACAGAACGCCTATCTGGTGAATCAAATATTTTCCGTTGCCCTCGTTTCACAGGCCTTCTTGTTGATAATTGGATGGTTTGGCATCAAGATGTATACCCAGCTTTTCAAGTTTCCCAGAAACGTTGTCCTGGTGGGAATTATTATCTTTTCTGCTGTCGGATCCTATGCCCTTCGAAGCAGTCTATTCGACGTGAGCATCATGCTGTTCTTTGGCGTTCTTGGCTATATAATGGAAAGCTGCGGGATCCCCCTCCCACCTCTCATCCTGGGATTGATTCTAGGGCCAATGATTGAGGACAACCTTCGCGTGGGTTTGGTGAAGAGTGATGGGAGCCTCCTTCCCTTTATTACTCGACCGATTTCATTTACATTCTTTATTTTGATCGTTGCGCTTTTCTTTGGGGAGCCAATCATCAAGGCTATCAGATCGCTTTTCACAAGGCGAAAAAGCTAAAGGAAGCCCTGGGTTTTGAATCATATACCTCTCTGACACAAGGATAATGGGTAAATTCTTCGCCATAGTTGATATGGGAACAACGAACACCCGGCTAAGCCTCGTGGACGATTCAGGTAAGGAGCATGGCTCAGTGAAAGGAGGGTTTGGTGTCAGGGATCGGGCTGCCACCGGGAGCCGAGAGATACTGACCAAAGGGCTGAATCAGCTCTTGCGGAAGGTAGCGCATAGGGAGGGCATAGCGCTGAGGCAGATAGAGTATATGCTCTGCTCAGGAATGATCACCTCGGAAATCGGGTTGATTGATATTCCCCATTGTATTGCACCAGTCGATGTGCACGACCTTGCACGAAATGCGCGGGAGATTTCCATGCCTGAAATACTCCCTGCCCCTATCATTCT
>JGI24422J19971_10003012_pt1 | contig 10532 bp, 7 predicted proteins | sample DeeMarSWOR152_54_FD_19971 | JGI IMG/M metagenome (IMG submission 19971)
CCATAGAAACTGCTCTTCTGGGGAATTGTCATGCCCAGGATTATGCCATCGAATACCTTCGTCGATATTCCTCTGGCTGGCAGCGCTCCCTTACAAATCTCAGCCGCAAATTCCATTGAGTGGAGATGAGCAAAACTACCCTGCCAGCGGCAAAACGGCGTGCTCCAGTAGGCATCGTAAGGAATGAATGCTTTTTGTAACGTCATTTTTTACCTCTTGCTTTCAAGTTTTGGGTTTTAAAATTTTTCTGATCATGCATGGGCAAACCTCGCATTCTTCTTCGGACCGTATTTCATGAAATTCTCCATCCCTATCCTCATATCTTTAGTCCTCACACATTCTCCGAGCATCTTGGCTTCATGTTTGAGCCCCTTCTCAAGAGTCATTCGGGCTCCTTCAAGTATGACCCTCTGAAGAATCTCATCGGTCTTCCGGGAGAGATGTCCGATGTCCACCTCCGGAAGAGATTCGGGAATCTCCATCGGCTCTTTGTGTATGGGCGGAACCTTGGCTTCTCCTGAAATCACTTTCTTGGCAAAGACGATGCCCGCCTCTTTGATATCTCCTCCTATCTCTTCCTGTATTAATCCCATTTGTAGCGCCTCTGATGAAGAAACAGAATTCCCTGTCCGAAGGATGGGCCAGGCATTCAAGAGCCCCACAATTCGTGGAAGCCTCTGGCTTCCTCCGAATCCTGGAATAATGCCCAGTTTGGGTTCGGGCTGGCCAGCGAGAACCGCCAATCCTTTCTGTGCGATCCTTGCCGTACAGGCCATAGCCAGCTCATTCCCCCCTCCGAAGGCGAGACCGTTCATTGCACAGATAACAGGTTTACCGAGGTTCTCGATCAGATTCAATGCCTCCTGTCCCTTTAGGGCCAGAGCCTCTGCTTCTTCTGGGGTTCTCAGCCGAGCCAGCATATTGATATCCGCTCCCGAAACAAATGCCTTGACACCAAAACCGGTCAGGACAGCCCCTTTTATCTTTTTATCATTTTTTATTCCAGTAAATATTTCAGCCAGCTGGTCCATAATTAAGAGATTGAGGGCATTTAAATTCTTAGGCCTTCGAATCGTGACCACAGCGATATCATCCCTGTCTTCTCTAAAAATAAACGGAATATTCCAGGGTTTCCCCGATCGAGCTTGCTCGACGAGAACTTTGGGCACAGGGAATTCAGGCCATTCCTTCGCATAAGCCTCGACAAGCCCCAGAGCTTTATCGACACCCATTTCGTTCATCATCTGAAAAGGCGGATTCATGACAAGAGCATTCTCGACAGCCATCTCTAAATCGGCAATATTCGAGATCCCCGAGTCAATTATTTCAGATACGAGTCCAAAGACCGCTCCTTTAATCCGATTCGACACCATTTCGAAATCATTCTCACTATAGCCAACCGCTTTCCCCATCATAGCCGTCTCCCATGGTTTATTGATCGACATTTGACTGTCCAGAATTCTGGGGCAGTGAAACCAAGAATTGATTTTCTCATGCATTTGAGTGAGACCGTGCTGGGTTATCGGATTTCCTCCTGTCAGATTCATAGCCGTAAAAGGGCCGACTCCAAGTCCCAATGCTCTCTGGGCCATGGCATCAATCTGTTTGACCGTCCCGATTCCTTTCTCCACCAAAAGGGCAGCTGCCAGGAAAAGGCCCTCGAAGATCGGATCGATCGCGTATCCGTATCGACTCTTCACTCTGATCGGCGCCTTGCCAATCTGCTCATAGAATTTCATTACAAAGTCTGTAATCTCAGATGCGGTGTCTTTTCCTGGGACAACTTCGACGATGATACTTCGCTCAGCCGGAAAAAAGTAATGGATGACCAGACATCTCTTCTTATTCTTTAGCTCAGCAAAAATGACCTCTGGCTCCATATGAGAGGAGTTTGACGCAAATATCGCTGTTTCAGGACAAATTTTTTCAAGCTCGGCAAAAATCTTGTTTTTTATTCCTCTGTCTTCTGTCGCCGCTTCGATCACGAAATCCGCTCCGCTCAACTGAGAGTAATCGGATGTCCAGGAGATATTGGCCACCATCGAATCCACTTCCTCTTGCCGGAATGCTCCGGTCTTAACTCCCCTTCCAAACTTTCCCTTGACACGGGCCTCGCCTGACTTGAGTGCACTCTCAGCTATATCGACGACAATGACAGGAGCCCCTTGTCTATGGAGAACCTTACTAAAATAGAGAGCGATATCAGGTCCGATATTGCCAGAGCCGACAACTCCTATCTTACTGATATTTCGTCCAAAAATTTCCCAAACCATGTTAACCTTCCTTTCTAATCAGGATTTTTTTATGGCTTTCCCTCTCGAACGCCAATCTCAAAAGCTTTTAAATTTATCTCAAGGTTCTTTTTTTGACTCACCGATTCTAAAACATTTCTCAAATCTTCGTGTTTAAAAGGAACCAATCCTGTCCCTACAGAATATCCGATGAGAACAATATTAGTGGACATTATCGAGCCAATTCTCAAGGCCGCTCCGCTGGCATCAAATGACCGGAAAGTGACTCCTGATTTTTTTAGATGATTCAATACCTTTGGATCGAATCGACCCGGATCCTCCAGGTTGACAAAACACACGCCTCCTCTTCTCAAAAATTTCAAGGCCCTGTACGTCTCGTTCTCTTCAAAAGAATAAAGAATATCAGCCGTTCCAGTTCTGATCACAGGGCTCTGAAATTTACCCAGTTTCAGATGAGCGATAACCGAGCCACCCCGTTGACTCATGCCGTGAGTTTCTGAACCCATAACATCCAGACCTAACTTCAATCCCAACTCAGAGAATACCTTCGAGGAAAACAAAATCCCCTGTCCTCCGATCCCGGCGAGTATAATCTGCACTTCCATAGCTTTTGTTAAAATTTTCTATCGGCAGCCTCGGCGATACATCTTTTCACTTCTCCACTGGAACGATGGCGCCTTTTGGACAGGCATGGATGCACACACCGCAATCCACACAGAAATTCCGGTCAATTTCGACACGGTCTTTTTCTTCGCTCAGATAAAGCGCTGGACACTCAAAATAATCGACACAATACCGACATCCATCGCAATCAGAGGTTATCTCGACTCGAACAGGATTTTCCCCGCACACATCCGGATAGCGAATCAGACAGGGGTGTCTGGCAACAATGACAGCTATACCTCCATCGCTTTTCTGAGTATATTTTCTTGCTTCTTTTAAAAGTTTGATTAAATTCTGCACATCATAGGGATCTATGGTCTCGATCCATTTTACCCCGCACGCTTTTATCAATTCCTCGAGATAAATCTTCTTTCCCTCGCTCCCATCCGCCGTTATGCCTAAGCCTGGAGTCGGCTGCATCCCGGTCATCGCGGTTATCTCGTTGTCCAGAATGACCAGAATAAATCTCGCGTTATTGTAGACTGCACTCAGCAGAGAAGCCGTACCCGAATGGAAAAATGTCGAGTCACCCATGGTAGCGACTATGGGAATGTCGTTTTTATCCTGATGATATGCGTGATAAAATCCGCTGGCCAGAGTGATTCCAGCTCCCATATCGAGAACTGTATCCACTGCTTTCAGGTTGAGCCCGAGGGTGTAACAGCCTATATCGCTGCTGTAGATGGCCTTTGGAAGTGCCTTTTTTATCGCAAAAAACGCTGCCCTCTCAGGGCAGCCCGCGCATAAAGTCGGCCGTCGAGCATGAATATCAAGGCTTTCGATGAGCTGATAAAGTTTACCATCCCCGCTCACATCCAAATCAGCTATGCCAAGTTCTTTTAAAACGCTCGCCAGAATATCATAAATCACATCAGGAGTGAGGTCTCCCTGTAATGGAATATGGCCGGTCAGCCTTCCCAGCACTTTGCTTTTATCGATGATTTGAGACTCAATAACTGAGTCAGTCTCTTCAATCACCAAAACGTTCTTGTGCCTTTCGATAAACTCTGCAACTCTTTTTTGAGGAAGAGGAAAAGGAGTTCCGATTTTTAATATATCGATAGCTTTTTTTAAGTGGAGTTCCTCTAAAATATCCAGCAGCGCAACAAAGCTCACACTGCAGGTGATTATTCCCAAGGGAACGTCGCGGCTGTTCCCGACTTCATAATTCCATCTGGAATCGCCTTCAAACTTTTCCTGTATGTTCTTCAGGGCCTCATTCAATTTTTTATGCAGAACAAACCTGTATCTGGGAGTGGCGGCCCAGCGCTCCGGGTCTTTCTTGAAATCTGCCTGCCGGTCAATCACTTTAACAGGTGATGTCTTCACGCTCTGTTTGGCATGGGACACCTTGATTGTCGGACGCAAAATAACAGGGATCTGATACTCTTCTGAAAGCGCAAAGGCCTCTTTAACCATTTCCTTCGCCTCCTGAGGAGTCGAAGGATCATAGACAGGCACCTTGGCGAACATAGCAAAAAAACGGGAATCCTGTTCGGTCTGCGAGCTAAGAGGCCCTGGGTCATCGCAGCTGATGATGACCATTCCGCCGATAACTCCAGTGTAGGCCGAGCTCATCAAAGAATCAGAAGCGACATTCAGTCCGACCTGTTTCATAGCGACTGCAGCCCTCTTTCCCGTCAAGCTTGCGGCCAAAGCATTATCAAAAGCGACCTTTTCGTTGGCTGACCATTCGATATATGTGTTCAGGCCTAACTCTTTTTTAAACTGGACGACAGCCGGAATGATTTCAGAGCTTGGTGTCCCAGGATAAGAAGTGACGACGTGACAACCTGCTTCAACAATTCCTCTGGCAATGGCGACATTGCCCAATAAGATTCTTGTCCCTTTTTTGGCCATATTGATTATTTTCGGACCTGTTCAAGAACGATCGGTTATATCCCTAATCATTCGAATAAATTTGGTTGAATATTTCAATAAACTTCTTGTTTTGTTCGGGTGTGCCCACTGTCACCCTCAAAAATGATGGTTTCCCGTACATTTTCAAAGGCCTGACAATCACGTTTCTCTTTTTTAGTTCATCTGCTATTTTTTGGGCATCGGTTTTCACATCTATAGTTACAAAATTTGTCTCAGACGGAATATAAAACACAGCCATCCTCTCGAAATTCTCATAAAGGAATTTCTTCCCGGATTCAGTGATCTCTTTAGTTTTCTGTATATGGGCTTTGTCCTTCAAAGCTTCAGCCGCCGCAATTTGGGCAAAGCGGTTCACAGAGAATGGCGGCTTCGACCTGTTGAAAGCATCAATAAAATCTTCTGGAGCTACACAATATCCGACCCGAAAGCCGGCCAAACCGTACATTTTGGAAAATGTTCTCAGGACGATCACATTCCTTCGCTCCTGAATAAACCTGAGTGTATCTGGAAAGTTTTCTTTCTTTGCGTACTCAAAATAGGCCTCGTCGAATACGACGACTATATCATCATCGATTTTTCCCATAAATCGAGAAACCTCTTGCTGTGTGACCATGGTGCCGATTGGGTTCATAGGATTATCCAGATACACGAGTTTTGTATTATTCGAGACCATTTTCGAGATTGAATCAAGGTCATGCCGGTAGTCTTTCAATGGAACTTCTATCAGGTTGCAGTCCATCATCTGGGCAACTATCTTGGCCATGATAAAAGAGGATTCACTCATGACGAAGGTTTCGCCAGGATTCAAAAAGGCAACTCCTATGAGGAAAATCAATTCCGTGGTGCCGTTTCCCACTCCCAGATTTTCCGCAGGGATTCTCAGGTTTTGGGCTATCCTCTCTCTCAACTGGAGACAGCAATTATCCGGATAGAGATTTCCATCCTCAAGAGATCTTTTGATGGCATCTATAGCCAGAGGTGAAGGGCCGAGGGGATTTTCATTTGAGGCGAGATGACTGAATTCTTCCTTTAAAGAAAGCTCCCCTTTAAGAACCTCCGCAGGCATTCCGGGTTCGTACTGCTGAATTCGGAGGATGCTTTCCCTTATTAGCTTTTTCATCAGGTCAAGACTATCAATGCTCAACTGCGTTCGGTCTATTTTTGTGAATCACTAACGGATTGGCATCGAGTCTTTTAAAATTTATTTTCGTAGACGCAAGACTGAATTATGCCAGAATTGTTTATGAATTGCGAGAAAAATTGTCTTTTTGACATCAAATTTTTCCTATGTAAAATCAATGTTAAGCTTAGTGGCTTGAGGCCGACAGTTCTTTCTTAATCTCTTTTGCCATCTCTTCAGTGTCGATCATGAAGAGAAGATCAAAAAACCTCTCGTTGAAATCCCTCAGAACCTCCTCATGCTGGTCTAATCTGTGCCTGAGGGCGTTAAGGCTTGTGAAAATACTACAGATATCTTTAGTATCTTGGTGGCTTTCACGTTTGAGCCGATCGACCTCTTTTTGAAGTTTTTCAAAGGAAACGGACATACCTCAACCTCCTTTAAATTTTTATTTTTTAAGATCCCCTTTTAAGTGATCAACAGATCACATTAAAATTATAACAGCACTTATTTTCAGGGATCAAGCGGATTAAAGAATCGAGAAGCCAGGGCGTGGGGGATTTGGGTCCCCAAACAGATTATTCCCACTTCATTTTATAAATCACTAATTGTTTAAAACCGTTCTCTTTCTCTCTTATACAATAGAGAAGATTTTTTTTGGCTATTATTACAAATTGATTTACGATTGGTCTGCCCCAAATTCCATAGTTTCCCAAGCCCACTCGACCGATAAATCGGCCATCAGCATCAAAAACATCATACATGTACTCCCCGTCACTCTTGCCTTTCTCAAAAGTCATGACGAACAACCGTCCTTTGTCATCGCAGAAAATACACCGATAGGGCGGCATGTATTTTGGAAAATAGACCTTTTTCCCAATGGCCCGTAATTCTTCCGTCGGGGACTGTTCGTATTCCGAAAGGATTAATTTCTTGAACTCTTCAGTAGTTTCTACAAGCGTGTATTCCTTCCTGATTTTTCTTATTAATTTTCCATCATAGTCATATACTAAGATCTCATAATCTTCCCTATCATTATCTCCGATGTAAATTTTCCCCTTGGATATTGTCCAGAGTATGAAATTACCTTGCTTTAATGTCCCTTTAATTCTCGCTGCCACTCTTTCGTTTACATCCTTTTGACTGCGAAATCGCTTTATCTCTTCCAATTCAGAATTGTAGAGTGTCATTAAATTCTCCCTATAACTACCATCAGGAGTCCTTCTACTTTCCGATACGAAATAGTTGCCATTCTCTAATGCATATGCGGCCTCTATTTGAGATTTAAATGGGATTTCTCTGACCAGTTCTCCTTCTAAGCTTAAAAACAGCAGTTTCCTGGGAAAATAATCCGCTACTATGAAATTATCCCTTTCAGTAATAATCGGAAACGTCGGGGATTGAATCTCACCCGGGCCTTGACCTCTTTTTAAAAAAGAAGTTAAAAAATTCCCACTGCTATCGAACTTAAAAATTAAATCTCCTTTAGTCAACGGCGGAGTCCATAGATAAACATTTCCTCCAGAATCAACATTTACAGCCCATATATCAGTCAATCCTAATTCTGCAATTTCATCGCTTTCAATATCAATCGTAAATTCTTCCCCGAGAGTTAACGTACTGGGGGCACCAGGGATTTTATAAGGCTCAATACGATTTAGGATAACTTCCACTCCATCTTCCATAATCTTCTCTATTTTTTCTTGTTTAGGGAAACAGCAGAGAAATAGAGAAAGGATTAGAATAAAATAAATTAATTTTTTCATTTTTATCCCCCAGTATAAATTCTAACTCGCTCAGCTGTCTTTTTCAATCCAGGGAAGCCAGGGCTTTGGGGGATTTGGTTTCCACTCGTCTCATATCATAAAAAACAGAACTCTATCTTTCTCTTATTTTAAAAGTTCGAGTGGTTTGAGATCTTTGTTGAGTTGTCATTTCCTCGGCAATAATTTCCAAAGAGTATTCTCCGGCCTCCAACTCCGGCAGCAGAAACTCGATCAAGAGCACATCTATTCCCTCTCTTTTTTCTACAGCATGAATAGAAATATTCTGCAACGGGATTTTTTGATCGGATGAGTGATCAATGAGAAGAGCAGAAATTTCTATTTCACTTTCCGGAACATCTACGATTGAAAGCCTCAATACAGCCAGCAATTTCTCTATTCCCCGATCTGCTTCCTCCACGAGAGGAAAAAAGTTTTTGGGAAGGAAAGGGTAGATAGCAATGAGCGAAACAGATTCCTTCTCTAACTCTTTCTCCTGGTCGTGTGATAATTTTAAGTACACCGCCTTTTCTTCAGGAATAAGCAAGAGAGGGGGAAAGAGCTTTATTCCCGAAACAGTGGGCTCAGGAATAACAACCGATGAAGAGGCCACGGCTCCTTTCCCGGTTTTGATGTCCCTGAAGACGAAGCGGCACTCATAGCTTCCGGGTAAAAGAGATGAAATCGAATAAAAATAGATTTTCTCTTGCTGGAGTGTGTAAATATTGATTTTTCCTTCATGAGAATCAGCGATGTTGTTTTCTTCATCAAAGACGAGAGCCAATACTTCGCTTTCTCCTTTTATGACCTCTTTTACTTTGTCCATGTGTATCTCGGAAAGCATCACAAGGTTGAATTCTTCTTTCTCCGAACAAGGCAAAACGATAGCAGGAAGAATGCAAGGCGTTTGAAATTGAGGATTCTCGCTCATGGCCAGATCGAAAAGATGGAGCCGCTTTTCCATATCAGAAAACTCGCTGAAAGGCTTGGGATTGAAAAAGCCAGCCTGAGCGTACACTATGCATCCTTTCCTCTTGACCTCAACTTTTATTTTATGGTATTTCCCATCCCATTTCTCATCTATATAATAACCCAACACATAATAGTTACCGGTAATATTCTGAATCTGCTTAGCGATTTTTTCGTAATAGTTCACATCGGGAAAATATTTTCCTCCAGAAAGGCCTGATATCATTTTTAAAGCATGGTCACCTCTCGAAGACGGTCCCTTTTCTGATAAGGCTCTAATCCCTTCTGTATTCACGGTATACACAGGAATATTGGAGGCAGCCAATTCTTTACTCATGTCCTCAACTGCAACACGGACTCCTGGATCTGTTTTTTCTTCATTTTCTTGTCCACCTTCATCATACAACCAATACCTAGAAATCCCTGCTGAGAAGAAAATGATGTTTTTGAATCCGGGGATATACCGAAGAGCTTTGGCAAGTTCTTTAATTTCTGCGGCAAACTGGCGGATTTTCATTCTCGTCCAGTCTCCTTCTATATCACCACCTCCTGATTCTGGTGGTTTCCATGGAATTCCTTTTATTCTCTTGATAGCTTCTCGTACTTTCTGATGGTCATAAGTTAAATACTCATTAAGAATTAAACCTCTATCCCTAGAGTATGATAAAACACCGATTTCATCGGTTGGCTGAAGTTGAGTCTCAATAAAATGGAAGGCTGCCTTCTTTGACCGAATTATTCCTACAATATCGTTCTGAAATAAATCCAGCAGAAGGAAAAATTTCCTGTTCATTTTGGAGGAGATATCCTTGGCCGGAGGAAGTTCGGTTTTGACAATCTCTTCTTCGACCTTTTTTTCAGGTAGAATAAGAAGATGCTTTTCAAAATCAGTAATTGCCTGAAGTTTCCCGTTGTCATACAGGATAAAATCATCTTTTGTTAAATCCGTAACCGGATTCTCGTTTTTATCCGTTACATAAACCTGGACCAATTTTAAAGTAACCGTAACTTCGTACTGTAATTGTGTGTCAGACTTCTTTTGCTGGATTGATTTTGGATGAACGAGAAGAGTGAAACAAAGAATAAAGGCGATGAGAAAGACAAGTTTTTTCATTGTTGTTTCCTTTTTTATTATGAATCACCACTCTTCAATATTGCAATCTTTATGCCAACTAAATCCTGACTGAAATGTCTCTCTTAACAATTTTTCTGTCCTATTCCACGGACAAACGTATATATGAAAGGACATTTTTCTCCCCTATAGGAAACTCGCCCTGAGAATGCTGAACTGCGTTCTTTTTCAGATCCGGGAGGCCAGGGTATTGGCGGATTTGGGTTTCAGCATTTCCTTCATTAATCCGCAATATACCCTGCACGGTGTGTTACTCTAGGCCATCAGTTGTAGATCATATTGATGCTTCCCGAGCTTTTTTATATAATATTTATTAGGGAGCCTAGGGGGGTCTTGATGGTTCAGAGAGAGAGCATGAATTGATTCGGGGAAATCTTTTTCACTTGTTTACCGGTACTGATGATAATCCTGCTTATTTCGGGCAAGTCATACGACCGGACGGTTTCCGCGTTGATGCCTCAGGATCCCGATAGCAATCTTAATCCACATTCAGCTGAATTGTCTAAAATGTCTTGGAAGACTTTTCAAGGGGAGGTTCGAAGCTACGTAAAGACTCGCAACATCCTCAGCGGGATCATGGAGGAATACAAGGTCTCGGGGGTATCCATCGTATTGACACAACGAAACTCCATATCCTCTCGCGTTCGTCCCATAACTTATTACCTCTACATGGGAGTCGAGAATCCGCACACCGGGAAGCCGATTGATGGGTAAACGGTCTTCCAGGCCGGCAGGCTGGGACAACCCGTTTT
>JGI24422J19971_10003015_pt1 | contig 10526 bp, 8 predicted proteins | sample DeeMarSWOR152_54_FD_19971 | JGI IMG/M metagenome (IMG submission 19971)
GGACAAGAAGGAGGTTCTTATTGAGAGGGCGGAAGATGTTGTTGGTGCGTGAATCATTATGTGGCTAGTGAAGCCTCACACTTATGCTTCTTACTTCCTGGTCTGCTCCTTGAAGTAGGGTATGATTTTACTACCATAGGTTTTGAGGGTCTCCTCGACGCCCCGCAGTTCCTTCACGTCAATCATTAAGTCACAGATGGATATATGCTTGGCTCCAACTCGGACGAAACCTTCGATAAAATCAATGCAGTCATCGACACTCCCGATTGATGCGTATTTCTTGAATATTTCTTCAGGTATCTGTCTTGCCATATCCACAAGGATTGGTGAGTACCTCTGAGTGACCGCGACATACTGGTATGTGTACCGTTCAGGTAACGGGAGTTTAATCCCGAAACTCTTCAAGCCGGTGTAGTCTGATATCAGAATTTCGATTCCAGTCGATTCCATGAGTTCTCGCTGAATCTTAGGATCATCTGTAAACGCTGTGTAGACTGTTGCAACCGTATCTACATCTTCAAGTTTCCTCCCAGCCCTCTCTGCTGCTCTCTTTATTTTCTCCCGTCGTTTAGTGTAGGTTTCAGGAGTGACCAACCACGAATACCATCCATCACCTATTTCTCCGGTCAGTTCAAGCAGTCGAGTGGATGAGAGGGCTCCAACGTAGACGGGTGGGTGCGGCTTCCGGGTTGGGTGCTGGTCCAGCCAAGCATTCTTCAACTGGAAGAACTTACCCTCATAACTTACCATCTTCTCTTTTGAAGACCCCCACAAGAGCTTGATAACCTCGATGGCCTCCCTTAACCTCTGTGCCCTATCACGGGGATCCTCGTCCCAAGGGATGCCAAAAGGGACGATGTTCATAGCTTCACCGGCACCGATGCCCAGCCCAGCCCTGCCGTGGCTGAGTTCGTCGACGGTGGCAACGGATTGGGCTGTCTTGGCGGGGTGACATCTCTGGGTGTCGGTAACGCCGGTACATAGGAAGACACGCTTCGTCTGGGTGCCTATGACCGCCATGACGCTCCAAGGGTCTACAAGGGCTCCATCCTCGATGAGGTGGTCGGGGACCCACACGGAGTCGAAACCGTATTTCTCTGCCATAACGCCGACTTTTACGGAGTCTAAAGCGGAAAGGGAGAGTACGTTATATCCGAATTTTATCTGTGAAGTTTCCATAGCCATATCTCGCAGAAAACTTTTGCAAAAACTTTTTCACTGAAGAGGGGTCCTTCGAATATGCGTCAGCCAAGCCTAAGATCCATACCCTGCCTTCCTTATTTTTCAGAAATCTAATGTGCAACCAACTTACAGATCACTTGCATTAGTTTCTGGGATGATCTTTCAACACTCTCTTCAAGGACGGATAGTTTAGCATTAACCTCCTCTAACTTATCGTTGAACTCTTTTTCGATAGAAGACAACTCCTTTGAAACGTCGACTTTTTTGCTTCTCTCCTTCTTTAACAAAGACAACATTTCAGCCATCACATTTGAATAGATTCCGGGATAGCGAGAGTTTTTTGTCATTAAATCTAGGGTTTGGTTGTAAACTTTAAGATTGACGTTTAGTCCCCAACTCATTGTTCGGAGAGAACCCAACGACTCGATCGCCTTCTCTAAATTATTATTCCGTAAGGCTTCCACCGCAGTTTTTAGATTCACGAGCATGTCCAGACACTCGGCAATAACCCAGGCAGCGTCTTTGTTTATTTCATCGCCTGTACCTATCATATGTCTGTTCAGCAATGAGCATATTTCAAGCTGAGATCTGTTGATGGATTTAACATCCTTATCGACTTTTCTACTTTTTGATTTGTTGAATTCTTGAGCTAGGGCTTTCAGTTTTATTGTTTCCTTCAACAATCTGGAAATGCCAATGACTCCTCTTGTCTTAACTCTTCTAGAAGAGAGATCATTTTCCAATTTCTTTGCGGTTTGAAGAAAATCGTATGGTAAGACATCTGCTGAGTCCAATCTGGAAGTGAGAGAGAGCACGACTTTTGACGAATATTCCAGCAGGTAGCGACTTACATTGGCTGGTGTATCATAGTTTGTATGGTATATTTTCTCGTATGCTGGTATATCTGATCCAAAGTTGACGCTCGGCACTCCACGCATAACAAAGGACCAATGATCAGTTGAAGTTGTGGTCTTTTTGGCAACTTTGAAAATCGTTTCAAGCTCGAGATCCTTTACTGATTCTTTCACAAAAGTTGTCATCTCTGGCGTGGGTCGTAAAATAACCGTGTCTCCAAAAGCTGGGACATCAAGATTGATATTTGCTACGGTGTTTTTGATTTCTTCTGGGTGTTTTTTTACGTATTCATAGGATCCGACTGACCACTCAAAGAAGCCCTTCGATCCCGATTCCTCTGCGCCAAAGGATATGAACTTGATTGTCCGTTTTGGTTTGAAGTTTTCACTAAGGATCTTCGCGATTTCTAGTACTATCGCGACTGCAGAAGCGTTGTCGTTGGCTCCCCCAAACCATGTGTCATGATGAGTAGTTAACGTAATTATCTCTTCAGGATATTTGGATCCAACCAATTCACCCATCACATTGTAGGAAACGCCATTTTCTTTTGTTTCAATTATGTTTTTTAACTCAACTTTCACGTTTTGTTTCCGCATTTTTGCGCGCAAAGATTGAGCCACTTTATAGGGAACGCTTACCACGGGTATTGGGGCAAAGGGGAAAGCATCTTTTCTAAAAGCCCTGTGCTCAGAGAAGAATGTGGTGAAAATCACTGCTTCGACGCCGAAGTCTTTGGCCAAACGACAGGCGATGTCAGGCCAACTGGTCAATCTGTCGCTTCTCTCTATGAGGGCTATTTTTCCCTTTGTATCTACCCCCTTCTTCTTCAACCTTTCATAGTCTTTTGTTGTTCCGAAACCTGCGTCGATGAGATCAGCGCTTATGCCTTGAGGAGGAGTTGACACGCTTGTTCCGCCGTTTACACAGGGAATTGTTTCGACTGATGGTTCTAACATTTTCAGCTGACAATCCTTGTAGTTTCTGGTCACTGCCGTAAAGAGTTCGCGGTGAACGTTCTGCAGCCCAAGTTTTCTGAATTCTTTTTCAATCAGTTTCGTGGCTTCAAGTTCCTCTTTCGTGCCTGCTGCTTTTTCGCCTAATTTAAAGAGTGATTGAATGTATGCCAAGGTTTCTTCCAAAGAGAAATAGTTGGTCAATTCCATTTCCTGCACCTTGTGCTTAGGGGTTTACAATTCTGGGAAAAATAACAGTTTCTCTAAAGGCAGCTAAGTATGCAATTATATTTTTTCATCTGAAGAAGGTGTTTATGCCCATAAGACATAAATTCAGTAACGTATTTAGGATTTTTCCTCTTAGAGAGGATGGATAAAGGAATGTGGCAGCTGTGAAGATACCGCAGAGCAAGGTCGAGGAGAAGATCTTCGAGCTTTGGAAGGAACTGAACCCGTCGGGCGCGTTTACGGCCGGTTTACCCGACTATGCAGGCAAGTTGTTTGTGCCGACTGAAGGAAACGTGAAGCGTATGATAGAAAGGATTGCGGAGTTGAAGACACATGCAGAGGACACGATGCAAGAGAAATTTCTGCAGTGTTTCGAAACTGAGTTGCGTTTTGAAGAACCTTACATGGCTTTAGAAAACATACTTTGGACGTTCTACGGGCACTTGGTGAAAGAGGGAATCAAAGTTGAACATCTGCTCTCCTTAACGTCTCATGCGAAAAAGGTGCTGGAGGTTTCGAAGGAGAGACTAACTGAAAAAGAATGGCCGATCGAGATAAGAGCCATCACGTGTTACGGCGGAAACAGCTTACTCGGCATCCTAGAAACAATTCGCAACGAGACAGTGAACAAACGGTTGCGAGAAGAATTACATCGTCTCAAAGGGGCGGTGGAAGATTACGTAAAGGCGTTCTACGTGGAGGGCGTGAAGGAGGGAAGTTTCAAGGAGGTTTTTCCAATCTTGGAAAGAGAAGGGGGCGATATTGGACGGAAGGAGATATACCCCAAACTCTTGAGGGACGTCTATGACTATCCTGAGACTGCAAATGAGATTGAGAGCAAGGCGCTACGATGGTTAAGGGGAGAGTTGCCGAGGCTTATGGAAATCACGGAGAAACTGGCTGGAATATATGGGATAGAGGCAAAAGTTGAATCGGTATCGGACGAGATTACGAAGAGGCGGAACGTGGAGAAATCTAGAGTCGTAGAATTTGTCTCGAATATGCGAGAAAAGTTGCAGAAGGTTGTTGAAGGTCACTTGGTGAGGATAACGCCCACATACGATACGCGAGTTGTAGAGACGCCTTCTTATCTTGTGAGTCTAATCACAACCGCAGCTACAAGCTGGTTTGACACCTTAACCGAGAAACCCTTCAACGTATTCTTTATCACAACTGATCCCAAAAGATCAGCGCCAGCGAGCGCCCCAGACCTAATTCTAGACATCGTTCATGAAGAATATGGACATTGTATAAACCACTCCAATTCGGCCACTAGCTTCGCTGCTAAGCCAAGGTTCATAGAGTTGCTAGACGCTGCCGTAGGTGGACAGATCAGCGAGGCTATTTCATTCTTCAGGGAAATAGAATTCATTTCATTGCTGAAGCAGCTGGCTAGAAAAAAGGAGGAGGAGCTTGCACGAGATGAGGAGGAACTATTGGACGCTCTCAAAGCTATCGTAGATTTGGACACACTAATACTTGAGAACGAGTTTGTAGTTATGGAGTGGCGTATACTGCGGTTCCTTCGAGCAATAGGAGATGTACGGATCAACATGGGGAAACAAAGCGCCACAGAGTTCATTAATTGGGCTCACGAACAGACGGGCCTTTCCAAAAAGATGCTTTACAACGAGGTTTTCACCTTTCAAGATTCCCCGGGTTACCTTCCATGCTACTGTATGGCTGGCGAGGAGCTGAGGAGGATTCAATCGCTTGCTGTGGAAAAGGGCAAGAGCGTGGTTGATTTCAACACCTACGTGAGTTCCATGGGCTATACGCCTAGAACTGTGTATGAGAAAAGGCTGAGAGAATACGCGGTGTCCACTGCCCAACCTTGAAAACTATCTTTTTCTATTAGTTGCCAATTCAATGAGACCAGTAATGCTCGAGGAAAAACGAAGCGTGTGCTTCAATAGAAGCTAAATTACACTGTCAACCGTATGATTCCCCTCGCTTAAGGTTCCGTGAACGGTGAACGAGTTTGGTATGGTTTCAGAAGTTGAAGGAGGACCTCTCATACTTTAGAGGAAATCTGCTAGTTCTAACTCTCAGCTGGGTTTTTTGGACCCCGGCCATGGTCATGGTGTACACCTATGAGCCGGATTATATTCGCGCTTTAGGAGCCGACACATTCATAATGGCATCAATCTACNGCATCGCCACGGTCGTTCTCTGTACNACCCGCATTCCTGGCGGATTTATTGCAGATAGGTTTGGAAGGAGATGGGTCATTGCCATAATGTCTTTTGGCGCCGCTTTAGCCTACNTGCCNTATGCTTTCGCTCAAAGTTGGCAGTGGATTCTAGTTGCAGCTATACTTTCCAACCTGACCTTAATCTATCAGCCCGCCCTGATGGCTGCCTTCGCAGATAGCATTCCACCTGAAAAGAGAGGAAAAGGTTTTGCGTTATCAAATGTTCTTCCCAGCATAGCTGCAGTTTTCACCCCTAGCATAGCAGGATATTTCGTGCTAACTATGGATATTGTCGATGGAATGAGAATCCTTTACCTGTTGGCTGCCGGTTCAGGGTTAATAGCAGCGTTCTTGAGACTATTCTTTCTAAAAGAGACTCTCCCTAAAAGGGAAGCTAATTCTGAAGAGAAAGATTCCCAAGAACATTGGAGAGGATTCAAGACGGAATATCTGGATGCTCTTAAGTTCATTTTTAAACGTGCCCCGCTTCTATTGTTGCTCCGTGTAGTTTTTGATTTTGCGTCTTACGGATGTTTCCCTTTTTTTGTAGTGTTCGCCAAGGATTTTTTGGGCGTTTACGATAATTGGTGGATAATATTCATGGTATCACAAGCTGTTTACGTGGTTGGCGCAATACCCATGGGTATCCTTACTGACAAGATTGGAAGAAGAAAAGTGTTGATTTTGTCCGCTGGCATATTCATCCTTTCCACCCTGCTCTGGGTTATGACTCCTCCTCACACTTGGCTTACGATGTTTTCTACACTGACTTCTTATGCACTTATCCAGCTAGCTATCGCGGGCAGTGGCAGTGCTCTTCCAGCCTTTGAAGCTGACTTGATTCCGAGATTAAAAAGAGGGAATGTAATGGCAACTTTGATGTTGGTTTACGGTATCACCACGGCTGTTATAACAACTATAGGAGGGTTCATGTACGAAGAATTTGCTCCGCACTTTCCATTTCTAATTGCAATAGCATTAATGCTGGCGGGTTTTCCTTTGATGCTTTTAAGGATGAAGGAGCCTTCAAAAAGAGAGATCTAGTGTTTTAGTTTCTTCTACTTTTCCTTGTCAACCTCTTTAATCACGTCTTCAACGATGTCTAAGGCAGCGTCAACGAGTTCCCTTGTTATGATGATGGGGGGCGCTACCCTGAGCGTTGATACGCCGCAGGTTATTATGGCGATTCCGCGCTTCCAACTCCTCATCATGATTTCCGTCGCCTTTTCTTTTGCGGGCTTTTTGGTATCCTTGTTTTCAACGATCTCAGCGCCAATCATCAGCCCTTTGCCTCGCACATCCCCAAGGATTTCACACTCGTCTTTGAAGTCTTGTAGTCGTTTCATTATGTAGTTGCCCTGTTTAGTGGCGTTTTCAAGAAGCTTTTCTTCTTTGATCGCGTCTATCACGGCTAGGGAGGCGACGCAAGACAGCGGGTTTCCGCCAAAAGTGGAGGCGTGTGAACCTCCCTCCCAGTCCATAAGGCGAGCTCGAGACACGATCGCACCCAGAGGCAGCCCGGAGGCTATACCCTTAGCCATACAAACAATGTCAGGTTCGACTTTCCAGTGCTCGATGGCGAACCAGCGTCCAGTTCTGCCCATTCCCGCTTGAACCTCATCGTCAATCATGAGTATTCCGTATTTGTCAGCAATTTTCTTGAGACGTTTAAAGTACTCTGGAGGTGGAACCACGTATCCTCCCTCCCCTTGGATGGGCTCAACGACGATGCCAGCAACCTCTTCAGGAGGGACGTATTTTTGAAGAACCATCTCATCGATGAAGTCTACACACCAGTAGTCGCAGTCTGGATACGACAACTTAAAGGGGCAACGGTAACAGTTGGGGTATGGCACGTGTGTGACGCCTGGAACCATTGGGAAAAAGTGGCTCCTTTGAACGGTCTTGCTCGCCGTGAAAGACAGCGCACCCAGTGTTCGTCCGTGGAAGGCGCTGATATAGGCGATGAACCGTTGTTTGCGTGTGTGCCACTTTGAAAGTTTGACGGCCGCTTCAACTGCCTCTGCTCCGCTGTTTCCAAAGTAAACTTTCTTATCGAACCGTCCCGGGGTTACTTCGCATAGCTTTTCAGCTAGGTTTATGGCTGGTCGGTAATAGAAGTCTGTGTTGGAGTAGGACAGAAACTTCTCGCTCTGTTTTTTTATCGCATCCACAACCTTTGGATGGCAGTGTCCCACGATTAGGCAAACCAGTCCTGAGTTGAAGTCGATGTACTCGTTTCCATCTACGTCTTTCAGTATACAACCTTTACCAGATTCGATAGCCAGCGGATAGCAGCGGGCGTAGGAGGGGGAGATGAATTTTTCGTCTTTCTTTGTGAGCTCTCTTGCTTTTGGTCCAGGAGGCCTAACAACAATCTTTGGATAACGAGCCATTATATTCACCAAGGGAGATAATTTGTTAAAGCAGAAATCCTAATAAGCATTTTGTAGGCATCAAAGCGTAACCTATTGTTAAACTTTGTGAGGAAAGTTGCTATTTTGTGAGAAGTTCTAAGCCGATTCTGAATCCTTGAATGTTGACTTTCTGCGCTTGCTTGGGAACGCTTTGGGTTATCGCCTTTTCAACCGCTTTTTGACTAACTATGCCTGTTGCTGTTACCAGAGCTCCCAACATTATCGTGTTGGCGCAAATTCTTGTTTTAAGTTCGGTTTCTGCCACTTTTGTTGCTGGAACAGTGAAGACTCTTGCTTTGATCTCTGGCACTTCTCGAACCATGCTTTCATCGACTAGGAGAGTTCCGCCTTCCTTTAGGTCTTTGATGTATCTTTCGAGGGCGGTTTGACTCATCGCTACTAAGACATCGCATTTTCTAACCATTGGGAAGCCGATTCTTTCATCGGCTATGATGACTTCGCTCTTTGCGGCGCTTCCTCTAGCTTCGGCTCCGTAACTTTGGGTTTGAACCACCCTCTTTCCGTCGTAGACCGCGGCTCTTCCAATAATCTTCCCTGCTAACACAACGCCTTGTCCGCCGAGTCCAGCGATTCTTACTTCACTTCGTTTTCGCACTCTTTTCTGCCTCCCTTATTGTTCTGTACAAAGCCTCCGTGAACGTTGGAATCTTTCTGTACACATATTCTCCCACAACGATTTTCTTCACAAGGTCTTCCGCAGCCATCTTCTCTGCCTCCTCAAGTGGAACGGAGTTTTCCCTGAACCATCGGACTATTTCTGCCACGTTCTTGAATCCAGCCCTTCTCCCAAACGCTGTCGGACACGGGCTCACCGCTTCAACAAACGCGAGACCTGTCGTTGTGAGACCTTTCTTCATGGCTTCTTTCAGCTGTTCGCCGTGCGTTGTGGTCCAGCGGGCGGCGTAGGAGGCTCCTGCGGTGACCACAAGAGAGGGTACGTCCAACGGGTGCTCGAAACTTCCATACGGGGTGGTTGTGGTTTTTGTTCCAAGCGGGGTTGTTGGTGCAACTTGTCCGCCGGTCATGCCGTAGATCATGTTGTTTATCATGACGACCATGATGTTCAGGTTTCTGCGGGCGGCGTGGACCAGGTGGCTCAGTCCGATTCCGGCGATGTCTCCGTCTCCACCGAAAACGACAACGTTCAGGTCCGGACGCATGAGTTTGATGCCAGTTGCGACAGGTATGCTTCTTCCGTGCGCCGTGTGTATAGAGTCGGCTTCAAAGTGGGGGGAGGGAATCCAAGCTGCGCAGCCGATGCCGCTGCAGAAGACGAATTTGCCTAGGTCTTTGTGACCGAGTTCGTGGACTGCTCTAAGAAAGTGGCTTATAACGGTTAGGCAGCCGCAGCCTGTGCAGAAGGGAAATCTTATGTCCCTCAAGTAGTTTCGGACGTTGAAAGCTTCAGTCAACCTTTTTCACGCTCCTCGCAATTTCTGTTAACAACTCTTCGGGTGTTATCATTTCTCCGCCGCCTATCTTGTTTATCGGAACGACTGGAACAGCGCCGTGTACCACCCTTTCTACCTCGTAGAACACTTCTCGCATGTTCAGTTCCGGCACAACAATAAGCTTGACGTTTTCGGCTAGTTTGCGCACAGTCTCTCCTGGGAAGGGCCAGATAGTCTTCAACCGAACGGATCCAACAGTGAAATCTTTTTTCTTCGCTAGCTCAACGGTTTCGTATATCGCTCTGGAGGTGCATCCGAAAGAGACGACTCCGACGTCGCAACCGTCGATATTGTAGCTCTCATAATCTACGATTTTCTCGGCGTTGTTTCTGATCTTTCCAATCAGATTTTTGACCAGTTTATCATGCACGGCTCTGTCTGCGGTGAAGCGATAGCCGTGTTCATTGTGGGTTGATCCTGTTACGGGCACGTTGTAGCCTTCGCCAATCAACGGCATAGGCGCTATGTCTTCCCCGTTGAAAAACTCTTTGTCCGTTGGCTTCGGCTTTTTCCGGTTTAGTATCTTTATTTGGCTAGGTGGCGGAATGACGGCTTGTTCTCTCATGTGCGCAACGATCTCGTCTGCCAACAACACCACGGGTGTTCGATAGGTCTCGGAGAGATTAAAGGCGCGGATGGTTAACTCAAACATTTCTTGGACTGAATTGGGTGACAAGGCTATGGAATTATAGTCTCCGTGAGTGCCCCAGCGCGCCTGCATCACGTCGCCTTGACCGGTCTTCGTGGCTTGACCCGTGCTGGGCCCTGCTCTTTGAACGTCTACTACAACGCATGGAGTTTCGGTCATGAACGCGTAGCCCATGAGTTCCTGCATGAGGCTGAAGCCCGGTCCAGAGGTGGCTGTCATCGCCTTGGCTCCGGTCCAGCTGGCTCCGATAACTGCGCCGAGAGAAGCCATCTCGTCCTCCATCTGAATGGTTATTCCGCCCACTTGTGGGAGTCTCAGCGCTAGGTGCTCGAAGATCTCGCTGGCTGGAGTGATGGGGTAGCCGGCGAAGAATCGACAGCCAGCTGCGATGGCTGCTTCGGCGCAGGCTTCGTTGCCTTGCCAAAAATGTGTTGCAGATGTCTCCTTCCGTGCCAAGTTTATCCCTCCATTTTTACTTTCAAAGCGTTTCAACTATTATTGTCAATCACTTATAGGGATACTTATAACACGTCAAATTAGAGGCGAAATCAGCCTTCTAGCGGATACTTGTAAGTT
>JGI24422J19971_10003021_pt1 | contig 10522 bp, 9 predicted proteins | sample DeeMarSWOR152_54_FD_19971 | JGI IMG/M metagenome (IMG submission 19971)
GTGCTGAGTGGAATGCTGGCGTTATTGATCGCAATTCTCACTGTGGGTTACCAAGCCATTCGGGCCGCCTCGGCTAATCCGGTTGACTGCTTGAGGTATGAATAACTCAGGATGTATCTCTTTTGACCATCCTCATTTAGGTGTGTGAGGTTTTTTTCAACTCAAACAAGAGAAGACCCTGATGCGATTTTCATTCCGGCCATTCTCTTTTTCGCCTTTCTCACCTCAAGTGTTTCAATAAATAGATAAACATCATGGTCACTAAATAGCTGAAGAGATGTAAAATGTTAAGATGCGACCCCTGACTTCTAACTCCTATTCCTGGACGGTTGGGGAGGCTTTGGGATTGAGGGGATTGATGCGGGCCGATAAAGAAAAGAGAAAGGGATACTTATCCTTCAGGTATTCTGTATAGGCGATCCACTCCGATACGATTACAGAATAGGCTCTTCGGAGATCTATTTTCAGGTGGGCAATATCTCCTTTGGGGAGGTTTCGCAATGATTCCCGAAAATTCAATTCCTCCGAGAGATGAAAAACGGCCCAAAGCAGGTCGGTAAAGCGTTCGTTTTCGAGAAGAATGGGATTCTCAAGAAGACGCACGAGAAAGGAGTGTTTCTCTTTGAGAAAATTACGCAGTTCCTCCAGACCATCCTCATCGAAGACAATGCTGTATTTGAACAAAGCGGCCTTGGATCGTGCTTCTCGGAATTTTTTCTTATCCCACTGCGGATTTATCAGAATCTCGCGCTCGAGTTGTTCGGCATTTTCTACAAAATCACTGAAGCGGTGCAAGAGTCCCATTCCCACTTCGCTAAAAAAAGTGCCGATAACCATATTCAGCTTCTGGAGGATGGATTTTTTTTCTCTGCTGGCTAGAAGTCGTTCGATGATCAGGAGGACCAAAAGGACATCAATGAACAAGAATCCAAAATCCCCGACCATGTAGAGAAAGATATGATGGACATCGTGGAAAATGAAATAATGAACGGTATACGACAATGCCGAAGCCAGGATAAGTAGCAGAGCGATACGAAACGTCCAGCTTTTTAGTATTTTTTTCATGTGTTTATCCTCATTCTGAAATATTCTTAATTTATTCCAAAACTCATGATGAAGCAAGCCGAACCTGGATTCAAGAATAATGGAGGTTAATTATTCTATGACTTCAAATATTTTCATCACGAATTCCATCGCACAGAAAGGCAACTGATAAAGCCATAAAAATACTCTATCATTTCATGGGATTTTCTCGCGCTTTTTAAATATTGTATTTCGCTTTTCCTTGTGTCCAAGTTGAAGCAGAAATTGGGGACAGTCCCCAATTTTTGAAATGTCGAATGTTGAGATGCGACCCCTTATTCTTTGGCCATGAATCGTTGGCAGAAGACATACATGAAAAAAACAGTGGGTTGTTTTATATAACAGAGCCAAGGAGGACGAAATGAAGAAAACTCAAAGGAATCAATTATTTTGTTTTATAGCCGTCGTTTTGATACTTCTCCCGGCCCTGGCCAATGCTCAGGGAAACCTGGACGATTACGAACGGGCAGACAGCTACCGCTCCAAGCTGGGGAACCTGGTCTATAACTCAGTCGACCGGCCGAACTGGATCAATGAGTCCAACCGTTTCTGGTACCGGGTTCACACTCGTAAGGGGGACATGTTCTTTCTTGTGGATGCGGAGAAAGACGCCGGCGCGACTTTTTCGTCGAACATCTTTTGGGTGTCACTCCCCCTGACTGGAACAAAATGGAGAAAAAAGAAGAAAAATAAGCCTTTTTTCTCCTGCTTGCAGTTATTTCTCTTTGTAATTTTTGAGTTAACTTTTTATCACTTTTTTGACGATGCGGGGATTTTCCGGACCGCTTTTCAATCAGCTATGATTATCCGTTCCAGACATAGCGGTGGTTGCAGTAGGCATGGCCTAAAGTCAAGGTCTTGTCGCGGATCATCTTGATCTTCGTATCCACCCAGTAGAAGTCTTTCTCAATATTCCAGAACGCCGGTATGCATGATGCACTTCCACTCCGCGCCTACTTTAGTATACACTTTGCATACCCGGCCTTTCCAATGGTTGTCCTTGCCATCTTTATCTCTCCACAGGGTGTCAATATCGACCACAGCGAAGGCCCCGTCTTTTTCTTTGGAAATCACAATTTTTTTTATCTCCCTTATGTTGCGGACGAGTGTGTGTGTAGTGAACAGCTTTTGCCAGCCTCTCTTCCAACGTTCATAATCATACCGGCCCCATACAAGAACCCAATCCATGGGATCATGCGATTGAGGTGTTCTTGGCCAGGGCCAAACCATGTCAGGATGCCAGATAGTCATTAAGAGGTCGACGTCCTGTGTATCCCAGGCTCTGGTTTCCCGATGCACCATTTCCTCGATTTCTTTTTTAGTATTTTCTTCATTCATTGTTTGCTCACTTTCTTTTTAAGTTCGACCCAGAACGGCAGACAGAACCTTTGATTGATGGCGACTGNCGCAATATAGCCGCTCAGCCTTTGGTCTTGAAGTTTGACACGATTAAAATTGAATCTCCACTGACTGGGTGGAATTTAATGCGGGCAAGATGTTCATTCCCTTTCAGCAATCTATTTTCTATAGACTACTCGTATCTCAGCGAGTCCACAGGATTGGCCGTGGCGGCTTTGATGGTCTGATAGCTAACAGCTATGAGGGCAATGGTTAAGGCTGCTAGACCGGAAAGGATGAAAATCTCAATGCCTATATTCACTCGATAGGCAAAGTTCTGCAGCCAGCGATTCATAACAAAATAGGCCAGAGGCCAGCCGATGACATTGGCAATGAGCACCCACTTGGTGAATTCTTTAGAAAGCAAGACAACGATGCCTGGCATGGATGCGCCAAGCATCTTGCGAATACCGATCTCTTTTGAGCGCTGTTCGGCAGTGAAAGACGCCAGGCCAAACAAACCAAGACAGGCGATAAATATGGCAATGAAAGTAAAAACGTAGGCAAGGCTGCTCATCCTTTCAATGTTTGTATAAGCAAGATTAAAATCGTCATTCACAAATCGAAATTCAAAAGGATACATCGGGATAATTTCTTCCCAGGTTTCTTTAATGAATTGAATCGTTGTCTGCATGTTTTCAGTGGGGACTCGAATGACCAGGTGATTGATCATTCCTGGATTCAATTGAAAGTAGAACGGATTGATCTGGTTGGTCAGCGGTAGAAAATGAGTATTCTTGAATACGCCAATAATCCTGCCGGCTTTGCCGAATTCCTTAAATGGGCGCCCCACAACGGATTCCAATCCCATCAGCTTGACCAGTTCTTCATTGACGAGATAGCCTGATTCGGCATCTGCCATGAATTCTCTTGAGAAATCTCTGCCTTCGACCAGCTCAATCCCTAAAGTCTTCGCAACATCATAATCGACGAAATTAAAGCCCACATGAATTTCCTTGGTCATATCCTTCCCTTCCCATTCAGCCGTGCTGGAGGTTGACCCAAAATTTGGCAGATCATCGGCCATGCCGGTCACTCCCAGAATACGGTTATCAGAATTCAATCGATTTTTTAAAATGTCATACGATCTTCGGCTCTCTCCTTTAAGTGAAATTGTGATGAGCTGATCTTTGGCATAGCCAATATCTTTTGTTTTGATGAAACTCAGCTGCTTGTAAACGACGCCTGCGCCGATGATTAAAATAATCGATATCGAGAATTGAATAACCACCAGTATCTTTCTGAATAAAGAACCAGAGGATCCAAGATTCAAATGGCCTTTCAATACCTGAACGGGTTTGAATGAAGATAGAATCAAAGCGGGATAGCTTCCCGAAGCAATAGCCGTGAACATGACTAATCCAAGCATTATCAAAAGAATTGACGGCTGGCTCAGGGAACCGGCCGCGATTTGTTTCCCGGTGAGGGAATTAAAGGATGGCAATAAAGTGGAGACGATCAATAGGGCGATGGCGAGCGCTGTAATCGTCAGCAAAAATGATTCCCCTAAAAATTGGAAAATTAAATTTCTTCGGATGGCGCCTGATACTTTTCTAATCCCGATTTCGCAGGCTCGTTTTGCCGATCGCGCTGTTGAAAGGTTAATAAAGTTGATGCATGACATAATCACGATAAATATGGCTATTACGGAATATATCGTGATGAACTGCTGAGTATTCCAGAAGAAAAATCTTCTCGCTGTAAAAGGTAAAGCGGCAAGCGATTCATCATCATCTCCTTTTTCAAATTTTGACTGGAAGAATTTGGTGATTTTCTGATTAAAAGCAACAAGGGAAACATCCTTTTGAAGTTTTAAAAATGTATTGGGGCTCCACCATCCCCAGGAATTTGTATCCGCTCCGCTTGGAGTGAAATAGGCAATCCGGATATCAAAATGCATGGCGATATTGAACTGAAGCGTGGAATTTTGAGGGATATTGTGCATCACCCCCGTCACAATAAAATCTAAATCGTCATTCATGGTCAGCGATTTTCCGAGGGGATTTTCGCCGGGGAAAAATTTATTGGCGATTTGTTCTGAAATCACAATGGAGTAAATATCTTCCAACACTGTGTTGGGATCGCCTTCCAGAAAAGGAAAAGAGAATATTTTGAAAAAGTCAGGATCCACAACCACGACGCCACTTTCGGAAAAGACTTTATCCTCTCGTCTGAATAATGGCTGGCCAATTCTTTCGAATCGACTGGCATAAATGACTTCAGGAAACGTTTCTTCCAGAGCCGCCGCCAGCGGCATTGGAGTTGATGAAAATCGTCCATTCCCAAGGGCCTGGTAGATCTGATCGCTATCTGCATGGAATTTGTCAAAACTCAGCTCATCGAAAATCCACAGGGTGATGAACAGACAACATGCCGTGCTGACCGCGAGACCGGAAATGTTGATAAAGGAAAATACTTTTTGTTTTTTAATAAATCTCAAAGCTATTTTAAAATAATTGGTAAACATTGTCGCTCCCCAATAAATGGAATTCTTCATAAAAGAAGGAAAAGTCAAAATGATTTGTGACCAATACCAAATCTTTGCGGAGAAAGAGCCCTTGTTTCGAGCCATTTCATTGTATATTTCTTCGAAATCGCCGATCATAGTTTCCGGATGCCTGTGGTTTAATATTAACCACAAAATCGCCCTGGCAATTGCGGGTGGTTTAGAGATTCCCATCGTTCATTCCTTGGAGACCCAGATAAGAATCATTTTCGAATTCTTCCAAATCTCAACAGTCGTGTCCTTTGGAGTCATGTTTCCTTCGAAGACAAATCCGGCAGATCTTTCCAGAAAGCCTGATAAATCTTTTTAATTTCTTGGAGCTGTTCCAGACCTTCCTTGGTTAATTCATAATATCTTTTACTCTTTCCTCCACGTTCAGAGGTCGGGCTGGCAAGAGAGGAGGTGAGAAAACCTTTGTTCTCAAGACGATCGAGCGGAACATAAATAGACCCGATGGACCAGTACTTTCCTGTCATTTTGGTAATGTATTTTCTGATATTGACCCCATACGGTTCTTCTTTCATTTTCCATATTGTCAGAAGAACCAGCTCTTCAGGCCTGGATAAATATTTCATGCTCAACTTTCTCCTTATATTTTATTTCTACAATATAGAACATTATGTTTAATCCATATGGTTTATCTTTCATTTTCCAACTAGTATATATCACTAATTTTTCCTTTCGTGACAGGTCGTTCATTGGCTTTTTGTCTATTTATTCTATAATATAGAATTTAAAAACACAAAAGTCAAGTAATTTTTTCTATATTATGGAATTTATTAGTTTTCTACCATGTCTACATATTCCCAGTTAAATGATCGAGCTCAGCCGGAAGGAAAAAACTGCTGCCGCCAGAAAAAAGATCAAGTCTGAAAGATCAATCGCCTCTTTGTGTGGAGATTCAACTTCTCGAAAATCAGAGAATTTTTAGAAACATTTTCCAATCATTATCGTAGCTGCCGTTTTATTTAAAATTGTTGCTCCGGGATGATTTCTCCAGTTGCCGTGATTAACTTATATAAATCGACATTAAACAATAAATGCTGAATTTATTTGCGTGAGGCTGTCCATGTGCCTCTGCTGCAGCCATTCAACGTGCCTTCCATATTGTCTTTATCCACAAAATATCCCTTCCAGGTTTTTTGACAGAAGCAGATTATGGATAAATCAAAGTCAACATGGTAGCCATCAGAAGTAAATGATGCTGTTCCATTGAGTTTATCAGTAACTGTTCCCTTTGTCTTTTCTCCACTAAAAGTAAGAGTTTTATCAAAATCTGTACCGTTGTAATTACCAGTAAATCTCCAAGTTCCTCTAACATCATAAAATGTTGTTGAATAACAGCCCGCACTAAGCATTACTCCGGCCAGGATGATGGCTGCTATCAAAATAATATGAGCGTTTTTCATTATTCTTTAATGATTTGTCGTGTTGTCGTTTTCTTTTGAGGCCCTATATATTTTTAATTCTTCAATGATTTTTGCATCTATCCAGTAGATGTCGCCATTAAACTTATAAAACAAATACTTCATGTCAAGTGAAACATATGCACAATTTTTATTTTGCTTACCGATATTCTCTCCAAATGTTAAGTTATTCTTTATTTTTCACACATCGGATGTGAATACGCGCACCCTTCATGGCCGCAAACTGGTCCCATTTTTTCTCATCACTGATACCCACATGATAGGCCCTTTCCTCACTCGTGGCTGTGGACGTCCAGAACATGGCGTATTTGTTGAAGTAAACATAATTCCCCCTGAAATCCGCGCCGCCGCTGAGGTGTGCATCAAAGCCGGTTGGTCCGCCAACTCTGATCTTTTCCGCAACCTCTCCCACTCCCCCTAGATTCCGGACCAGCTCTTCCCAGTCTGCAATGGAGGGGATATGCCATCCGTCAGGCGCGATGCCCTGGGCATTTTCTTTTTCCGAACCATTCATGGCTGTCTGCCATGTATAGAGTCTGCCGTACTTTCCAAATTGTTGGGAATCGTTCTTGTAAAAATGACTGATGATGGGATTTCCTTCAGGATCATGTGCTATCCTTAAGTTTTCCGCCATCCACCACTGATCCCCGATCTTGATGGTTTTGTAGATATTCCCGTCGATATCCTTCACAGTTCCGGTCTGAGGATTTTGGTTCCCAAATCCAAAAGAAAAAATAACCAACACGCATGCACTGTATATAAAAAATTCTGCTCTCATAGAATACTCCTTGAATTGCTTTAATTTATTTCAATTCTTTTGGTTTGAGTTCTTCAATGATCTTTGCATCCACCCAGAAAAATTCTCCGATTCCGTTTCTTCTGCTCATAAAAAACAAGAACTTACCGTCGGGAGAAACGACCGGAGCATCATCTCTGGCGGATGAATTTATTTTTTCTCCCAAATTTTTGGCTTTTATCCAGGTCCCGTCTTCCTTTTTATAACTCACGTATAAATCAAAATCGCCATAACCATCGTAACGCATTGAAGAAAAGAGCAAATAGCTTTCATCGGGGGCAATATAAGGCGAAACCTCCATGGATTCAGAATTAATCGAATCACCGAGATTTTCAGGCTCTTCGTAATTGCCATTCGTCAGCTTTGTACGATATATATCAGGGCCACCATACCCTCCTTTTATATTGGGGCTATGAAAGTAGACTGTTCCATTTTTGCTGATGGACGGGCTGAGTTCGGTTTTGTTCGAATTCAGTGGAGGTCCCGGATTGATCGCCTCACTCCATCCTTGTGGAGTTTTTTCTAAAAAACAGATATCAACATCTATCTGTTGGCGAGGATCACCCACAGGTTTGTGAATATTAACAAATAATCGTTTCCCATCTGGTGAAAAAGCCGGCCAACCAAAATGATATTTCTCATCAAAAGGTGCCGCTTTCGGGGGACTCCATCGACCGTTGATCTGGCGTATCAGCCAAATTTTTTGAAAGGTACCATAGGTTAACGCCGCAACCCAATAAATTTCTTTCCCGTCGGGTGAAAAAGCAATACCGCCGTGCGGCCGATGGGTATTGAGGAGTATGCCAGGTGCAAAGGGCTCCGGTATTGAACCCGGTTTTTTTTGCCCTAAATATTCACCGGTTATTTTAGGGTAGTCTTCAGGTTTATCCTCTGCTCCTTTTTCCTTCAACAGGGCAACGATTTGCGTCTCCCCGGAAGCAGCTGCCAGATGAAGCGCCGTGCGGCCGTTATTATTCTTAGCATTAATATCTGCTCCCTTTGAAATAAGGATTTCTACCACTGCTTTATGTCCGAAAACCGCTGCGAGGTGTAGCGGCGTTATTCCGTATCTTCTTTTGATGTTGACATTCAACCCTTCTGCAATCAGCCATTTTACAATGGATTCATTACCGATAGCCGCGGCGATGTGCAGCATTGTTTCGCCATCATTCCTTACGGCAAGAATATCTGCACCTTTCTCGATGAGCTGCTTAACAGTCTCTTCTTTTTGTTGATATATAGCCGCATACAATGGAGTCTCACCTAGCGTTGTTCTTGCTTCCAAGTCGGCTCCTTTCGAAATTAAAAAATCAACTATATCTTCATGTCCGTTCTGTGCTGCCCTATGCAAAAGTGTCCAGTTACCCCAGGATGCTGCGTTTATCCATTCCGGGTGCTCTTCAAGCAGTGTCTTTGTTCTGTTCAGGTCACCGGTCATAACAGCTCTAAAGATCTCCTGTGAAAATAAGTGTGTTACTGAAAAAACAAGCAAGCCAAAAAAAAATAATTTTGTAAATCTCACGACTATCTCCTTTGTCTTGATTAGGCTCTGCTGAAAAATGATCTTCTCCTTTTTTCGATATAATCTTTTCAATCCCTATTCCTCATATTAATGAGCAAAAAATATGAAGTCGTCATCACCTTATTTCACCTTGAACGTAGAAGAACATGTCTCCCGGATTTTCTGCGCAATAAATATTTTTCGGATTCTGTATTCTTCGTTTAACCTGATAGAGAATCCTTCTCCCCAAATGCTCCTTCCCCATGAAGAATACGGCATCTGGATTCAAGCCCATCGATTCGAGATAGGTTTCTCTTGCTCCATTCCCCTTTTCCGGGCCGATCCCATCCGGTGTGCCGAGGAACATAAGATTGACACCGGGGAAGTTACCCCTGACGAATTCGACCGCTCTGGTATCTTTTTTCGAACTGATGTAATCGTCGGAGAGGCCTGCGAGCCAGAACAGGGAAAGCCCGTCGCATTCTATGAAGAACCCTCTCTTGTTCTGGTAGGATGGGATGACTGACACCTTCAGGCCCTCAAACTCAAGAGTCTGCCCGGGCTTTGGAAAATGGGCATGCGTGAGATTCAATCCGGAATAATATTTTTCAAACGCATCATTCAGGATAAACGAGAGATTTTTCACACGCTTCTGCATGGAATAAATGGGAGTTTGACCTTGCAGAGAAAAGCCCGCCCTCGGGGGATGGGAACTCAAGTCAACATAAACCCATAACAAATCCTTCATTTCATCACATGCTGATATCGTTCATAAATCCTGCAAAGTGGATAGGTGCCCTCAGGTTGCTGTCTCCCACACGCACCAAAGCACCCTTATCTATCAAGAGTTTGACCATCTCTGGATTGCGTCGGATGATTGCCGTGAATATGGGAGTGCGTCCGCTGTTGTCCTCTTTGTTCACAAGAAGAGGATTCTCTTTCAGCAGCAATTCCACTTTTTCAAGATCCCCTTCAGAGACTGCCCGATGGATATCCTGAGAAAATCCCGTAATAGAGAAAACAAGGATTAAAAAGAAAAAGATAACTATTTTTACATATGTTTGAGGGCACTTTCCGGATCCAGACAACAATAAATCCCCGTGTTTGATACTTTTCTTTTTCATGGTATACCTCCTGGAGTTTTTTTAATGCTTAATGAGGTTGAGAGCGTATTCCATTATTGTATCCACGCCACTAATCAAATCTTCCAAATTTGGTTCCACATAATGATGCGGCATGATTCCCTTTTCCCAGCTTATTCCAGTCACCGCGGTTTCAAAAGTGTTTCTCGCGACTTTGCCGTTGATTTTAGTATTCGGCAAAACAAATCTGAGAGAATTGTCATGACACGAGAATGTGGCGCCGCTTTCCCGCCCGATAAACGTTCCGATATCATGATATTTCACCAACGAAACAAAATGACCTGTTGTGGATAACTCTCCCCCATTGATAAGAATATAGACTTTTCCCTTGAAATTATTTTCATACGGTTTGATAACATCATTCCATATCTCATTATTAACTTTTGTTTTAAAATAGACAAAATCCTTATCCATAAGATATCTCAGTAAATCTATCGAGTAATCCGGATGGCCGCCGTCATTGCCTCTTACATCGACAATAAGATTTTGGATATTCAGGGAATCAATCTGGTTGAATGATGATTTCAGAAATTCGGAATAATTATCATTATCACGCTTGACAAATGAACGGATAGTAATCACAGCCGTGCTGAGACTGTCCAATATTTTAAAACTAAAATTCGCATCTTCTGAATCCAGGTTATATCGTTTATTCAATACGGATAACAA
>JGI24422J19971_10003023_pt1 | contig 10519 bp, 12 predicted proteins | sample DeeMarSWOR152_54_FD_19971 | JGI IMG/M metagenome (IMG submission 19971)
AGCGGCGGGCAAGGCAGGGCTGATTACTCCCCACCTTGTCAAAGAAGGCGCTTTTGTCATCGACGTGGGAATAAACAGGGTAAAGGTGCTCGATGAAAACGGAAACCCTGTGCTCAATGAAAAGGGAAAACCAAAAACAAAAACCGTTGGCGATGTTGAGTTTAATACTGTTAAGGAGAAGGCGAGCAAGATCACACCTGTTCCGGGTGGAGTTGGGGCAATCACCAACATGATGCTCATGAGAAATGCAGTAAAGGCCGCAAAGATCCAGAACGATCTTCTGTAGGTGAAGTCTGAGACCAATTTCATAGTAAAAAAGGGCGACCTCAAGGGTTGCTCTTTTTTATCGTCAGTTCACTTTTACCAGTTTACCTGTTATTCAATATCCGCGTGTTCATTAAAAAAGTCGGGTGGTTTAAAAGTGCCTGGCAAAGTAACCTCCCCCCCGTTACCAAAGAAGAGAACGCATGGTCAGTAGTTGAGGTTAACCTTCTTTTTACTCTGGCTCACTCCATTGGGCACCACACAGAGAAACCCAAAGGGCTCTTCCCCTTCCTGGAAAAGCCGGTGTGTTTCGTTGGGCTCCACCAGGATCGCGTCATTGGGCCGCACGGGGTACTCTGTGTCCTTGATGAGTATCCTGCCTTTTCCCTTCAACACAAATACCTCATGCTCGTAGGGGTGTTGATCGAAGGATGTCTTTGCGCCCTTTTGAAGCTCAAAGTAGCGCATCTCGAAGTTTGGCGCACCAAACTCCTCCACCACCAGATACCTGATTGAGACATTCTTCATGTACTCCCTGTTGATCCCATCCTCGGGTATTTCATCGATATTGATCTTGTGCATAACATATCCCCTTCTATCTTATGGAATAATAAGTCCGTCATTCTGCATGAAAACCGCTCATGCCTCAAAGACCGAGAAGCTTCTTGTTCACTATCATATCGAGCTTTCCAAGAGTCAACGCTTCTTCATTGACCGAGCTATAATCAACCTTAGCCTGCGTTATTTTATTCGGGTCGCCTGATGCCAGGATATCTGCGATTTCAGGATGAGAGTTCCACAGTGTGTCCTGCAGTACGTTGATGGAATCATCCTCAGCCAGCCTGTTTGCCTTTTCTTCCGCGGTTCTGTAAGCGTCAACATCCAACTGGATGAACTCCCTCCTGAGCTTTATCGCATTCTGTTGCCCTGGAGCAGTGTCGGTACGTAAAATATGATTGTCAAACTCAACATGGCCCTGCCATCCCATCTTATTCAGCACATAGAGGATGCTGATAAACTCCTTTATACCATCCATACCGACCAGCACAGGATTGTCGTTATCGAACTGATTGGGCTTCTGATTCCCAATATGGAGGAAAAACAGCTTTCCGAAATGGACAGCCATTGCAGCTGCCGCCACTCCCGTCAACCCTGTCATCTGCTCGTGCTGGAGCAGCTCCGGGTTTACTCCCCAGAAGTCAGAATGCTCGAGCCTTGAAATAAGGGCAATGGAATGTCCGACGGTAGGGAGAAACATCTCCCCTCGAGGCTCATTGGGTTTATTTTCGATTGTGCCATGGTGTATGCTCAGCTTTTTATCCATCGCATAGCGAGTAGCGAGGTTCAAGCCATCTATGATATATGCATAGTTACGTCCCCAGGGAACGGCAAACTGGGTTTCAAACCCATCCCGGGCAACCCAGTAGGTAACATACTCGGCTCCTAAAAAATTCCCTATTCTGAGCGCTCTCATCACCTTTTGTGCCGCAAGCAGCCGGATACGAGGATCGGGATTTGTGAGACCGCCATTCCGAAAACAGGATTCTCGTGAAGCCCGCAGGTTATCATCTTGAAATCCAAACCTGCTTTTTCGAGTTTCTCCTTGATCGTCTTAAGGGTCTTGTATGTCTCGCTGCCACTCTGTGAATCATCATTCTCATTGTAGGGGTCCCAATCCACAAGGTCATCATCGTGTGCAAAAGTAAAATCGATAAGATTATCTTTTTTCGCGTCGCACAGAATGTCCGTCACCTGCACAGAATCGATTCTGTCCATCACATTAGGACCAAAGGGATCACCCACCGGATTTGCGACACACCAGTAAGGCATCGAAATATTACGTTTCATTTTCATCCCCTTGTATATTGATAGTTATGGATTTACGACAGTTTCAGCCATTTTGCATAAATATGGCACGACCAACTAATCTATATGCAATAGGGGAAACTTTCAATTAAATAAAATTTTCTACTAAAGATAAGATAAATAGAAGAAATTAACTATGACGGTACATACGCTCTGATGGTCAGTGCTGCTTCAAAAATGAACACTGCTATTCTGAGAGAGCAGTACGAACAAGATTTACTCTTTGCCCGCTTTACCATGCAGATCAGAGGAGATGGAATCAAAGAAAAGGTGTACTCCATTATCGAAAGGAATGTTGCATGGGTTCAGGATAAACCGAATCAATAAATTCTGTTGACTAATCCTGATCCTGAATCGTCTCCCCCAAAATGCAGAAAGACTATTACTTCATTAAAGTATGTGCTTCAGAAACCGCCTGGTTCTCTCTTGCTCTGCATTCGTGAATATTTTTTCAGGGGTCCCTTCTTCGATTACCTCTCCTTCGTCCATAAAAACCACTCTTCGAGCAGCAGCTTTCGCAAAGCCCATCTCGTGAGAAACGACCAGCATTGTCATTCCCTCTTTTGCAAGCGCGAGCATAACGTCGAGAACTTCCTTAATCATTTCTGGGTCGAGAGCTGAAGTCGGCTCATCAAAAAGCATTATGTGGGGATCCATTGCAAGGGCACGGGCAATCGCAACCCTCTGCTGCTGTCCGCCTGAAAGTTGAGATGGATAGCTCTCGTCTTTATCAGATAGTCCAACTCTTTCTAAAAGACCCCTTGCCTTTTCATAGGCTTCCTCTTTTCTCATACCTTTCACCACAATCGGTGCAAGTGCAATATTCTTGAGCGCAGTGAGGTGCGAAAAAAGATTAAAAGATTGAAACACCATTCCGACTTCTTCTCTTACTTTCCGAATATCTGCCTTTGGATCCGTCACACAGATGTCATCAATCCATATTGCGCCGCTTGAAAGGTTCTCCAGCCGGTTTATACACCGTAGAAGAGTGGATTTTCCGCTCCCGGAAGGACCAATCACCAGGACAACCTCTCCACGGTCCACCGTAAGGTTTACATCTTTTACCGCAACAAGTAGAGATTGTTCTAATTTCCCCGATTTTCTGAGGCCTTTTTCCTCGGAAGCCTGCTCCCGTTTATATACACGAAACAGTTTTGTCGCCTTCTCAATTCTTATTTTTACGCTATCTGACATCTCTATGCAACCTCTGCTCCATTAGTCCCACCAACCATGAGAAAAAGAGGGTGAGAACAAGGTATACAAGAGCCACCACTGTGAGTGTCTCAAAGTATTCAAATGTTCGTGATGCAAACTCTCGTCCCCTCCGCAGCAAATCGGAAACCGCAAGAATCGACACAAGAGAGGAATCTTTGAGAAGCGCGATAAACTCATTCCCGATAGGCGGAAGGACCACCTTAATTGTCTGCGGCAGTATTACGTGCTGCATTGCCTTTGCCCGTGAAAGTCCGAGTGCAAGGGCCGCCTCCATCTGCCCCTTTGGAATGGATTGTATGCCTGCGCGGATGATCTCTCCCAGGTATGCCCCATAACAGACGGCCATGGCGATAATTGCCGATGCTATATCCGGAATCTTCACAATCCTTCCAAGGGCATAATAGATGTAAAATATCTGCACAAGTAGAGGAATTCCTCGGATCACCTCAACATAAACTGTGGCAATCCGGTTTATCGCTCTTATCCGCGAGACCCTTCCAAGCCCTGCGAATAACCCAATAACAAGTGCAAGCAGAATGGAAAGCACCGTAACCTGAAAAGTCTTCACGATGCCGTCAGGGANGAAGAGGAGAATCCGNGTATAGGGGTCCGGGCGAAAAAATGGAAGAAAGATCAGCAGTCCAATCGCCCCGAAAAAAGAAATTCTCCACGCGGAAAAAATATCCCCTTTGCCCTTTTNAGGAATAAGGGTACTGTCTGATGTTGATATGTTGTCTTTATCCATTTTCCTGATCCGATTAAATTAAAATAGTATCGAAANATGAGGTAAAAATACCTTAAAGANNGCNGCNCCTAGGTGCCGCCCTTCAATATTTTACTTTATTAAAGTTGGANAAACCATCAGTAAAGAATNGAACCNCAGGTTATGGTACANACAATTTGTTNCTTCAATANAANTNAAAAATCCTATCTTTCAGNCTGCTATCTCAGCCATTTTTTCTCAATTTTCTCGTANNTAGCGGTTTCCAGAACCTTATCAAGTCCTCTGTTGACCATGTCAAGAACCTCTGTATTTCCCTTTCTAATAACAATCCCGTAATACTCCTCTGTAAAGGGTTCACCCACGATCTTCAATTTCCCTTTGTATGATTCATTCTGAAGCGCGAAATCTGCAGCAACCGGTGTATCCGCAACAACTCCATGGATTCGACCATTTACGAGATCCTCATAGGCAAGACCGATCTCATCATATGTCTTCGAATTCACACCTTTAACTTTATCGATTTCAAAGGAACCTGTGGTGCCAATCTGTGCACCCACTGTCTTGCCCTTCAGGTCCTCGAGTGTTGTTACACCCTTCGTTTCTTTTTGAACTACCAGTATCTGCCCTGCATTGATGTATGGCTTGGAGAAATCCATCTCTTTTTGTCTCTCTTCTGTGATCGTTACCGAAGAAATGATTGCATCGTATTTATCCGCTGCGAGGCCTGCAAAAATTCCGTCCCATGCTGTATTCTTGAACTCAACCTCAAACCCAGCGGCATCAGCAACGGCATTCATGAAATCGATATCAAAGCCCACGATTTCTTTTGTATCCTCATCAACATACTCCATGGGTGGCCATGTTGCATCCGTTGCCACTACTAATTTGGTAATTGCAGGGGCTTCAACAGGAGCTTTTTTTGGCACTATAAAAGTAAACACTAAAGCAAGTGCGATTACAACAACGGCAATGATTACAATTAACGTAACTTTTCCACCTTTTGTCATAATATAAACCTCCTTTTAACAAATTTTTTTTTTAGCTTATATTCAATTTGTATTCAAGTCAAGCGTTTAAATTCAAAAATAAAATTGATTATTATACAATTGATTTTAACAATTATTTAGAATGATAGATTAAAAGGAAGTGTAAAAAAAGGCCCCCGGAGAAAGGAGGAAAACCGGGGGCACAAAGAAGTTTCTAAAAGCTCTTTATTTTATCACTCTCTATTGATAATTATAGTGCAATTTTTGATATTTTCAAATAAGTTTATTAATCGTTTTATGTGCTTCAAATCGTGTGTAATTAATTCCCATGTTTATATAATCTATGTTATATTCGATTGTTTCTCTTAAATTCAATTGAAAGGTAGCTGATAAATGGATTATTCTTAATGTATGGAGGGGAACATATTTTTTCCATATAAAATATTGTTCTTCTTACCGGAAATACAAGAGAGATTTACAACGCATATTGAAGGAATGTTACGGATGACTCACCTTCGCAGAGTTGAAAAATATTAATATTGAACTATCGATAATTTACTCTACTCGAGGCGAGATTTAAATCGCACAGCCTAACGACCACTAGCCCCTCTAGCTTGAAGAGGTTTTTCTATCACTTTACAGATATTTCTTTTCTTTCCTATAATTTATTAATATTTATGTAATTACTCTTCCCTCAATCTATCGAGGAGAACCGCACCTATTATAATGAGACCCTTTGCCACCAATTGAAAATAGGAAGAAATGCCTAAGAGATTCATACCATTGTTAATGGTTCCGATAAGCATAGCACCGATAAAGGTTCCTAAAACACCTCCTCTCCCTCCCATAAGACTTGTACCCCCAATAACCACCGACGCAATCACATCGAGTTCATATCCTGTTCCAGCAATTGGCTCTCCTGCATTAAGCCGCGATGTGAGAACTATAGCTCCGAGGGCAGAGGTTAAGCCGGAAAATACATATGCGATTGTTTTATACGTATCCGAGTTGATACCGGAAAGTCGTACGGTCTCTTCATTTCCCCCAATGGCGTAGATATATCTTCCCAATTTAGTATTCCTCAACACAACAGCAGCAACGATGAGAGTAAAGAAAAAAATAACGATCGGAAGGGGAAGTTTGAAAACATAGCCGGCCCCTATAAACCGAAAGCTATCTCCAAAACCGCTTATAGGATAACCACCTGAATATATAAGAGCTAATCCTCGGGCAACACTCATCATTCCCAGAGTAACAACGAATGGAGTAACTCTACCCTTAGTAATAATAAGTCCATTTATAAGCCCTGCACCACATCCGATTATCAATGTGACGACTACAATATAGAAAAGAGACCATCCTGCATGTTCAAACCCGGCGCATAAAATTCCCGTCAAGGCAAGTACTGAGCCTACTGAAAGATCGATGCCTGCTGTCAAAATGACAAAAGTCATGCCGACAGCCATGATTCCGTGAATTGATGTCTGTCGTAATATATTCAACAAATTCGTTACTGTTAAAAAGGCCGGCGAGAGAATGGAAAGGACTATCACGACGGTAATAAAACCGACAACAATACCATATCTTCTCATAATGTGAGAAAAATTAATCATCTTGCATATTCCCCTGAAAGAGCCCCCAAATATAAGATTGGCACTCTATTTTTTACATAAACATAAGTCTTACGATTTCATCCTTGTTTGTATTTGCAGTTTCCCTAACATCCACTTTAACCCCATGTTTCAAAACAAAAATTCTATCCGATACCGTGAATACATCATCCAACCGGTGACTGATAAATATTATCGAAATTCCATGTTCTTTTAACCGTACAGTAAGATCGAGCACCTTATCTATTTCAACGAGTGCGAGATTTGCCGTGGGTTCGTCCATTATTACGAGCTTTGGATTAAAACTAACAGCTTTTCCTATGGCAACAGCCTGTTGCTGACCGCCTGAGAGCCTATCGATAATCTCCCGTGGATTCTGAATATCTATCTTGAGCCTGTGCAGTACCTTAACCGCTTCTTTTTCCATTCTCCTCTTTCTGAGAAAGCTGAAAAAACTCTGCGTGGTTAGCTCCCTTCCTAAAAATAAGTTCGAAGGAACGTCCAGATTCGGACAGAGGGCAAAATTCTGATAAACCATTTCAATCCCAAGATATTTTGATATACGTGGATTGGTTATATGAACTTCCTTTCCATCAAAAAATATTCTTCCCTTATCGGCGTAATATGCCCCGGATAGTATCTTCATGAGCGTTGATTTCCCCGCTGCATTGTCGCCGACCAACCCTAAAACTTCTCCCCTCCTTAAGTCAAGATCCACGCCGATGAGCGCTTTTATACCACCGAATGACTTATGAATATTTTTCATCTCTAGTAAATAATTATTTGCCATAACACTCTTCCAATGTTTCAGCTTTCATCAAGATCTTATTCATAAAAAAAGGGCCAATACATATACAGGTATTAGCCCTTTTTGAAGAATTATTCGACCTTGTGCTCCGCTTCATCTAGATTATCAATTGTGATTGCAACTGGTGTGATATACACCTCTTTCGACGGTGGCTCTTTTCCTTCTCTTATATAATCAACGAGGTATCGCAGACTCTGTCTTGCCTGCTCACCTGGGAACTGTTCTACTGTAGCATCCAATCTTCCCTCTTTAATATAGTTGAGAGCATCGGGTATTGCGTCGTATCCTACTAGTATAACCTTTGTAGTATCGACTCCAGCTGCCTCTAATGCTTCGACAGATCCAAGTATCATCTCATCATTTGCTGCAAATACACCTTGAAAATTCTTATGAACCTGAAGCAGATTTTCCATCACCGATTGCCCTGTTGCCCTCTCAAACTTTGCCGTCTGACTGACAAGGATACGGATATCCGAAGTGGCGATCACTTCATCAAATCCCGCTTTTCGATCAATAGCAGGAGAGGCCCCGGGGGTACCTTCCAGCTCTAACACATTCCCCTTCCCGCCAAGCTTTTCAATAAGATAGCGAGCCGCAACTCTTCCTCCCTCAACGTTATCAGCGCCGACGTGAACCAGAACGTCTCCACCGGCTACCTTTCTGTCCACCGTCGCAATAGGTATCTTTGCCCCATTGAGCGACTCGACAGCAGGGACTAGTGCTTCTGTTCCAATTGGGGACATCAACACTCCATCAACGCCCCTGGAGATATAATCCTCAACTATAGACATTTGTTTCGCTGCTACATTCTCGGCATCGATAGCAATGACCTCAACGCCGAACTTTTCCGCTTCATCCATTACGTTCCTCTGCAAATATACAAAGAAGGGATGGGCGAGTGATGGAAGGGTTAGTCCGATTACAATTTTTTCTTTTTCTTTTTTTGCACCACCGGCAAAAATAGCGATAGGCGCAAAAAGAATGAAAATCATCAAGATAATGGCAACCTTTCTCATTTATCCTTACCTCCATTTACAAAAAAATTTTCTCAGTTCAAATAGTAGATTATTGAAACATTGCTAATGTTACTCAAATAAATATAGTCCATAATTAAGTTGTTCATAAATATAGAATCGTACTATCCTTCATCANAATCCATCATTTGAGTAACGTATCTTGAACACCATCACCTCCTTTCCCGATACATTTTATTATGAGCACATAAAACGTATAAACAGATATTTTACTTACCACTGATACTATACCGTTCTGTAATAATATGTCAAGAACATTGTATTAGATAATAAAATATCCATTATAAAGGAGTTCAAACGTGGAGGCCCAGAGGGTAGATGAAATACATGTGCAGAATGAGATTTCAGACAATCTGATTTTCTAATTTTATGGTGAAGTGTGAAATGTCCAAAACAACATGGTGGGGATATTAATAAAAGAAATTGATCCGGAAATACAAGAAAGATTTACAAAGCATATTGGAGGAATACTACGAATGGCTCACCTGCGCAGAGTTAAAAAATATTAATATTGAACTATCAATAATTTACTCTGCCCGAGGCGAGACTTGAACTCGCACAGCCTAACGGCCACTAGCCCCTCAAGCTAGCGTGTCTACCAATTCCACCACCCGGGCTCATTGACTTTATAAATGATAATATAAATTTTTTTTATGTCAACAGATTTCAGTTTACCTTACCCCTTACTTATCAAAGACTCCAGAAAATCAACTTCTGCGAGGTTGATGTGTAATATTTTTGCAATCTCTTCCTTTGAATGTCCCATAGAAAGAAGGTGATTGGTTTTTTCCATTAAATTCTTGGACTCTGCTAACCCGGAAACCTTCTCTTTTTTTTCTCCAGCAGCAATCTGCCCTTTATTTTTTGATTCAGAGAGAAATTTCCTCACCTCAGTGTTTTTTAACAGCTTCTCTGCTCTTTTAATTAATTTTTTTAATTCACCTATCTTTTCTTCTGAAAGGTTTAATGACCCCTCAACGGCCCGGTTCATCTCAATGATCAGATTCTCCACTTCCCTTGCATATCGTTCTAGCAAAGAAGATGTGCTGTTCTTATTGATTTTGTTATTGAGTATTACATAAAAAATAAATATAAGGATTAAGTTTATAAGGGTGATGTAGACAAAGTTCATCTTACCGTATCTATGATTGACCCTTTATAAGGGTCTTCAAAATCTGGCGCAGCTTTTTTCTCTTTTTGATTCTCGCCTTTCTCCTGCCCCTTAGTGCCCTGCCTTCTTTCACCTTGTCGCTCTTCGATCTTCACATTCCTTTCAGGATGAGACTTTACTTCATTCACACGGCTCGACTCAAGCTGAGCCAGTCTGCTCAGCTCATCCCCTTTCATCATCTGTGCGGCAATAACCCCCTCCTGTTGCTGCTGTTGATATTTGCTTATGCTCTCCATTCGCAACATAATCGCCTGCATATCTATAGGTAGTATAGCCACCTATCTTATCCTCTTACCGATCAATTCTTCAACGTTGATATCTTCATACTTCTTAATCCTGATCCGAGCGCCATCTAGAACAAAAGTCACATATTTAAAATCATTGGATACATCATAATAGATGTCCTTTATTCCTATCCTGACTCCAGGGTACACGTTTTTGGATACGGAGACCTTCCCAATCGTTTTTAAAAGTTTCAGGTAGGATTTCAGCTCGTCCATTTCCTCTTTGATTTCCGCAAGCCGTACGGTAATCTCTTCTCGAGAGGCAAGCATTTTTTCGAGGAGCTCCTGCTTTTCTTCTGAAAGGCTCCTTCTCATCTTCTGCTGGTTCTGCAAGGTCTGTATGTTCGCATTGAGTTTTTCAAGAGACTCCTCATTCGCGCTTTTCTCTTTTTCTAAATCGTGTAACCTCTGCCTGGACTTTGGGTCAACGCCCACCTCTACTATAGTCTCTGTAAAGGATACCGAGCCGAGGGTCTTTGTATTTACAATTTCACCTGCCCTGATCCTTCCTCCTACAATGGTCGCCCTTTTTCCGAAACATACAACCTTTTCAGTTG
>JGI24422J19971_10003026_pt1 | contig 10516 bp, 7 predicted proteins | sample DeeMarSWOR152_54_FD_19971 | JGI IMG/M metagenome (IMG submission 19971)
TGGGCGCGCTTATCTGTTCTATGGGGGCGACAGGAACCAGATGGATGCCGTGTGTGATATGACTTTCACGCCTCCGACCTCTGGCCGGCGTTCATTTGGGAGTTCTCTGGATATATACGACATCGACAGCGATGGACATGCTGATGTTGTTATTGGAGCCCGTTCATCTCAAGGAGCTGTTTTCGTCTATTGGGGTAACAAGAGAGATAAGATGGATGCGGTTGCCGATGTAGTTATTTTGGGTGAGGATGGAGCACGATCATGTCTTGGAGGGGATAAATTGTTATGTGCTGATTTTAACAGAGATGGCTACGGAGATATTGCAGTTGGGGCCTATAACTGGCTGCGCCGCAACCGTACAGGTCGGACATATATCTACTATGGCGGCACCAAGACCTCGATCGATACTCAACCAGATATGATTTTTACAGGGGAGACAGAAGGCAGTTGGTTTGGTCATGATATTGGGGGAGGTGATTTCAATAATGATGGATATACTGATCTGGTTGCAGGGGCCTGGGGATACAACAATAAAGAAGGCAGAGCATACGTGTTCTATGCCCCTTTTGAGAATAAGACCGACATCGGTTTTAACTGGGACACCACCAGCGCTTCCGTAGGTAAACACACCCTTAAAACAGAGATTAGTCCAGTTGAAGGAGAAAAGAATACAGAAGATAACATTAAAACCGCAACGGTTATTGTCAAATCAAAGGTGAAGGAAAAATGAAAAATATCATAGATGTCGAATTGAAAACGCGGAAGGTTGATTTCATCCAGTGCAAGACAGATTTGCTTGCGGTGGGGTTGTTTTCTGATGTTGAAAAATTGGATAAATTGAATGCAGAACTGAACAGCAAGCTCGAAGGTGCGATTGAGCGATTGATTGAATTAGGCGATTTCAAGGGGAAAGAAGGAACGAGTGCAATCGTTTATGGCAACGGCAGAATAGGGGCCAAGAGAATTCTACTGGTGGGCTTAGGTGAAAGGAAGAAGGCGAGCCGCCAATGGCGGGATACGGTTCGCAAAGCGGCATCTAACGCGGCAAAAAAGTCGGTGGAGATGAAAGTTGAAACTATCAGCCTGGCGTTGCATAGGGCGTTTGGGGGACGGTCTGATTTGTCTGCGATGGGAAGGGCTGCGTCAGAGGGGACATACTTTGGGAGCTATCGCTACGATGAGTTTGTCACGGAGAGTGAAAACGGGCGATTAGGTTCGCTTAAAGTTGAAATAATTGATTCTGATTCGGCGAAAACGAAAAATTTGAACAAGGGGCTTTTGAGCGGCGTTGCCATCGGTAAGGCGCAAAGCTACGCCCGGACACTGGCGAACCGGCCGGCCAACGTAGTAAATCCAGCCAAGTTAGCGGCAGCCGCAAGAAAGCTTGCTCGTGGTTCAAAGAGATTGAGCTGTACGGTTTTTGACGAGAAGCAGTTGGCTGCAAAAGGTATGGGCGGGGTGCTTGCTGTCGGCTCAGGTTCGCAAAATAAGCCGAGATTTATTGTTTTGAAATACAGCCCTGCGAGCAAGGCTGCAAGTAGCTGGCCAACAGTTGCTCTGGTGGGCAAAGCGATAACTTTCGATTCTGGCGGGATAAGCATCAAGCCAGCAGATAAAATGGATGAGATGAAACTAGATAAAACTGGCGGGATCACGGTAATGGCGGTGATGAAGGCCGTAGAAGAGTTGGGGCTGCCGGTCAATGTTTACGGGATAATTCCGTCGGCGGAGAACTTGCCGAGTGGAACGAGCTATCGGCCTGGGGACATTATTACAACTTTTAGTGGCAAAACCGTTGAAGTGCAGAATACTGACGCTGAAGGCAGGATGATATTGTGCGATGCTCTCAGCTATGCTGTCAAGCAAAACTGCGATATTATCATTGACATAGCAACATTGACAGGTGCCTGCAAGGTTGCCCTCGGCAAATATATGGCTGGGTTGATGGGCAACGATGAGAAATTGATAAAACAATTGCAGAGAGCAGCAGAAGATAGTGGTGAGAAGCTCTGGCCTATGCCGAGCGGCGATGAGTACGCGGAAGAGATGAAGAGCAAGATAGCTGACTTGAAGAATATCGGCAGCAAATGGGGCGGAGCCTGCACGGCAGCGGCCTTCTTGAGGCAGTTTGTGGGTGATACAAAATGGGCACATCTAGATATCGCGGGGATGGATATATTTGAGAAGCCCACGGAATTTACAGCAGAAGGCTCGAGCGGATTTGGTGTGCGGATACTTACTACTTATCTTATGAATGTAGCGGGGAAGAAAACCTGAATCAAAGCGAGCAGAGTTAAAGACGTAAATTAGATGCTGATCGACGAATAATTATAGTCATAGGTCAAAGAAATGCCTAAAGAAAGCAAAACAATAGATACCGAAAAAATCAGAAAGGCGGTTAAGGAAATACTTGTAGCGGTTGGTGAAGACACTGAGCGCGAAGGGTTAAAGGGGACGCCTGAACGTGTGGCAAGGATGTACGCTGAACTTTTAGGCGGGATGCACGAGGCCCCAAATAAGCATCTTCGCAGTGTTTTTGTCGAAAACTATGACGAAATTGTTCTACTGCGTGACATACCTTTTCACAGTATTTGCGAGCATCATTTAATGCCGTTTATTGGTTCAGCTCATGTTGCGTATTTGCCGTCGGGGGCGGTGCTTGGGGTCAGCAAGCTGGCTCGCATTGTGGATTGTTTTGCCCGCCGACTACAGACTCAGGAAAGGCTCACATACCAGATAGCTGATTTTATAATGGGCAGTTTAAAGCCACAGGGTGTCGCAGTGGTGCTGGAGGCTTCGCATAGCTGTATGACCATTCGGGGTATAAAGAAGCCCGGCTCGATAATGGTGACATCAGCACTTCGTGGGATATTTAAGAAAGACCCGCGGAGCAGAAACGAGGTCTTGAGCCTGATGCATAACGGCAACAAGTAAAATGGGTTTTGTTTATGCATAAACTGGCTAGGCAGGTGCGGTTTTCGATTAATCCTTTCTTATCAGAGGACATTCAAGGATTTAATTCATTTGTATCTAAGCCGGCTGGTGAGGGGCTATCAATATTTTTCGATTTATCTGTCGAAGTGGTTGGTGAGGTTGAGCCGGATACCGGCTTTGTTGTCAATGTAAGCGATATTGATAAGCGTGTTCGCGAATTTGCGGTGCCGGTCTTTGCCGAACGAATAAGACAAGATTTTCGTCGGGCCAAACATATCGGGTTTTTCGCAATAGGGGAACTTTTGAAAACAGCCTATACTCGCTTAGCCGATAAGTTCGGGACGGCAGAGGTGACCAAATTGAGCTTGAAGCTGAATCCTTTCAGGAAGGTGGCTATGGATTCGAAGGATTTGGGTATGGTTTATTTTAGTGAGAAGTTTGAATTTGCAGCGACGCATAAACTCTGGAACGAGGAATTTTCCAGGCAGCGCAATCTTGAAGTTTTCGGAAAATGCGCAAACCCCACCGGTCACGGACACAACTATCTCGTTGAGGTTACGATAAAGATGCAGGTAGGCGAAGAAGACTTTTGTATAAGCGATTTTGAAAGAATAGTGGACGATGAGCTTATAAAAGTGGTGGACCATAAGAATTTGAATGCCGATGTTGGCCAGTTCAGCAGGATCAATCCCACCGTTGAGAATATCGCAGCTTTTGCGTGGAATAAGCTCGTTGGCAAATTCAGCGAAGCGGCACTGCATTGTGTTACCGTATGGGAAACCGATAAGACGTGTTGCTCGTATTACGGCTGAAGGGATAGCGAATAACGCAACTGTGAGAGACAGTTAAACTGATTTTTCGGATCAGTACAATTCTAACGATGGTTTAGTGGATAGTGACTGAGAGAGGACAGATAACCAAACATAAGCCGACCGGCGGGGTGTTGTTGTTTGCAGCATTATTTTTACTTTACAGTCTGGGAAGTCCCGGCAATCTTCCGGGCGATACGGAACTGCGCTGGTCAGTTTCCCGGCAGATCCTACGCAGTGGAAGTTTTTCGCTGGAGGAGTCTGCTCAGACGCGCAATTGTGCTGTCGGTGTGGACGGAAAGCGTTATGCCGTTTCCGGCCTTGGACAGTCAGTCGTTCTGCTTCCTTTTGCCGGTCTTGGTCTAATCCTAGAGAAGGTTACGCCAATCAGTTCTGATGTATTGGATTTGCTGGCGCAGTTTCTGGCATCGGTAATTCTTTTTCCGGCAATTGGAGCAGTAGCGGTCTGGGTCTTTTATCGATTAGTACTTTCTTTGGGTTACAAGGAGAAGACTTCGCTTCTCACTGCATCTGTCTTGGGTTTCGCCACGATGCATTTTCATTATTCAGTAAATACGCAGGAGCAAAGCCAGGTGGCTCTGCTATTGGTCATGGCAATATTGTTGATGGTTAAATACTACCGACAGCGGCGAGTCGTTTACATGTGGTTGTTTTGCGTAATGCTGGGTATTTGTTTTCTTTTCCGGCTGTCATCGGTGTTTGTGGTTCTACCCATATATTTAGTGGCAGTCGGCGGCGAAATAATTGCATCAGAAAAAACGTCGCGGGCCAGGCAGGCTGGTAAATGGCTGGCAGCGAGTGTTTGTGGAATTGGCAGTTTCCTTGTGTTTCTGGGCTGGTATAACTATGCCCGGTTTGGCAGTGTTTTTGAAAGCGGCTATGGGTTGTCTACCGCCACGTCGCTGGGTGGCCACGGGCTGTTTGAAAGCTCACCTCTGCCAACTCTGGCAGCGATGTTGTTTAGTCCGGGAAAGAGTATATTCCTCTATAATCCGATTCTTTTGCTCTTTCCGCTCTGCATTTATGGTTTTTATCGGTGGCATAAGGTAGTGGCTGTGGCCATTACAGCGGCGATTATAAGCAATTTTGTGTTTCATAGCTTTTTCACGGCCTGGGCGGGCGATTATGCCTGGTCAATCAGATATCAAGTGCCGGTGCTGCCGTTCTTAATTCTGCCGATGGTGGTTTTGTTCAAGACACAAGACTCAAGACCCAAGACTCAAGACACAAGACCGGAGTTTGGAGTCTGGAAGATTTTAGTCATATCACTGGTATCAATAAGCTGCGTTATACAGTTGGCATCAGTGGTATACAATTTCAATCTTGAGTTTGTGCAAAATCCCAATCACAATGTGATTGCCGATGATTATGTTTGGGACTGGTCGCAGTCACATTTGCGGAAGCGATTTGAAAATATTATCAGGCACATAGCCGGCAAACGTGACTTTAGCTCCGTGAAGGTGACGGATCAAGAGCCGATGCTGCTGAAATTGAATTACAGCGAGCAAGTCGTACGAGATGCTTACGGCGTGAATTTCTTCCCATTTAAGGCCAACCGGATGCTGCCCCCAGGGAAAAAGAGATTGTTCTATCCACTATTGTGTCTCTGGCTTGCTTTGTTGGCAAGTTTTTGTGTGGTGGTGTTCAGACTGGTTCGATTATCTCTAAGGCAAGAGGCAGAAGAGAGAAAAATGAGAACCCAGGCGTGAAGTTATGCTCAATTGGTGCAGGATTACGAACTTATAGGACTTTGAGGACGTATAATTTTTTAACCTAAAATCGGCTATTAAGCACCCGCCACAGGTCTGCTCCATAAAACCAAAGGCTACTTAGGTGGCTGGCTTTACTAAAGCTATGTTCTTTATTTGCCGATACTTATGTTATAAGAAGATTGCCTGGCAACCTGCACCGATTAGATGTAGGCGTTGACTGGGTTCCCAAGGGCTTTTCTTGGCGTTTGGGGTTCCACTCAATTGGCACGGGTCTTACAGGCGAAAATAGTTTCCACAGAACAATATTTAAGTATTGCAGCGAGGTTGTATTTGTTTTTTTGCGCAGCCGACGGGGACGGAGTCCGGTAAAATTGATTATTGCTTGTTGCTCTTGCAGGTAGAAAGTTTTTTTATGGAGCTTGTATGACAGTATTAATTACAGGGGGGGCAGGTTTTATCGGCTCTCATCTGGCAGAGCGGCTGCTCAAAGATGGTAATAAGGTGGTCGTTATCGATAATCTTAGTACCGGCAGTTTGAAGAATATCGAAAGTGTCAAAAAGCATTCCAGCTTTGAGTTTGTTGAGGGTGACGTCCGAAATGCCGAACTGATGGAACCTCTAGTAGAGCAGAGCGAAGCAATCTTTCACCTGGCTGCGGCGGTTGGTGTCAAGCTGATAGCTGATAAGCCGGTGCATACGATAGAAACCAATATTGGCGGTACTGAAGTAGTGCTGGATATAGCCAATAAGTTCGGCAAAAAAATCCTGATTGCTTCAAGCAGTGAGGTCTACGGAAAAAGCGAAGCGGTTCCCTTTAATGAAGATGACGACATTGTGCTGGGCAGCACGAGTTTATCCCGGTGGTCTTATGCCTGCAGTAAGGCGATAGACGAATTTTTAGGTCTGGCTTTTTATCAACAGTATGGATTGGGTGTGGTAGTTGCCAGGTTCTTTAATACAATCGGGCCGAGGCAAACGGGTCGGTACGGGATGGTTGTGCCTCGTTTCGTTCAATGGGCGTTAGGGAATGAGCCGATTTTGATATATGGTACGGGCCAACAAAGCCGATGCTTTTGTTATGTGTCCGACCTTGTCGAGGCAGTTATCGACCTTATGAATTGCGAGCGGGCAGCAGGGAAGGTATATAACATTGGTTCGGCGGAAGAAATTACCGTAGAAGAGCTTGCTGATAAAATCATCGAGATGACGGGCAGTAAAAGCAAGAAAAAATTTGTACCCTACGAAGTTGCTTACGGAAGGCCTATTGAGGATATGATGCGGCGTGTGCCGAGTCTTGAGCGAATCAAAAAAACAATCGGCTGGGAGCCTAAAACAGGGCTGACAGAAACGTTACGGGTGATTATTGATAATGAAAAACTTGAAGCGAAAAACGGAAAATCATAGTGCAAAATTCAAAACAAGATTTTTCTTACCTGCGGGGGACTGGCCTTTTGCGAGTCTCCGCTGGCGCTTCGACTTTCAGGGCTTCGCTCAGAATGACGTACGGTCTAAAAGAGTACTAACAGTAAACATTTTTTAAAGGTGCGGGACATTATGAAAAAGGCATTGATTACCGGCATTACAGGGCAGGACGGCTCATATCTTACGGAACTGCTTTTAGAGAAAGGTTATCAGGTATGGGGTATTCTCCGGCGAAGCTCGTCGTTTCACACCGGCAGGATTGACCATTTGTATAAAGACCCGCACGAAAATCCACGACTTAGATTGATTTACGGGGATTTGACCGACGGCGGTAATCTGTCAACAATTATTAACGAGGTTAAGCCAGATGAGGTTTATAACCTCGGTGCACAAAGTCACGTTCGGGTAAGTTTCGATACACCTATCTATACGGTTGATACCGATGCCCTTGGGACGCTTCGACTGCTTGAGGCTATCCGTTCTATGGAAAGGCCAGCAAAGTTTTATCAAGCCTCCAGTAGTGAAATGTACGGCAAGGCTGTTGAAACGCCGCAAACGGAAAAGACGCCATTTTATCCACGAAGTCCCTACGGTTGTGCAAAAGTATATAGCTTTTGGCAAACAGTGAATTATCGAGAAGCTTACGGTCTGTTTGCATGTAACGGGATTTTATTTAATCACGAATCACCGAGGCGCGGCGAGACGTTTGTTACCAGAAAAATTACACGGGCGGCGACGCGTATTAAATTAGGTCTGCAAGACAAGCTCTATTTGGGTAATTTGGATGCAAAACGAGACTGGGGATTCGCGGGTGATTACGTTGAAGCAATGTGGCTTATGCTGCAGCAGGACAAACCCGACGATTACGTTGTGGCTACAGGCGAAAGCCATTCAGTCAGGGAATTTGTGGTGGAGGTTTTCACCTATCTCGATTTAGATTGGCAGAAGTACGTTGAAATCGACCCGCGGTATTTTAGGCCAACTGAAGTTGACTACCTGGAGGGTGACGCGAGCAAGGCAAAACGGGTTCTTAAGTGGGAGCCGAAGGTAACATTCAGAGAGCTTGCGAAAATGATGACCGATGCCGATATGAAAATCGCTGAGCGTGAAAAGATTATTGAAGAGCACCAGAAGGCAAAATAATGAGTGATTTTTTTGGGAAAAGGCGGGTTGTTGTTACCGGCGGCGCCGGTTTCCTGGGCGGCTACGTTACCGAAGGGCTGCGAAAACGGGGCTGTAAGAACATCCTCGTTCCGAAGATTGAAGACTATGACCTCGTTAACATAGATGACATTGTTCGGATGTACGAAGATATGAAGCCGGATATCGTTATTCACTTGGCGGCAGTCGTGGGCGGCATCGGTGCCAATCGTGAACATCCGGGCGAGTTTTTCTACAAGAATTTAATGATGGGCGTTCAGCTCATCGAGCAGGCGAGACTCCGGAACATCGAGAAGTTTGTTGCGATTGGCACAGTCTGCGCATATCCGAAATTCACACCGGTGCCGTTTAAGGAAGATGACATCTGGAATGGATATCCAGAGGAAACCAATGCGCCATACGGGCTGGCCAAGAAAATGCTGCTGGTTCAGTCGCAATCTTACCGGGCCGAATATGGTTTTAATTCAATATTCCTGCTGCCGGTAAATCTCTATGGGCCTGGTGATAATTTTAATCCTGCCAGCAGTCATGTAATACCGGCGTTGATAAAGAAATGTGTTGATGCGATTGATAGTGGAGCGGACTATATTGACTGCTGGGGGACGGGGAATGTTTCGCGCGAGTTTATTTATGCTGCCGATGCCGCTGAGGGTATCCTGCTGGCTACGGAACATTACAATGGCTCTGAGCCGGTCAATATCGGAGCCGGATTTGAAATAACGATCAAGGAGCTTGCTGAAAAAATTGCCGAGCTTGCGGGTTTTACCGGTGAATTCCGCTGGGACAGCTCAAAGCCGGACGGTCAGCCAAGGCGGCGTCTGGATGTCTCAAGAGCTAAGAAATATTTCGGCTTTGAGGCAAAAACCTCGTTCGATGAAGGGCTTAAGGCGACGATAGACTGGTATCGAAAGCATAAAACGTCACTCATCGCTCGTGACTCGTGACCCGTGATGCAAGAGGCGAGAGACGGGCTGTTCGCGAGCAAAAAGCAATAATGTTCAAACGACTCTTTATATTGTTGTTATTGGCGTATAGCTGCGGGCCGGTAAGTGCCTGGGAAAATCTGGCGCTACATAAGAGTTATACATTTTCGCCGAAACCTAATTATCGTCTGTGCACTGATAAGTCCGACGTAATTCAACTGACCGATGGCAAGACTTCTGCAAGCCAATGGACTAAGAAAAGCACTGTAGGCTGGGAGAAGGCCGAACCGGCCGTAGAGATTGTAATAGACCTTGGCCAAAGCTCTGCTGTCTATGAAGTATGGGTCCACACTGTTGGAGGAGGTTGGGCGAACGTAGAGTTTCCAGAATTCGTGGCTGTGCTGATAAGTAACGATGGTCGAGCGTTTCAGATTGCCGGATTGATAAGTAGTAAGGATCTACAAGATGTGCGAAGCTTTGGCTACCGTGGCGTTCCACGAACGCTCGACATCAAAGATATAAATGCTGCCGGGCGATATGTCAAGCTGGTGATTAGACCGAAGCGACGCTACGTATTTCTTGATGAAGTAGAGGTGTTCGGTGAGCCACTTTTGGCCGTAAAGAAAACGCAATTGCGCAGCAACCTCGAAGTGTTTAAGACTTCGGAGGAACTATTAAAGAGAATCGACGACTACGTACAGTTGAGCGAAAACGCTGCTGCTACGGTCAAAAGTGTCAAGGAGAATCGGTCGAGGCTTTGTAGCGAATTCAGTGAGAAAATCCTGGCTGAGCTTAAAATCCTGGCTGTGAAAGTAGATATACCAGCAAACAAGATATATCCGGCCAATGAGTTGCTTCGTATAAGAGGCGAGTTAGGGAAAATTCGAGCCGGAATATATAAGGCGGTGTATGGAAAGCCATTTGTGTGCCTGCCGGCAAACCCGATGGAGATTTTATTTGAGAAAGAGATGCTCTTCCGTGAGCACCTTAAGCAGATCGACATTCGGTTGTGGCAGAACGAATACGAGTCGGCTGCATTTAACATTGTAAACAGCTCTGACGAGGCGCTGACGATGTCTGTTTCTACTTCGCCATTGATGAGTCCTGCCGGCGAGGCAGTTGACAGTGACAGAACGTTTGCAGTCAGAAGAGCAATATATGTTAAAGGCAGTACGGTTGGTTCAATAGCCGACGCCCTTGTCTTGCAGGCAGGGCGTCCCTTTACTTTGCAGCCGGGCGAAATGACACAAATATGGTTGACGGTATTTAACCCGACGCTGACGGCCGGCAAATATAAGGGCGGGATCGGCGTTTCAGCAAAGACTGCGAAGCCAAAAGAATTACCTATAGAAAGCATTGCAGTTGTCGTCGAGGTTCAGGAAAACAAGTTTCCTGAGAATTTTGCCCTTAGTACGTGCAACTGGGGCTGTTACAGAGTTGCTTCTATGTCCGAGACGGCGCAAGACTTTTATAGCCATCGCATTAACGTTTGCCTTATGAATGTTGGCGACATACCTTTTCCGAGGTCGACCTC
>JGI24422J19971_10003028_pt1 | contig 10514 bp, 7 predicted proteins | sample DeeMarSWOR152_54_FD_19971 | JGI IMG/M metagenome (IMG submission 19971)
CATAGAGATTAAGTGCGCCGTGAGCTCTAGCTGCTTGAAGACACATCAACCCTATCGGTCCAGAGCCCAAGACAGCTACATTATCATAGACCGAAGCTCCCGCCCGTTTGGCAGCCATCATTCCTACAGCTAGAGGCTCGATCATCGCGCCCTCTTCATAAGAGATGTCATCCGGCATCGGATACACATTCTCTGCTGAAGCCAAGGCATACTCCGCGAAAGCACCATTATCCGGAGGCGTTCCATAGAACTTCACGTCCATGCACAGATTGTACCGTCCCTCTGCGCAGAAACGGCACTTCCTGCATGGGAATCCAGGTTCGATGACCACTCTCTGTCCGACTTTGATTCGCTTGACCCCTTGGCCGACCTTCGTGACGTCACCTGTGCATTCATGCCCTAGAATCAAGGGTTCTGTTACGACAAATGATGCTGCTTTCCCGTGGAGGTAATAGTGGACATCCGAGCCGCAAATTCCAACGGCTTTAATGTTGACCAGTACATCTTCTCGCCCGATCTCCGGTACAGCGACCTCTTCGATTCGCATATCTAAAGCACTATGTAGAACAGCGGCCTTCATCCTACCTTTCATTCAAACAACCTCAAGATGGACGATTGCATAGAATTGAGAGGTCCATAAAAGATAAGATTTTTCCTTCTTTGTCCCAGATCACATCAGCTTTATATTAACCTCTAGAGAAGAGTATCTGCGAGCTGAAAGAATCAATGAGAACCCTACTCAAGATGCGTCTTCCACTTACGCTTTTCATGCTGCTAATCCTGGCTCTGTGTGGCGCTGGCGGCGTGATCTTTTACTCCGTATTCGCGGCCCATGCTCAGGGAGACTACCTGAGAATCGAAACGGATCATCTGGAGATAGAGTTCCCGAAGAACGGGTTCGTCTCTTTTGGAGATCAAGAAAACTTCAGCGGAACCATACATGTAGCCGCTGTATATCCCTCTGACATAAGAGCTTCCATGATTATCCGGATCTTCGACGAAGATGCAGCAGAGGGATATCTGATGCAAGAGAGAATAGATGATGGCTCCTCAGCGAATCTAGTTGAGCTAAGAAGACTGTACAACTGGGTTCTACAGAGAAATGAGAATGCCACCCTCTCCTTTATTGAAAACGGGACCATGGAGCTATTCGATTATAACGCAGACTTCACCATAATCCTCATCGGTGGATATGTCGACAATCTAGGGAACTACTACAGTAACTGCACTTGGAAATTCACATCATTCATAGTCACATCATTCACAGGCAGTAGAAAGGTAATCCAGGTATTCTATTTCGGAATAGAGAAGGATTACGAGACGACCGACGATCTTTTTGAAGATATGATAGAGGCAAGAATAAGGTTGAAAGAGCAATAGCGAAACTGTTGGCTTTGAATCCTCACGTCACAACCACGATTGATAGATCATTGACATTCGTACCAGTCGGCCCAGTGACGATGAGATCGCCCAGCTTAGAAAAGAACGAATATGAATCGTTGTTCCTCAGATATTCCAAAGGATTCAAACCACACTTCCGCACGCGATCCATGGTGCCCCCGTCTACTATGGCCCCTGCGGCATCGGTCGGCCCGTCGACTCCATCGGTAGTCGCTGAGGCGATCACCGTGCCATCTAGACCATCTATCCTTGTGGCCGCGCTTAAAGCAATCTCCTGATTTCTTCCGCCAATCCCGTCGCCTACGACAGTGACTGTTGTCTCGCCACCGACAACTATTGCAGCCGGCTTCGCAACTGGGTTCCCAGATGTGTGAATCTCAAGCGCAAAGGCCGCCAGCATCACACCCACATCTCGAGCTTCACCCTCAAGGAAAGAAGTAAGGAAAACCGTGTTCATCCCCTGCTGCCGGAGTTCCTGAACTGCCGCGGAACTCGCTAGCCGGTTACTGCCTATGATGATGTTATGAACCTTCTCGAAGACTCTATCACCGGGTTTGGGGGTCTCTAAGACTGAACCCTTCACCCCATCGAACAGAAACTTCCTGACGGACTTTGGAGCATCTTCCAAGAGGTTATACTTCCCTAGGATGTCTATGGCGTCTTGATAAGTGCTGGTATCTGGGACCGTAGGGCCCGAAGCTATGACATCCAGGTGATCCCCTATGACATCTGATAGGATAATGCTGACAAGGCTTGCTGGGAATGCCGTCTTGGCCAACATCCCACCCTTGAAGCCGGAGATGTGCTTTCTTACCGTGTTGATCTCATTGATTGTCGCCCCCGATCTGAGAAGCATCAGAGTCACCTTCTTCTTATCGTCGAGGGAAACCTCATCGCGGGGCATAGCCATCAGGCTTGAACCTCCCCCTGATATCAGGCATAGAATCAGATCTTTTTCTCCGGCGCATTCAGCTATCTTCATAATCTTGCCTGCGCCCTCCACGCTGTCTACATCGGGAATAGGATGAGAAGACTCGTGGATCCCAATCCTCTGAGTCCTGTAGCGACTGGATGTTTCGCGAGGAACGACTACAACGCCAGCTTCTATCCGGTCTCCCAGAATCTGCTCTAAAGCCTCTGCCATGGAACCGCTTGCTTTCCCGCCCCCAACAATGAATATCCTTCCAAACTCTGAGAGATCAAATTCCCTCCCATCTATACCCAGCATGTCATTGTTCAGAACAACCTTGGATTCCATTATGTTCTTCGGGTTAACAGCATTCAATGCTTTCTCAATCGCATTCAGAGCGGCCTCTCTGGCCTTCCGAGTAGATGGTGATTGAGCGTTGTGTAATAGCTGCCCTCTATTCTCAATCTTGATCATGGAAACCATTCCATATCATTGCTGTTTTGAGTTGTGATTCTGGTTGTTTATATTTTTCTCACAGAATTATAAGTTGGATTCAGTCGTGGAATCACTAACAGATCTGCCGAACGTTCGGGAGGCGCTTCTTTACGAACGATTATCAAAGGAAAGGGTCAGGTGCGGATTATGTGAAAGGCGCTGCACAGTTCCTCTTGGAAAAACTGGATACTGCAGAACAAGAATGAATATCGATGGCAGACTGTTCACACTTGCCTACGGGAACCTAAGCGCCATAGAGAGCAGGCCGATAGAGATCAAACCTTTCTTCCATTATTGGCCTGGCTCAACTGCCCTGACCTTTTCCACATGGTCGTGCAACTTCGGCTGCGTCTGGTGTCAGAACTGGAGGCTGTCGAAGATTCCGCCTGAACCACGCAGATCTCAACATTATTCTCCTGAAGAGATCGTTGATCTAGCCGTCCGCAGGAGCGATGAGGGTTTGTGCTCAAGCTTTCAAGAGCCCACAGTCCTTACGGACTGGAATGTACAGTTATCCACGCTCGGCCAAAGAAGAGGGCTCTACTCCTGCTACGTGTCGAATGGTTACATGACGCTGGACGCATTGAAGTTGTTGCGGGAATCAGGCATGGATGGACTTAAGATCGACCTCAAGGGCGACGCTGAAACCTACACGAAGTACTGCGGTGGAGTCGACGTTGGGAAGGTCTGGAGGAATGCGAGAGAAGCCGTAAGCATGGGCTTTCACGTCGAGCTTGTGAATCTGGTCATAACAGACGTCAACGATGAAGAAGAGTGCATTGCAGGGCTGATAGAACGACATCTGAAAGAGGTCGGACCCAAGACTCCCCTTCACTTCACAAGGTACTATCCAGCATACAGATTTGACAATCCGCCAACGAAGGTTGAAATCCTTGAGAAGGCGTACGAAACCGCTAGAAAGATGGGAGTCCTGTATCCATACATCGGAAATGTCCACGGACACACATACGAGAACACTTACTGTCCAAACTGCGGGACATGGCTGATAAAACGCTTGGCCTACAGGATAATTCGCTACCGAATAACTGAAGAAAAGAGATGCCCCAAATGCGGCTATACCATAGAGATAACAGGAGAATATGTTAAGAAGCGAAGTCCTCACATCTGAGCGAGGAGAAAATGGACGGATATATTATCCGAAAGAGAGACTTGGCCACGGCCGCCAGTTTAGCTCTTGATTCATGCCTATTTTCGGTCTAATTTTCCGTCTCTGAGCCTGACCAACGGATCGCTCAAGGAATGCCCAGCGATTGAAGAATCTCTCCGACGTGATAGTCATCAGAATCTTCACCAAACAAGGTGAGGTCATACACTGGAATCCTGAGAACTAGACTGGAAGGTGGTAAAAAGATAGAAAAATAGTACGAAATTCACCGGAGAGGTCTCCGATTCGCGGCTTCCCGGTGCACGGAACATAGACACGATAAATATCCATCTCATCGGTGCAACAATCCGGCGTGCGATCTAGGATGAGAAACAGTAATCAGACCCAAAGGACTAGGCGCCGGTGACCGAATTGGTGCAGGTGAATATGCAAGTTTTAGGATGTTTCGCTCCGATTAGAAGTGAACTCAGAAGTAACGTCAATCTCTCTTAAGGTAAAGCTATTCGATTCGCATCATGTGTTCTTCTCTGTAGTCTGTCACTACGCGGATGTAGCCTCTCAGCTGAGCGTCAAGATCAGGGTCGCCAGTATCAGCTCTCAGACATGTCAACTCGCTCAGTTTCTGCTTCGTTCCGATAACGACTATATTTTCAATGCCGACTTGCCTTATCACAGAGGAGCTTATCTGCTGGTTTCCCCTTCCGAAGATGAACCCCTGTCCCCCGATTGGAGTGACAATGACCTTTGCCTCTCTGCCTTTGATCTTCTCCAGAATCTTCCTCTCACTGACATCGTGTGCAATTATGCTCTTATTGCAGAAGAGGTCGACTCCTAGAAGGGTCTTCTTTTGGTCGAGGAGGTCTGCTATGGTTCTCGTTGTCGTGCCAGGGCCAACTATGTAGATTACGTCAGGCTTCATTTCCTCGATCACGTAGATCGCTAAGGCAGCTTGGTTTTGTAGTTCGTCCTCAGTCATTGGACTGGCAATCTTGGCGCCTTGGATCAACCTAGGCTCATATGGGACGAGGACATATCCATATAGTCTTGCCGAGAGCCGACCCTCCCTAAAGGATTGTTCATCGACATCCATGATTCCAACCTCTCTTAGTTGCATATGATTTTGAAGGAAGCCTTTTGCAATGCGGGCAGCAGATTCTGGATTGACAGCAAATGCAGCGCTGTGCATCTTAACCCCGGTTGGTATACCCAACACTGGAGTTTTTGAATCCACTACATCGAGTATGTCTCTAGCCGTTCCGTCGCCTCCACAGAAAGCGATCAACGTCACTCCATTCTTCATCATGTTTTCGGCTATCTGCTTCGTATCGTCGGCCGTCGTGTATCCCTTTCTACTCCCCACGACCTTGTATTCTAGCCCCACTTTTTCGGCCTCGTGCTCCCCCATGTCTCCAGCGCCTACAAAGAGATCGATCTTCCCATTAACTGGCTTCAACGTTGCTAGGAACCTCTCTGCTCTTGCAGGCGCCACTGGACTAGCTCCAAGCAGGATAGCCGTTTCTAAGATGTCCTTTCCGTCTGTGCCCTTCAGGCCAACCTTTCCACCCATCCCGGCAATCGGATTCACGATCAGGCCAATGGTCTTCATGAGGGTTCTCTTCACCAATCATAGAGTGTGCTCGGATATATGCTTAGGTAAAGAGATGGCGGGCGAGGCTGCTGCGCGCGCTAAGTGGTTTCATGCAAAACGCTTTAAAGGAGATATCGTTTATCCCTTTCCAAACTCGACTGCGAGAGATCTGCCATCATAAAAGAGAAACAGAGCATAAAGGAATTCTACGACACCTTCGGATGGCAGAAGAACAAGGATGGCACGTACAACGATACCTCAACCTTTGTAGACACTAGACCGGTCCTAGATCCGTATCATCACAAGACCCTTATGCGTGTCAAGGAATTTCTGAAACATCGTGGGGAATTCTTCCTTGACGCGGGTTCAGGATCTATTCCGCTCCCAGAATATCTAGAATACTCATCCGGCTATAGGTGGCGGGTATGCCTTGACTTCTCAAGAAAAGCCCTGATAGAGGCAAGACACAGAGCTAAGGGGCATGGTCTTTATGTACTGGGCGATGTGACCAAGTTGCCTTTCAAAGACGATGTTTTCGACGCAACAGTAGCATTGCACGTTCTCTACCACGTCCCGGAAGATGAGCAGAAATCTGCTGTTGTTGAGATTCATAGGACGATGAAGCCTGGAAGCAGATGCGTAATCCTGTATAGCTGGTTTCCTATTCCTAACGGCATAGTCAGAAAGCTGCAGAAGTCTACATTCGCCCTAAAGATTTGGAGGAGGATTCTTCAGACACCCGAAGAGAAGGAGGTCCGGCCGCTTTATTTCCATGCTCATGACTACAAGTGGTTTGAGAGAAACTTCATTCATCAAGATGGTTGGGATGTAAGTATACGTTGCTGGCGATCAGTTGATTCCCTTCTGACGAGAGCATTAGTACCCGGCAACCTTTTGGGACATTATCTCATGAGGCTGATATTCCGGTTTGAGACTGTTCTCCCGAACACGCTGGCAAGAATAGGCAGATTTCCCATGATCATCATCCACAAAAGATACTAGGAACCCACTGCGCTCAGATAGATTCGGTGGATCAATTCCTATCGACGTCTGGATCTTAGCTAGCTAGAATCTGGTCCCAAACCCAAACAACCCAATAGATTTTGATACTTATCTGCCGAAGGGACAGCCATGAAGAATTCTGAATGCACAATTTATATCATGTCAAAACATGGATGGATACAGAAATATCGAAAAGGAAAGGATGGCTGGACTCAAACTAGTCCAAATGGTGCAGTACGCTCTTTAAGTGCAGAGCAACTGCTTTCTCATATCCTTCCGCTTCTAGCAGGAATGGGACATTTCACTGTCAGAGTTGAACCAGACGATAGAACTAGAATCTAATTTTGCATTCTTGAATATCTCGTTGATATACATACTTTATCGGAGAGTCGAATTGGAAAGGCCTCTTCGAGCTCCGTTGAATACTGATAGATTTCCTGTCACCGGTTTGCTAGGTCTTCTAACCTGCCTTTTAGTTAGCTAGCAATGTCGAGATTGCTGATCACAGAGCCGTAATGATGAAAATGACGTATGAAAAAAGAGAAATTCTACTCCTAGCTAGCTTCAAGGGCTCCACGGGGGGGCAATCTCGATATAGTGTCAAAATTCTGAAGTAAGGTTACGGCAGTCGGAAAGAAAGTTAGGGTATAGCCGCTGTGACTGACGGAGGCTGTAGAATAGTACCTAAGTAACGCTGCGCGAATAGTAGGTTCCCTGTGTCATGAATATTGGTTGAAGAGTTGCTCTTAATAACTTAGCTAGCTAGCTGAAACCTCGATCGATCGATTTACTATGAGAATTGGATTGTTCGATCGATCACACCATTTTGGCTATCGAATCACACCCATTTTTCTTCAGGGTGACCCTCATGTCTATCCCAAACTCTTTGAACATGTCTCGGAAAAAATCGTGCCTCAACGGCACACATGGCCATGGGATTAATGCTGAGACCGGCTTTTTTCGCTAGTTCGTTCGTCTTCTGCCTCTTATGACAGTTCTTTATGTCTATCCTTGCTTCACGATCAGAAATCCACTCAAAATCGATTTTGGATAGCTCATGGTGCATCTGTACGATCGACATCACTTGGTTAATAACCTGTTTAAAGGCTCTACTTGGAGCGAGAGCTTTGAACATGCCATATATTGTTCCGAGATAGCTTGGGAGCATGTTCTTTTGTGCCTGAAGATAGAACTCGTAATACTTGTCTAGTACGCCCAGTTCCTTGTGGAAGGCATGGTTGATTGCATCCATGAGAAGGCTTTGTTCAAGGAGCATCTCATACCTCTCTTCAAGGGATAACTCTTTCGCTGCCATATCCATCACTCACTAGCTAGCTGGAAGCGCTAGAGGAAAGGGGAGAAATTTATGCCATGGGGAAGACGTATGCCATCGTCTTCTGTCTGCAGAAAGCGTCCTCTAGCGCGTGTGACAACTGCGACGATTCCGCTAATAAAATCTAGCTTGTAACACGTGTACGTTCAACCTTGGCTAGGAAGGTGTGCAAGTTGGGAAAAAAGGGGAAGTTAAGAGGTCTCGTGTTTGTGTCGCTCGGACAGAGCCTTAGTTCCGGTGTCGCTGACCAGATAGCTCTTATAAGGAATGAAGCCGCCAGCTATTCTGGGGTGGGAAGTCAAGCTCGCTCTCTAGATTAGTTTTCTCAATCCGAAATACTTCTATTGAAGAGGACTCGGCTCTTATTCTTGTTCCATCCTCAACTATATATTCGCGCCATTCCTCGAAGAGAGTACTAAATCCAACCTCTTCCTTCTTTGCAGACTGCAATTCAGTCGGGGGAACAGGCATTGTTGGCTTTAATTAGATAGTGAGATCAAACCTGTAGCTACCATAGAATCTAGCGTTCACCTAGGAGGTTTTTCAAATGTTCGTACTGCTTGATGAGCTCCTTCCCCTTTTCTGTCGTCTGATATATTCATCGAAAAGGCTAGCATATTCTCGGGATAGGGTCTCCTATTGGCGGCGGAATTATCCTTTTCCCGCCTATGACTGTTTGAAGCACGACTTCCCTGAATTGGCCGGTTGCCTCTCCTATTATCTCGGCGTCTTTGCCTTCCTTTCTCTCTCTGAGTGCGTGTACTACCTCATCCGCCTTTTGCGAAACCACTCCTATGATTATCTTCCCTTCGTTGCCGACATCAAAGGGATCGATGCCGAGCATCTCACATGCTGCCCGGACATCCTCATGGACTGGAACCTTTTCCTCCCGCAGGAGTATTCCGACTTTGGATTTTTCGCTCCACTCATTCAAGGCATTGGATAGTCCTCCCCTGGTAGGATCCTTCATCGAGAGAATCCCGCCCGCATCAAGGATCCTACTGATCATTCTATTAAGCGGCGCAACATCTGATCTGATCTTACTCCCAAAATCGTAACCTTCCTGAGATGAGAGCACAGCCAATCCATGGTCCCCAATCGTTCCGGATATCACTATCTTGTCTCCGCTCCTCAAATTCGAGTCAAGTATCCAATCAGCCTCGAAATTCCGGTATCCTTTGACAATTCTGAGATTGTGGTCAAGCTCCTTGCTTCTCAATCCTATTCCAGACGTGTTTATTACGCATCCGCCTAGTTTTCCCTTCTCGACAACCTTGGTATCGCCTGTTATTATCCGAACTCCGGCTTCCGCGCAAGTCTGTCTCATACTGCTCAGGATTCTCTCAAGATCGGCTATCGGAAGGCCTTCTTCCAAGATGAAACCGGATGTAAGGGCAAGGGGGGTAGCTCCCATCACGGCTATGTCATTCACTGTACCGGCTACTGACAAACGCCCGATATCGCCTCCGGGAAAGAAGAGAGGCCTCACAGCATGCGAGTCCGACTTCAAGACAATGTCATTGATAACCGCCGCGTCGTCTAGAGCCTCTAGCGGAACTTCTGCATTGCTTCCGCCCAGATACTTGACGATGTAGTCTTTTACCAGCCCATGCATGACTGATCCGCCAGCGCCGTGAGTCATTGTGATCTTACTGGATGCCAAGCTATCACACCCGGTGATAACTAAGGTAGTGGGAAAGCTAATAAACTAAACGCGTCATGCGAAACGCAGTTCCTCACGTTGGAGGGACTCATCTGAAGAATAGACGACTCCGCAGGACAGGCCCCCAAGTATCTGAGTTGGGTTTCGGATGCAGCGGTGTGGGCGGATTATTGATACGTCATCAGCAATTCAGCTGTCTCTACTCCTCTGGTCGGTTTCCCAAGTCCAGAACAGCTGAATCAAGCTGCTGAATATGTTAGCAATGGTCCCCTTCCCTCCAAAGCGCTTAGACAAATCAAAGAGATCTGGACGCACTATCCAGAGGCGGATTCTCTTCCCAAGCGCTAGAGCTAGGAACCATACGATGCTAGGCGCAATCTCCGCAAACTGCTGCTATTTTGCCACTATTTTGAAAGCGATATCATTTCCGATATGCGAAGCATGACCTTGGCTTGTACGCAGTTCTGGAATGATGACGGTAAGCTTCCCATCTTGGCACTGATACATCTTCGCATCTAGGTACTGACCTCGCCATGTGCGATAGAGACATATTTCATAGCGGCCGTCGGCCAGTCCAGAGATCGTGAAAGATTCATTCGCAACGCTGGTAGACGGATTCACTACCCAGCCGAAGATGATTTCGTCACCCTTCATGGCCCAAGCGTCGCAGTCACCCGTAGCAGTGATCTCTGCCGGCCCGAGGTCCAAGTGAGCAAAATCGATGTCCGCAACGAACTCCGCGAAGTGACGCATCTGATTGGTGACGACACTGTCATTGATCCAATTAGAGTAGGCCCACCAGAATGGTATACAGCATAGACCGTTCGTCAAGCTGACCCACAAGGCGTTGTGATACATGGCCAGATAGCCTGGCATTCCAGGCTCATAATAGGTATGGTCCCAGCCGCACTCGCCGATAATGGCAGGCTTGTGAAAGCCTTTCCAGAGATTCTGGATCTGAGTGGCGTAGTTGCGATAGCTATATCGCAGTGGGCT
>JGI24422J19971_10003031_pt1 | contig 10509 bp, 17 predicted proteins | sample DeeMarSWOR152_54_FD_19971 | JGI IMG/M metagenome (IMG submission 19971)
TGGAGCTTTCCACCCGTATTTTTTGGATAGTTCTCTGCTGTGTGCTGAAACTGCGACCTTATCTCCAGAGGGCTTAGCTATGGCTATTTGAATAATCATGTTTTTAAGTGAACCGCGGACCACCAAGCGTGCTTTTCCAGAAAGCAGTAATGCCTTTCTTGCTTTGTAGTCTGTTTTTCCTTCTTTTCTTCTCCGAAATGGAACGCAGTAGCGTGGTCCCCTCGCCATCAACGTTCCCTCCAAAGTTCATGTGCCTTCAAGTAGCGTTCCATGTCAACGATTGAACTAAATCTTCCGCTGCTTGCCATTACGTATAGTTTTCGATAAGTGTTCTCAGTAATTATCCTGCTGGTTTTCAGCTCACGAAGCCTCTTTCTTAAGGCTCGAATTTTGCTCATCCATGCCTCTTTCTTGGATATTCTTGAACGAAATGTTCCAGTTCTGCTGCCGAATCCACGTCTCCGCCCCTTCTTTCTCTTTTCATGTAAAACTCGTGCTCTTGCGCGGCTTATACCCTTTTCTGGTAACGGTTTAATGACGCCTTCATGAATCAGTTTTTTTATATCATCTCTGGTTATGGCTGCTTCTACATCATCTGTTCCTTCAGGGTCTATCCACACCCTGTTTTGACCAACTTTCAGTATTTGCGCTGCTAGGCGCCTCTGACTCTTAAGACTTGTCATCGTTTCTTCGTCCTCGCTTCCTTCTCTTACGCTTTTTTATTTTCTTTTGGTTGTCGTCTAGTTTTTCCGCGATTTCTTCTACTTCTTTTTCCTCAGTTTTCTCTTCTTCTACAGCTTCCTTCTCTTCTTCAACTTTTTCTTTAGCCTCTTTCAAGTTTAGAACGGTTATGCCCCTTTTTCTTGCTTCAACCAGAACAATAGCTCTTTTTCTCTTACCAACTGTGTGTGCAATCCTAATGGCTTGAGTTCTTGGGTCAATTTCCTTAAGTTCTTCAGCGTTATGAACTAGAACTTCTTTATAACCTGATGGGTGGAAGCCTCTGGAGGCTTTTGGTCCTCTGTATCCAACGCCTATAGTTGGAGGCCAACCTTTGATTTTCCTCCGCATTTTGTTGTCTATTCCTCTTGGCCTGCGCCAGCTTTCTTTCAAGCGTTTGTATCGCCAGCTTTCTTGCCTAGCAAATTTTGGCTTCTTACTTTTTCTTCGCTCTCTCGGTTTCAACGTCTTTTCCACAGAGGCAACGTTTTGTTCTTTCATTTTTCCATTCCCTCGCTTCGTTCATATACATATATGCCATCTAGGAAAACACGGGGATCTTTCTTCTTCACTTTGGTCGCTTGTTCTATGTTTGCTGCGGTTTGACTTACGTCTTCCAAGTTTATGCCTTGAACGATTATGTCTTCGCTTTGAACCTTAACTTGGACATCGCCCGCCATTTTGGCTTTTCTAGGGCTTCTTTCACCTGTGAAATTTTCAATCAAAACAGTCTTGTCTTTAACTTTAACTGAAATCGGGAAGTGTGAGAAGACTATTTTGAGTTTGCGTGCAAAACCGGTTCTAACGCCAGTGATCATGTTTTGGATGTGTGAATAAATCGTACCTACAAGGGCTGCTTCTTTCTTACGCGGCCACTCAGCCCAAACACGAATTTCTTTTCCATAAAGTTCGATTGAAATTGGAGCATGGGAAAAATCACGGATTAAAGTTCCATTTACACCTTTGACTGTGACCGTCCTTCCCTCTATTGTTACTTCCACATCGTCTGGGACTTGAATAATTTTTGAAACTTCTACAGCACGCATTCAAAGGCACTTCCTAATAAACGAATGCCACTAATCTGCCTCCGATTCGCTTTTCCTTTGCTTCTCCGTGTGATATTATCCCCCTCGGCGTTGAAACAACNAGTACNCCCACATCCTTCGAAGGAAGNAATTTCTTCTCCCATTGTTCGATTTCNTCTACTTTGACTCGGAAACGCGGCCTTATGGCTCCGCATCTATTTATTCTTCCCAAAAGTTGAATCTTGAACTTTCCTGAGCGTCCGTCATCAATGAATTCGAATTCTCCAATGTATCCATTTAACTGCATAACTCTTAAAACTCTACCTAAAAGTTTAGAGGATGGACTAATTATGCATTCACGTTTGTTACGCATCTCATTGTTGATGATCGTTGTCAAGCCGTTTGCCAAAGTATCCATTGCGGTTTTCCTCTTCACTCATATTTTTTGAACCCAAGTTTTTTCGCTACTTCTCTAAAACAACGTCGACATAAATATAAATTATAACGTCGAATTACAGGTCCATAAGACCCACATCGAACGCATGCTCTAGTTCCCTTGCCATATTTCCTCTCCTTTTTAGGTCTATTTTTGCCCATGCATTCTACCTCAGATAACTATACTATTTCAACTCCCAAAGCGTCTTTGACAAAAACCATTGTTTCTTGATGTGTCAAAATGTGTCTTGAGCCGATTTTCGCTTTTTCTCTGCGTTTTTCCTTCACGCGATATCCAGGTCGACTGAGGGAGACGCAGACGTCCATACCGAATATTCCAACCTCAGGGTCATATTTNACCCCTTTAATTTCAATGTGTTCTTTTATACCGAAGGAGAAGTTGCCGTATCTGTCGAAGCAGCTTCTTTGGAGCTTATTATCGATCACTGGCAAAGCTTTTTTCAAGAATTCTGTTGCCCTCTGCTTTCTAAGCGTTGTAATACATGCAGTTGGTTCGCCTTTTCTGATTCCAAAATCCCTGATGGTCTTCTTGGCTTTTCTCTTACATGGATTTTGACCCGTTAAATCTTTTAGGATTTTTGCGGCTTTTTCCAGTGGTTCCCCAGACTTTCCAACGCTGATGTTGACAACAACCTTATCAATTCTGGGTTTAAGCATGGGGGTTTTTTCCCATTTCTTTCGGATTTCATCCTCAGGCAACTTCAACTGGCCTCCGGTAGGGATATAAGTGGCTCTTTTTCGCCTATTGCGAAGACAAGTTTCAGAATTGTGTGGTACCGATTGGCTTTTTCATCATCGAGTATTACAAGGGAGTTTCTACGCTTCTTTCCTTTCGTTTTCTCGATTTCGATTATTTTACCGTATCTTCCAATGTTTTTTCCACCCGTTATAATCGCGAAATCATTCTGTTTCAGTTTTACATATTCAAGTATTTGTTTTTCTGGGAGACTGATTTTTAAAGTATCAAGTGTTTTGTACATGTCTTCTTGCGTATTATTGGACTCCTCAACCTTGAACGACACGTTTGAGCCGTCGTGTAGGTTGAGTTGTATATTCCCATTTTTGACAACAGTTTTGTTTTCTATTCTGCAGAGTTTGAAGGTTGCTTCTTCCTTATCTATTGGATGGAGGATTAAACCTTTGCTGGAAGGTAGTACACGGAAGAATTTGGCAACTTCCGGCATAGAAATGACATCCATTAAACCTACTGGAAAGTTGCCTTTCCGTCTGACTTTTCCATCCACATACACAGTTCCTTCCGAAACTATTGTTTTAGCTTCTTTTCTTGTCTTGGCAAATCTCAGAATGTCACGTAAGATTATGGTCAAAGGCAAGCAGTGTTTAAGTGAATGCGGCCCAGCAGACGGCTTTACAACCCAGACATATTCCTTCCTAGGAATTGGCCAGAATCTCGGCGCAGGATAACGCTTTAGCCCTGTGGATCTTCCCTTTTTACCCAAACTCATGCGCCTACTTTAGTTTCCTCGATAGCTTTGCGTCTAATTTTTGTCCTTCTTATCTTTTGTTTCTCTTCTTTTTCAGCTTCCTCTGTTTTCTCTTTCGTTGCTTTTCTCACTCTTTTCCGTCTCTTCTGTTTTTGTTCTTTCTTCTTATCAGCTGGTTTTTCGGCTATTTTCTTCTTTCCTCTTTTAGGCTTCTTTTGTGGAGTTTTCTCTCTTACGACCATTTTTTCTTTGACAATCTCTTCTTTTGTCTCTGTGACTTTCTCTGGAGGCTTCTCTACAGCAACTTCCACTTTTTTCTGAGCTTCTTTTCTTTCCAGAATTTTCTTTCGCCATTTATCATCAAGGTTTAGACGTGTGATCATGACCTTTGAGGGATGAATTGCAACGAATATGGTCGTTCCATCTACCGTTTCTCGTGTCAGACCTTCAACGTAGATTCTGTATTTTTTTCGGTCTATGCGTGTGATTTTTCCTTCAAATCCTTTATGGTCTCCTCTCATTAGGAGAACTGTGTCTCCGCTCCTAACTGGAATGGCCCTAATTCCATGCGAAGCTCTTAGACCTGGCGAAAGGTGGGCTGCGAAATGTTTGTGGCGTCTGTGGTTGGGTGCTTGGAATAGTCTTTTTCTCTGTTTCGACGGTTTTGTTACTGGTTTTGTTTTTTGCATGGACTTCCTCCTATACTATTATACTTGCTGCACTAGCTATTCTCGGCCATCTTTCAGCAGCTTCTTTTGCCACTGGTCCACGGATTTCTGAGCCTTTCATTTCTCCATCCGGAGTTATTATGACTGCTGCGTTATCTTCAAATTGAACCCAGATGCCGTCAGCCCTTCGATAGGGTTTTCTCTGCCTCACAACGACTGCTTGGAAAATTTTCTTTCTCATCTCTGGTGTTCCATGTCTGACAGAGACCGTTATTCTTTCGCCTACTGCGGCTGATGGAACACGCCTTAAACGTCCTTTATAACCCATGACTTGTACTAGCCGAAGCCCTCTGGCTCCAGTGTTGTCTGCACATTTTAGGATTGAGCCTGTTGGCAATCCCTTTGAAATTTTCGGTCTTTGACCGATCATTCCCTTCGCAATTAGCGCCCTCATTTTTGCCCTTGCAGCCATTTCACTTCTCCTCCAGTTTTTCCACAACAACAAACGATACTGTTTTGCTTATGGGGCGACATTCCACTATTTTGACACGGTTCCCTTTTTTTGCGTCTATACATGGTGGATCATGACATGAGATGCGGCTTTGCCTTCTCTCATACCTCATAAACTTGGGAATATAATGAAGATAGTCACGTTTGACTATGACTGTTTTATCCATCTTTGCACTGACGACCACTCCCTCTAAGACACGGCCCCTTACTGGAAGGTCGCCGTGGAAAGGGCAGTTTCTGTCATCACATGTTTTTTTAGGTTTCTTAAAAGTAAGTGACATCACCAAAGCCTCCTAATACGCTTTTTGAGGCGGTTCTCCGGTCTCCCCACAAGAAGTTTTCCGTCGATTTCAACAACCGTCCCGTCTGAAAATCTGAAATGGAAAACAGCTGATTCCTTTATGATTCTTTTTCTTTCACCTTCATGAAGAATGACAAGCGTATTCCGTGTTTCATCTGTAACCTTGCCCATTATTCCAACATAGCTTGGGTGTCTGCTTTTTGCGACCTCAGCTTCGGTTCCGATGAGTTCGCAGCGGATTATGTCAGGCGTTACCTTCATTCGTTTTTATTCCCCTTAGCTTTCTCTTTTGTAAATCCATGTTTCTGTTCGTGCTCTATGGTCATTATTCGGGCAATCGTTTTGCGGAGCTCTCTTATCTGAGATGGGTTTTCTACGGTTCCGCCAGCCTTTACCATGGTTTTTAATCTGAGAAGCTCTGTTCTAAGCTCGTTGAGTCTTTTCGTTCGCTCTTCAGACGACATGTCACGTATTTCTTGAACCCGCAATATCGGCATTTATTCGGCTTCCTCCTCTTCACTTGTTTCTTCGGTTTTCTCTTCAGTTGCCTCTTCCTCAAGCGTTTCTGTTGTTTCTTTTTCCGTTTCCTCCTCTGTTTCCTCTTCCGGAGGGCTTTCCACTATCTTGATTTTATCCGGAAACTCTGCATCCGGAGGCATTATCCTAACTTTCACGCCAAAAGTGCCTGGTTTCAACTGAACTTGAACTTCGGCTTTTCGCATATATTTTAACGCAGGTTCTCCACACTTCGGCAAGTATCCAGCTTTGAACTTTTCGTATCTCGACCTGTCAGTTCTCAGTTTTCCACTTATGATTATTTCCGCGCCGAGTGCTCCAGCCTCCATAACCCGGTTTAACGCCCAATATCCAGAGCGTCTAAAGTGCACCCCTCTTTGCAGGGCTGAAGCCACGCGCGAAGCAACAACAAAGGCGTTTAATTCTGGAATCTCCATTTCAGAAACGGAGATCTGCGGGTTTGGAACGTTGAATTTTTCCTCCAAAAAACTTGCAAGTTCTCTTATCGTTCCTCCGCCTCGTCCTATTACAAGACCTGGTCGCATCGCGTAAATTACTATATGCGTTCCCAATGGGGTTTTTGATATGGTCACCCCGCCATATCCTGCTCTTTCAAGTTTTTTCTGCAAAAACTCGTCGATTTCTGTCTTCTTCTTGGATTCCGATACGAAATGCTTGACAACAGCCATTAAAGCTCCTCTCCTGTTTCTGACTGTTCCTCCAGAGCTACTTCGATGTGGCATAATGCTTTAACTTTTGGTGAACTTCTTCCAAAGGCTCTAGGCATGTATCGCTTAATCTTCATGCCAGGATATGCGGATGCGTGAATTATGCGCAGTCTTTCTGTATCTAAACCTTTGTATTCGGCGTTGGCTTCTGCTCCTTCAAGAATTTTTAGAACGTGTTTCGCCGCCTTTACTGGGTATCTACCTGCGTAAGCTTTTTCTAGTCCGTGACGGTGTGCAACCTTCTTTTTGGATCTTGTGAATGGAACAGGTCTTTTTTTAGCTATAACGTCTCTGAGGAACTGTTTTGCTTGAGTGAGTTTCATTCCTTTGATTTTTTTGCATGTTTCATGGGCTGATTTATGGGATACTCTGAGTTCTCGCCCGCTTGCCTTAACGGTTTTTTCCGGGTCCAGTTCTTCTTCTATTATTGAGTATCCCCATTTTGGCACTTTATGGTCTCTCCGACTTTGCAATTGAACAGCGGTATGGTGGTTTATATGGTTTTCCACTCTCTACAATAGTTTTCCACACGCTCACTATGTGCGTTTTCCGAACAGTTTTTTGGTGTCATGTCCGCGATGCATCAAAAACCAACTTCTAATAGCTTGCACGCTTTTAGGGTCCGCTAAAGATAGTTAATAATAGGTGAAGATTTGACAAGCACATTTGCGATATTATACCCTTAAGGCATTGTTATGGCGCGCGATTATTTACTAAGGGTTTATATCAGAATTTTCAATCATAACTAAATGAGTGGGCATGTCTCGTAAAAAGTCAAAGAAGAAAAGAAAGCATAAAACCGTTGGGGTAGAAGCGCTCGCTGAGCCAGGCGTCGGGGCCCTGTACGTCAGGGGCACATGGATGAAAAAGCTGAATGAACTGGGGAAGCGCAAACGAAAACAAATCAAGAAAAGCCTTGACAAACGGAAACAAAGCATTAGGTAAAGCTGAGCGCGAGATAACCAATTCTGTAAAAGCTTCACATACTCTTGCGATGTGTTTATGTTCAACATAGAAAATAGCTATTCAAAGTGGAGAAGATGTGAAGATTGACAGTCAAAAATGATCATATCACCCTGTTACATGGTGCTGGCGGAACAGTCATGCATGACTTAGTCAAAAACTATATTGTGAAATACTTCGGTAATACAGCAAGCATTGAGGTTCCGCTTGAGGCCTTAGACGATGCGGCTGTGGTTGGAGATGTGGTTCTAAAAAGTGATTCACACGCCGTTAAGCCTCTATTTTTTCCAGGCGGAGACATTGGACGTCTAGCTGTCTCTGGCACCGTCAACGACATTGCGGTTTTAGGAGCTGAACCATATGCTTTGGCTTGCGGCTTTGTTTTGGAAGAGGGCTTACCCCTAGCCGACTTTGAGAAAATCTTGGCTAGCATGCAGGAGACATGCTTGGAAGCCGACGTGAGCATCGTTACTGGCGATACTAAAGTTGTTGAGAAGGGAAACTTAGGCGGCTGTGTTATAAATACCTCTGGCATCGGCAGACGAAACGCTGCTTTAGAGAAAAACCTTGATGTTGTCAAGGAATTTAGAAATGACTTTGAAACCCGATGGATTCTAGACTCAAACCTTAGAGCCGGTGACCAAATAATATTGTCCGGCACAGTTGGAGATCACGGTCTGGCTGTCTTGTCGGAACAGGAAGGTCTAAGCTTCGGAAGCGGCATAAAATCGGATGTTAAACCTTTGAATCACTTAATTCGGCGCTTGCTCGACGAAGTCGGCGGCGTAGTCGCCATGAAAGATCCAACCCGAGGCGGATTGGCTGATGCTCTAAACGAGTTCAGCGACAAATCTAATGTTGGCATACTGGTTTATGAAGATAGGATTCCAGTTAGGGAGGATGTTCGGGCTGCATGCGAAATGCTGGGATTGGACCCCCTTGAGGTTGGAAATGAAGGCAAAGTAATAATAGGTGTGGTAAAGGAAAAGGCGGAAGAGGCCTTAAAACTCTTGAGGACAACGGAAGAGGCGAAAGAAGCAGAGATAATCGGCGAATCAACAACAGACTTCGCTGGCGTTGCCATGCAAACAGTTGTAGGCGGAAAAAGGATAATAGCAAGGCCCGTAGGCGACCCTGTGCCGAGAATATGCTAGCTAGAACTTAGGTTTTTCCTTGCATTTTTCGATGAAATCTTCACGCACTGGATAGAATATGTCAAGCATTATGAAGGGTTCGTTGCCTATTGCCGTGTCACTATGGGGAACATTTGCTGGTATGCAATAAAAATCACCTTTCTTAACTGTTCGTTCTTTATCCCCAATCTTCAATCTGGCCTTGCCGCTGTAAACCATTCCAATCTGCTCGTGGGGATGCGAATGTAAGGGCACGGTTTTTCCCGTTGAAGTAATGTTTAGAACCATCATCATTTTTTCGCCGTGTAACCCGGTTAAAATAATCGTCTGTAAACCTTCCATCTGAACAATCTTTGGAGTTTCAGCGGGATCAATGAAGTATCGAATTTTCTTTCCATTCAAGTTTTCCTTCTCCTTCTACATGCTTTCTTATCGTGGCTCGCAATTATTTGTGTTTTCAAGGTTAAACGTTAAAACTAGATTCAATCTCTGGAAAGCATGGTAAGCGAAAGCCGTATGGTTTGTTCCATCATCTTATTTTCTCCACAGATCTGAAACTCGACTAGCTTTCACAAGCTTCCACTTGCCAAGGAAATCCTTCTTATGAAAATGGTACAAGCCACAGCGAGTGCACTGCATAATCCGCCGGCCCTTCTTAAAATCAATCTCATACAACTGTAGCGGTGAACCGCAATCAACACACTTGCCCCTGTAAGTTCTGTCACTTTCTCCACTCATTGACAATCCTCCATATCTTTTGAAGTACATTATTACGTATTCACTCTTAAAAATTCCCAAGAACTCAGGGTAGACAAATATTCTGAACTCCAGCTTTAGTGACCATTACTATCTTGACAAAAGTTTTTGGTCTAAATACTAAGCAAAAAATGAAATAGTCTGAAGGATGGCTCGGATTGACGGAGAGGTTATAGATATTTACGAGGACAGCTAGACTTTTTCAAGGATTCTCTTCTTTTTCTCTTCGTACTCTTCTTGTGTTATTGCTCCCATATCCAGCAATTCTTTAAGCTTCTTAAGCTCCTCCAGAGGGGTAGGGGCTACAGTTGCTTGTGGCACAGCTTTTGCCTCTTTTGCTCGTTTCATTCCTTCTTTCACGATTTCTACGAGTTTCTTAGCCTTGTCTGCTGGTATGGCCGGTATCCCAGCGACACCATGCCTTGTAAGCCTGAAAAATCTCCCCAATTCGGTAGTTAAACCAGGGGCTGTTATCCTAACCTCGCTTGAGAAGACTCCTTTTTTGAAATTTATAGATGTTATCTCTGAATACGGAACTATCTCAACGCTTTCTCTCAGTCCAAGCATCATTGGATTTCTGATTACGAGTTTTCTATCAGTTGCGAAAATTATGTTCGGCGTTGTTACGCTGCCGCCTGGTCTCAGTCGACTTTGTCTTGCGACAAGTAAAACTGGCTCACCAGAATCCAAATTGTCTTGAATCTTCTCCACTTCCTTCTTCTCGTCAATTGTAAGATTTTCTGCTCCCAAATTTTCAGCTCCGATATTATCTTAAAAATAAGCTTAATAACTCTTTTCTATGAATCAAATTTGCAATTCTTGTATGAATACAAATCAATTAGTTCAGAACATCATTGATTTGTTTTCGCCCATATTCTACATGTTCCTTCGCTGCTTACCATGCAGGCGCCTACTGGTTTTTGCGGAGTGCAGGCCTTCATAAACAGTGGGCATTCTGTTGGTTTAATCTTGCCAATTATGACCAGGTGGCATCTGCAACCAGGCTGCAGATCAACTCCATGCTCAACTTTTACGCCGTATTTTAAGTGGGCATCACAGGCTGCATATTCGTTGCGAAGCTTAAACTTGGAAGACTGTATTGTACCGAGCCCCCGCCATCTGCCGTCCACAACCGCGAAAAACCTCTGCATCAGCTTTTTTGCTTTGACGTTACCTTCCCAGCGCACAGCCCGCACATACTCATTTTCCAAGAGCGGAGTTCCCTCATTTAACTGCTTCAAAATCATATAAACACCAAATAAGACATCTAAAGGTTCGAAGCCTGCCA
>JGI24422J19971_10003032_pt1 | contig 10509 bp, 10 predicted proteins | sample DeeMarSWOR152_54_FD_19971 | JGI IMG/M metagenome (IMG submission 19971)
TACTTATGCGGAGGAGCAACCTACCCGAAGGATGTGCCGACGGCTTCTCTACACGCTCACTCAGCGGCTGTGAAAGCTGCGAAGTTCTTGACCACGGGCAAGATAGTCAAGGATCAGAGAACCGCCGTAATCAACGGAGACTATTGCGGTGACTGTGAATTCTGTCCAGTAACTTGTCCTTACGATGCAATAAGTCTGGAGGAGACGACCGAAGGCCACTTCATAGCAAAAATATCTGACCTCCTATGTGAAGGCTGTGGTATTTGCGTGGGAACTTGTCCCCTAAGCGCTATCGAGCTTAGGCATTCCAGACCCAGTCAGATACAGGCGCAGATCAAAGGACTCATGTCCGTAAACGGGACATCTAAACCTCTGGTTCTAGCAATCTGTTGCTCTGAATGTGGCCACACAGCTGTTGACTCTTCCGGTATGGCCATGATGAAATATCCAGCAAACGTTAGAGTCATGAAAGTTCCTTGCACAGGCATTCTACAAGTCCACCAATTACTAGACGCTTTCAAAGCGGGTGCTCAAGGAGTAATGGTTGTGGGGTGCAAAAGTGATGGGTGTCATTATGAAGTGGGTGTCCAGAAAGCCGAAAAGAAGGTGGAACTTGTTCGAATACTACTGAAGGAATACGGTATAGAACCAGAGAGATTGGAGATGTTCAACATGGTATATATCGAAGGGAACAAATTCGCTGAAGCTGCGCAAATGATGACTGAGCGAATAGAGAAGTTCGGGCAATTACAATTAGTGGGCGTTTCTTAGAGAGGAGCTTGAAATTAGGATGATGTATGATGAAGAGGAGAAAACTGCCAGTTTAGAGTTTTCTGAAGTAGTTACACGTCGTTTAGGCGGCGAAACTATCAGGCGATGCTATCAGTGTGGAACCTGCGCCAGTAGTTGTCCAGTTGCTAAAATCACTGAGCGTTTCAATCCTAGAGAAATCATCAAGCTATCGCTCTTGGGAAAAAAGGATGAAGTTCTTTCAGGTGACGCCATATGGTTATGTTGCTCATGTTATAACTGCCAAGAAAGATGCCCCCAAAAAGTTGAAATAGCCGACGTGATATACGCGCTGAGAAACATAGCCTTTGAAGAAAGTCACCGACCGAACATTTACTCAGATTTTGCATCCGCTCTCTTAAATGACGGCCGCATAGTCAAGATTTCCAAATTCTATGAAGATAAAAGACCTGCTCTCGGCTTGCCACCTCTTCAACCAACAGGCGTAGATATGCTAAGAAAAATTCTTTCTGCTACTGGGTTTGATAGGCTGCAACAGAAGGAGAAANCANAATGACAAGCTACGCTCTATTCCTAGGTTGNCTCATACCTGCTCATCAACCAAACTACGAGTTGTCAGNAAGAAAATCACTAGCCAAACTNGGAATTGAGCTTGTTGACCTAGCCAATATGACGTGCTGTGCCCCTCCACCAGTGCAGTCTATAGATTTGGAAACTAGTCTAGCCGTAGCTGCATACAACATTTGCCTAGCCGAGGAAGCTGACTATGATCTGATTACGTTATGTTCCGGATGCTTCGAATCTCTTTCAATGGCAAATTCAATGCTAAAGGCTGACGAGCAACTAAAAGCAAAGATAAACAAGATTTTGTCTAAAGCCGGGAAAGAATTTCTGGGCAACAAAGATGTGAAACATTACCTTCAAGTCTTAATTGACGATGTAGGACTAAAACGTCTCGAACAAAGCGTCTCCAAACCTTTAACCGACCTAAAAGTGGCAGCGTTCTATGGTTGCCATGCACTTAGACCCAGCGAGCTTCTGAAGCTCGACGACCCAGAACGCCCAAGAATTCTCGAAACATTAATCGAGACAATAGGTGCAAAGAGTGTCGAATATCTAAATAAGTTAAAGTGTTGTGGTGGCCTCTTGAAGGGTTATTCTGATGATCTTGCCCTTAGCCTCGCCAGAGAAAAAATTGCAAACATAGCTAGGGCTGGTGCTGATTGTGTTGCAACTCTTTGTCCCTTCTGTTTCGTTGCATTGGACGTAGGGCAAGTCCTATTGAGGGGGAAGTTCCATGAAATCTACGATATGCCAGTGCTTCATTATTCGGAACTTTTGGCCTTTGCCTTGGGAATAGGTTCAAAGGAACTGGCAATAACACCAGCAACTCACAAAATAAAAGTCGACAAAGTCATTAGCAAGACATCTTGATGAAAAGCGTCTTTTGCCAGCTCAGGGTCAAAAATCACGAGTGCTTGTGTTGCATCCACGCGCGCTATACTCCTAAATACTTGACCATTAAAGCGCAACCTGCGTTTTCAATTGATTCTTGTGGCAAATGTAGACATTACATAAAAATGATTGATGAAGCTGAACTGAAAGAAAACATTCCTAGAGGATTAGAAGATATACTAACATTGAATCTCGACCTTGTAGCTAAAAAATGCAGATTTCGCAAGAGATTAAGATCGTTTGGTGTGCGCGCGCAATCTCAGCTTCAGAGATAGACCGATTCGCAACCATTATTAAGGACATGGCGAAGGAGAATAAGAAACTTGATCCAAGCCCCTCAAGGGCTGGAGGCTAGGATTAGATGTCGGAAACAAAAGAAACGCAGAAAAAGAAGCTTCAAGGAAAAGCGGTGATAGAAGCCAGCGAAATGGATCCCCACTTCAAGTATAAGATCCGCAAGATTCCAGGCGCAGAGAAAATCATGCTGTGCTTCCAATGTGGCACCTGTACAGCCGACTGTCCCATCGCACGGTTCAGCGATTCCTACAGACCCCGAAAACTTATGCGCATGACACAACTGGGACTAAAGAATAGAGTTCTCTCCAGCGACGTTATCTGGCTGTGCGCCGCCTGCTTCACCTGCGTCGACCATTGTCCACAAGACGTAGGGATCGCCAGCATCATAAGAGCTCTTCGAAACCTAGCTGTAGATGAAGGATTCATTCCTATTGTTTACAGGAACTTGGGTTCCAACGTTCTAAAAACAGGCTACGCCTATAAGATTCCAGAGTCGCGGCATAGAAAGCGGGAGGAGCAGGGGTTGCCTCCATTGCCGAAAGCCAACTTGAAAAGTTTAGCCAAACTATCTGATGTTACGGGCTTCTCGAAGTTGTTTGAGGAAAAGAAGAAGGAGGCTCAAAATGGCTGAACTGAAGTATCTACTCTTTCTGGGCTGCGTTATCCCATACAGAATCTCCAGCTACGAGATATCCACTAGGAAGGTTGCTGAGAAGCTTGGAATAGAACTGGTGGAGATGCCAGAGTTTAACTGCTGCGGCCTTCCCTTAGACCCCGTAAGTCACGATATGATGCTTACTTTGGCAGCGCGGAACCTATGTTTAGCAGAACAACAAAACCTGAACATCATGACCCTGTGCACGGGATGCGCTGGCACCATGCGCAAGGTAAATATGACGCTGAAAGAGGATAAGAAACTCAAAGAGAAGGTTAACGGATACCTGAAGGAAACCGGGCTAGAATTTAAGGGAAGAATAAAGGTTAGCCATCTTATTCAAGTGCTTGCGGAAGACGTTGGTTTTGAAAAAATAAAAGCAACGGTTCAGAAACCCCTTACTCCGCTTAGGGTGGCTGAACACAACGGATGTCACGTTTTACGTCCAACAAAATACATAGGCTTCGACGATCCCGAAAACCCCACGATTCTCAAGAACTTAATCGAATTAACGGGAGCAAAATGCTTAGACTACATGGACGAGACCGAGTGTTGTGGCGCCCCGATAATTGGTTTGAACGACATGATTCCTCTCCAATTGGCTAAAGAAAAGCTTGATCACATTGGGGCGGTTGGGGCGCAAGCGCTGATCACCGTGTGCCCATTCTGTCACATGATGTATGACCTTCATCAGTCACGGATAGAACGCGTCTTTAACGTGAAGTTCGACATCCCCGTACTTCACTACACGCAGCTGTTGGGGTTAGCCATGGGCTTCAGCCCTGACGAGCTGGGCTTTAAAGAACTTAGGGTGGATACAACTCAACTTTTAGATCAGTTGGCGCGCGCGAAGTGAAAACACACGATGATGTTCACGCGCGCAGCCTGACAAACCTTTGCCCATAGTTCTACCTCTTTCAGAATGATGATGACCGTAGTTTAGACTGGTTTGTAACCTAAGACGACTATTGGATCCGAACGTTTGCATCTGCTCTAAGTCGGCGCTTTCAGGGCTTCTTGGAACAGCTTCTTTACGATAGCGACTCTCGCCTTTTGCGCAAGTATATCTTTCGTTGTGAACTCTAAAGCCTCTTCGGGGCACCATTCTACACACTTGGGTTCGCCGTCGCACAGGTTGCATACATATACCTTTTTTGTTTCCGGGTGTAGCTGAATGGCGCCGTAGTCGCAAGCTTCGATGCACCAGCCGCAGCCGTTACATTTGTCGTCGTCAATCATGATGACACCTGTTTCTTGAGACTGTTCAAGCGCGTCTCGAGGACACGCGGCTACGCATGGAGCGTCTTCACAGAGTCTGCATGCGACTGCTAGGTTCACGAAGGGGTTTAGGCGCACAACGCGTATTCGAGATTTCGTTGGGTTGTAGGTTTTTTCGCGTTCCATTGAACATGCATATTCGCAAACACAGCAACCAACGCATTTAGCGGGGTCTCCGGAGACAAACTTCCTTTGATGAATCGTGGTCATGCTTATTTCCCTCCTTTCCTTTTCTTCTTTGAAGTCTGTGACCTGATCTTTTTCTTTACGATGGGAATAAGATCACTTGAGCCAAGTTCTTTTAGTTTCTCAACTGTCGGGATACCCTCTCTTGTCCATCCGCGCACCTGATAGTAGTCATCGAGACCTATGTCAAACTCTTTTTGGCTTACGACGGCTCCTTTTACAAATCCTTCGTCAGGTACTGGTACACTCGTTATTTTCGGTGGCAACTGATCGTATTCTCTTGTTCCTTTGCCTTCTCGAATGTTGATGACCCGCGCTAGGTTGTTTATTCTCTCGCCAGCTTGTCTGAGTTCCTCAGCGGTCATCGCGATACCGGTCGCTAAAGTGTAGTATTTCGCCATTTCTTCGAGTCCCTCATAAAATACGCCTCTTGAGAACTTGCATAAGATTAGCGAGTCGACAACATTGTATAGGTCTTCGCCGCTCATGACTATTTTCCCTCGTCCCGCTTCGATTTTGAGGCGGTCGACTTTTCCTTTCACGTCAGGTGAGTAGGCTCCAGATCGAAGGTGACAAGCTCCACGGAAAGAGACAGCGAATCCTAAGGCAGCGGTCTTTAATGTTCTGAGGGCGTAGCCAGGAAGCTCCAACCCTTTAATGTGATTAGCGTATTTCACTGCTCCTTTACCAAGTTTTTCCGCTGCCCTCATGGTTCCCTCTGCAAGAATGTCTCCAAGCGACCCTTTGCGAGAACCCATCCGCTTCACCATCTCCACCATTGCTTCAGCGTTGCCAAAGCGAAGGTCTAAGCCGTCTGTGTCCTTTTTCGTCAGTAGTCCGTTCTCGTAACAGTCCATAGCAAAGCTTACGATGACGCCTGCGGATATGCCATCCATACCGTAATAGTCGCATTGATAGATTGCTTCGATGATGGCGTCCAAACGGTCGACACCACAGTTTGGTCCTAGCGCCCATAAACATTCAAATTCTACTCTCGCAGTCGCTCCTTTGAATGGTCCTTCAGGAACCATTCCGATGTGATCGCAGCGCATGCCACACGTAGCGCACCCAATGATTTTCTTGATGTAACGTTCATTCAAGTACTCTCCGCTGACTTTTTCAGCACCTTCGAAAGTGACTTGAGTGAAGTTCCGCGTAGGCAAGGCTGCCAAAGCGTTGAGCACAAGAACGTTCTCCGGAGTCCCCAGAGTCCTATACTTTCTCGTAGCTGGTCCTTTCATTCGTTCATGGATCATTCTTACGAATTCCGTGAACTCTTCGGGGTTGGCTACGTTTACATCGTTTGTTCCGCGAACCGCAACAGCCTTTAGGTTCTTGGAGCCCATCACAGCGCCCATGCCGGTTCTTCCAATAGCTCTGAATTCATCGTTTATGATGGAAGCCGTTCGAACCAGCTTTTCTCCTGCTTCGCCGATCGCTGAAACACGGATGTAAAAATCGCCTAACTCTTCTCTTATTGCCTTCTCGGTTTCGTGAGGCGACTTCAGTTTTAGATGCTGAGCGTCCATTAGTTGGACCGAGTCGTCGTCAATCCATAGGTAAACGAGCTTTTCAGATCTGCCCTTAATGACAACCGCGTCATAGCCAGCTCGTTTTAATTCGGCGCCAAAGAAGCCGTGGGCTTTCGATTCAGCTATTCCTTCGGTTAGAGGTGATTTTGAAGCTACCGCGTAGCTGTTTCCTGCTGAGGGGGCCATAGTACCGCTAAGAGGCCCTGTAGCGAAGACCAGTGGATTCTTCGGACTGAAAGGATCAACCCCTGCTTTGGAGTTGTCGAGAAATAAGCGCATTCCAAGCCCTATGCCTCCAATGTATTTCTTGGCCATCTCTTCCTTTAAGGGTTCCAGCTCGGTTTTTCCAGTTTCCAAGTCTACGTGTAATATTCGTCCAGCGTAACTCAATTTTATTCCTCCAACAGGTCGTAATCAGTGCTGAAGAGATATTTCAAATAAGAGTAGATATTTATTTAGTTTTTGCAAAAATATACATAGGGGGAGGCTGCTGGCGAAAGATGAAGGTCAGGGTTCACTACTTGGGTTTCATCAAAAACATGTTGGACAAAGGGGAAGAAGAGTTTGAAATTGGAGAAGGAGCTTTACTCTCGGACCTATTAAACAAACTCGCTGGGATCTACGGAGAGCCCTTCCAAAAAGAAGTCTACGAACCAGGCTTGAAAGACGTTAAAACAGGTTTTGTGGTCACCGTCAACGGCATTTTAATGGGTCAACAGCACGGAGTGGACACAAGACTGAACGAAGGGGACACTGTCATCCTCATGACACTAATGAGCGGAGGATAACAGTAAACCAACACAAAGGTTATAGTTTAAACTTCGTAATCAATTCTGAAACGAGGAGGAGGGCACATTGCAGAACAGAGTTCGCACTCTAAAAACTTCTCTCGAAAAGGAGAAACTAGATGGATACATTGTCGCAGATGAAATCAACATTCTTTACTTCACTGGTTTCTCAGGCGCAACGAGACTGCTTGTTCCAAGGGAAGGCGAGAATATTCTGTACGTGTACGGAGTCAACTATGAAGATGCCAAGGCAACAGCGAGAAACTGTAGGGTTGAACTCGTAAAGAGAGGTGAAGAAGCAGACAAGAAGGTCGCCGATGTGGTCCAAAACCTAAAGTTCTCTTGCGCGGGCTTCGACGCGTTGGACGCTTCCAGCTACCTGAAGCTCGCCAAGAACTTGAAAAGCCTTGAGCTGAGAGACAAAGGCAACATGGTCTGGAAGCTTCGCATGGTGAAGGATTCAACAGAACTGAACTACATGAGAAGGGCTGCTGAATTAACCAGTGAAGGAATGAAAGCAGCTATCCACACCATCAAAGCCGGATTGAGGGAATTCGAGGTTGCAGCTGAGATTGAATACATTATGAGACGACGAGGGTCAGGGGGAGTCGCTTTCGACACGACCGTTGCCTCAGGAGTTCGTTCAGCGTATCCGCATGGAGGATGCACAGAACGAAAGATTAGGAAAGGAGACTTTGTGGTCCTCGACATAGGTGCCAAGTATCAAAACTATCGATCTGATTTGACGAGAACGCTGACCGTTGGGGAGCCCTCTTCCAAGCAGCAGAAAGTCTACAGAGTTGTGAAGGAAGCTCAAGAGAAAGCCTTCCAGAACGTTCGAGCGGGAGTGAAGGCGTGTGACGTGGACACGGTTGCCAGAGAGCTAATTGAAAATGAGGGATACGGCGAGTATTTCGTCCACAGTTTGGGCCATGGCGTTGGACTTGAAATTCACGAGCCGCCCACGTTGGGTCCCGAAGGCAAAGATAGGCTCAGGGCTGGAAACGTGGTGACCGTAGAGCCGGGAATCTACATCGTTGATTTCGGAGGCGTGCGAATAGAAGACACTGTGCTAGTGCGTCAGGGCAGAGCAGAGAAACTGACTGACGCCTCCTATGAATTGCAGGTTTAACGATCAGCTCCTGAAAGGAACACTTGCCGTCTCTCGGTCTAGAAACAGGATACGGGATTTGATGGGCCCGAAGGGATTTGAACCCTTGACCAACAGGTTATGAGCCTGTCGCTCTAACCTAGCTGAGCTACGGGCCCAGATTCAATCCTAAATCTTCAGAATCTTCTATTAAACTATAACGCTAGCGAACACAAGATTTTGTTGCGACAATCATATGACAGAAACAGGCACTACTCAGGAGCTACAGAGTATGGTTTAATACGATAGAGCAGACGAGAAAACCTAACAAGCTCGAACCAACATATTTTTATTGTTGAAATTTTCCTCTTACTTCCAAAGCCGTGCTCCGAAAAATGCAAGAAACAGTCAAGAATATTCAAGAGCGATACCAACTCGTCGGTCGAGAAGAGGAACTGGAGAAGGCTCTGGCTGCGGTCTCCTCCAATAAACACGTTCTCTTCGAAGGAACTGTGGGAGTAGGCAAAACAGTCATCGCCATGGCACTTGCGAACCATTTTAATCGAGAGTTTCATAGAGTCGACGGAGACGAACGCTATACAGAGCATAAGCTAACGGGCTGGTTTGACCCTACATTAGTCATAGCGAAAGGATACTCATGGGAAACATTCATAGCTGGTCCCCTTACCCAAGCTATGAGGGAAGGCTCCTTCCTCTTCATCAACGAATTAAACCGAATGCCGGAAGGAACCCAGAACGTACTGCTTCCAGCCATGGATGAGAGACAGATAATTATTCCCAAGATCGGTACGATTAAAGCCAAACCAGGATTTCTCATAATTGCGACCCAAAATCCTGAAGAGTTTGTGGGCACGAGTCGTCTCAGCGAAGCGCTTGAAGACCGTTTCGTGTGGGTTCGCTTAGACTACCAATCAGAAGTCGAAGAACAGAGAATAGTGCAGAAGGAAACCGGATGCCAAAGCGAAGCCATCATAGCTATAGCGGTGAAGATCACGAGGAAGACGAGAGAAGACCCGGACATCAGACATGGAGCCTCCGTCCGCGGTGCAATAGATATCACAGAACTGATTCAGCGGCTCGCAGGAAGCCTAACATTGGAGCTAGACGTCTGGACCAGAGCGGCCATCATGGCCTTAGCTACCAAGATTGACCTTCAAGATCAAACAACTCAGAAGATGGAAAACGTCGTCAAAAGAATTGTCGCTTCAGTCCTTAGCGAGTACGTTAAGAGTGGAGGCAAGGTGACAACCAAGTCAGCAGAGAAGGCTCAGGAGGAGAAGACGAGCAAAAGAAAATCCTCAACTTCCGAGTTATCCAAAGAAGTAAAGGCAGCCCTCGGCGAGGGAAATCTTGTGAAAGCGATCTACCTTATTGAGCAGAACCCTCAATCCATATCTGAGATGCTTCTAGAAGAAGGCCTCTTCGAGACCCTGATGAAAGTAGCTGAGCATTCGGAACCAAAGTGGCCTGTTCTTCACCTGCTTTTTGTGGCCCAAAGAAGCCTCGATCCCGTACGCAGGCAGGTAGCGCGAAAAATCTTGGGCAGAACCATTATCCGCATGGCGGCTCAAATAGTTGGAAGGGGAATAGCCCCCACAGAATATGTTAAGATACCTTTTCAACCAGGACTGGAAGAATTTGACCTTGAAGAGACCCTTGAGAACAAGTTAGGTAAGACCTTTCCAGACTACAGGGACATAATATGCGTCGAAAGGCGTCGAAAGAAACGAGCATTCTCACTAATTCTAGACGCCAGCAACTCAATGCAGATGGAAAAAATTGTGATTGCTGCGTTGGCAGTCGGTGTCTTCGCGTACAGGTTCTGTGACGACAACTACTCCATTATCACCTTCAAAGACCATGCACAATTGCTGAAGCCAATCAAAGATGGCACCGATATGGAGAAGCTGATTGACAAGATGCTGGAGCTTCAACCCGGAGGATTGACAAACATAGAGGAAGCCTTGCGTAAAGGCTTGGAAGAATTAGAGCACTTCCGTGACCTGGAAAGCACTGGCATTCTCATAACTGATGGCTGGGTTACCAAGGGCAAGGACCCCACTGAGATCGCAGAGAAATACCCGAGGCTTCACGTGATACAAGTACCGCTTGGCGTGGGCGGCGGAGATCCCGAAATGTGCATAAACCTAGCGAAGGCTGGAAAAGGAAAATACTCCTATGTTCGCGATTTCTACCAGCTACCACGAGCTATTATGAACACATTGAAGTAACGAATTTTACTCCAACTCTTCACAATATCTTGGCACACCTGTCTTCCACAAGACCGAATATCAAACCTTAAATATCTTTAAAAGTTCTCAGATTAACGGCGCCGCTGAGAGTGTTGAGCCGCCGTACATGCAAGTGCTGCGTGGACGAGAGCTCAGTTAGGTAGAGCAACGGGCTGTTAACTCGTTGGTCGTCGGTTCGAGTCCGACCGGCGGCGCCAATAACATT
>JGI24422J19971_10003033_pt1 | contig 10509 bp, 9 predicted proteins | sample DeeMarSWOR152_54_FD_19971 | JGI IMG/M metagenome (IMG submission 19971)
AAGGCCGGCGTGCGTCGCTTCCCTGAAATCGTTCCTGATAGGCCGGACTCGCCCGGTGCGGAGTTGTCACGCAGAGCACGCGAGTGGCTGCGCAGTGAATGGACCGGACAGGTCTTTATGGCCATCGGGATGAAAGACCCGGTGCTTGGCCCACCGGTGATGCAGGCACTTCGCAATGACATACGGAGCTGTCCCGAACCATATGAACATTCTGAAGCCGGGCATTTTGTACAGGAATGGGGTGAAGAAATCGCCAGAAAAGCGCTGGCGGCGTTTGACAGATAAAGAGTCCCCATTTTTTAAAGTCTTTGAAAATTTAAATGATTCAATCATAAATTAAGATTTGCCCCTATTAGGACTGCTCGAAAACTACTGATACGCACCGAACAAGTCGCTGGAGCCGACGCGGTAAACTGCACGCGTCAGCTCCACGTTAGTCTTCCTGGATACTTCAATCAATTTTTCCCTGCCTGAAGTTAAATACTGCACCGGTATGAAACGATCAGACATCACTGCTGCAATTGCTAAAGTCCGTGCAAATAAGTGAAAATCATACTCGACACGAATGTTTTCATGTCAGGTCTTTTCTTCAGCGGAGCTCCCTATCAGATTCTTAAGGCATGGCGCGATGGCAAGGTTCAATTGGTGATTTCACAGGAGATACTTGAGGAATACTAGCGGGTGGCCCTCAAGGTTGGGAAACGGCTCCCCACCGCCTATATGGATGGAGGTGCATCCCAGGCTTTTGATTTTATCTGCGTTGCGGGTAACCGTTTCCCTGTCTATATAGTCTTTGGGCCAGCGTGGGGAGCACCCGTAGAGGCAATGGGCGCATGATGATGTGCGGTAATAGCTGGTGATGAGGCCGCCGGAGTGAAGCCGACTGATCGAGAACGCCCTTTTCTCCTCCAAGATATCTACCTGCTCAGCGTCCAAAGGGGATTCACCGCGGCCACCCCATACCGTAGTACCTCCTATTCCCTGGATGCCGGTGTAATCTCCATGGGGATCAGTACGATTTCGATCCGCCGGTTCCTGGTGCGCCCTTCCTCGGTCTCATTCGAGGCCACCGGATGGTATTCGCCGTAACCTGCTGCAGAAAGTACGCCGGGATCTATGCCGCTTGTTTCCTGCAGATATCTGGCTACCCTGGTCGCCCGGGCTGCTGAGAGTTCCCAATTGGTGGGATATTTCTTGCTGAGCTCAGCCCCGATGGGAACGTTGTCCGTGTGGCCCTCTATGCTAATAGTGCGGTCCTCCACGTCCAACAAGACCTTGCCCACTCGCTTCAATACCTCAAGTCCCTGAGGCTTGATGGTGGTCTTTCCCGAATCGAAGAGGATTTCATCAAGCATATTCACCTTCAGCTTGCCCTTGAGCTGGGTGATTGTGATCTCCCCTTTCTCAATCTCCGATTCCATGTTTTCAAGGAGTGATTCATAGGTACCCTTCATCGCGAGGATTTCTTCCTTTCTCTGGCGCTCCAGGGCCTCGGCCTGATCTTTAAGCCCTTGGTTTTCCTTCTGCAGGGTCAGGACTTGATCCCGGAGAGTGCTCATGTCCGCGTTGAGGGTTTCGATGTTCTTCTTCAGCTTTGTATTATCGTCTTTCAGATCCGCCACGTGGGCCCTGAGGTCTACAATATGCTTGCTGAGCGTATCCGATTTTGCCCGTAGCATCTCCTCCAGCTTGACGTTATCGTCGGTGACCAGGGCAACCTCGTTTTCAAGAGAGACGTTTTTGAGTTGCAGCTGGGTTTTCGCTTGCTCAAGCTCATCCCGCTCCGCCGTCAGGGCAGCGAGCTGCTTGTCAAGGGATTCCTTTTCTCCCTTGAGCCGCTCGTGTTCGGTGTTCAAGCTGGCCAATTGACGCGATAGGTTTTCTCCTTCCTCTACCTTAAGCATGTAATCCTTTTTGCTAACAACGCAGCCCCCTGCAACGAGGACAGCAAGTGTTAGCAACAAAACGAGAACGATTTGTCCTTTCCAGTTCATAGCTCCCTCCTTCTTTNCTTTCGAAAGCATTGTTGAGCCGGAGGACAGGGTCAAGACTCCAGCGGAGCCGACCCTGTCAAGTTCACCCTAACAGAGTTGGGATTAAAAAACAAATGCGTTTGAGAGCAAACAAACGCTAATTTTAACAGATACCAATGGGTGAAATAAAAATGTGACCGCTACCCTTCAAAAAACTCACGAGTGCTCGGCATTTCTTCCCCGCCAGTAGTCTCTCAGAATACCCAGGGCCCGGATGCTCTCCGCGGGGTCGGCAAACACGGGAAATGTGCCCGCCTTTTTGAACTTCTCAAGGTATTCAGCTTCGGCGATGAGGCTGACGGCTATCGGCTTTTTGCTTTCTTCACACAGGCTCCTCAAAAACATCACTATCTGTTCAGGGCTCCCAATGCCACGGCCGAACATGGTTACCATCTGCGGCTCATACAGAAATGATAACGCGATACCATCAACATAGCTCAATGCCAGGCATTGTTTAAGGGTGAATACCAAAGCGCTGATATCATGAATATCACCGAGATCCATGGGATTTGACATTCGGATGACCCCGCCTCGGCGAAAGCTTTCGATCTTGTCAAGCAGGTCACGAGGCAGCGGAGGGCACGCAAAACCGTACTGCTCACATGCATCACCCAAGATAACGGAAAAGCCCCCCGACATGGAGAGAGCCACCAACCGATCTCCTTTGAGAGGCGGGAGCTGCAGTGCCCTTGCACAGATCGTGAGGTCATGGATGTCCTGAGCTCGAATGATCCCCGCCTGTCGAAGGGCGCCGTTTACAATTGAGTCGTTATTTGAGAGGGCGGCGGTATGGGATTTGGCTATATCTGAGGCCGTCTGGCTGACGTTGGATTTGAAGACAACGACTGGTTTCTTGGATTGCTTTGCGAGCCTTACAAATTCCCTGCCGTCGTCAATGCTTTCGAGGTACAGATGAATCTGCTCAGTCTCATCGTCCTCCATGAGGTATTTGAGGAGGTCCACTTCACCTATGGTGAGCTTGTTGCCTGCGCTGATAACCTTTGAGAACCCGACATGCTCATCGGAGAAGTGGTAGGCCGATTGTGTGGTTACACCGCCGCTCTGGATAATGAGGCTCACCGGCCCCTTCTTGAATCTCTTGGGCTCCAGAGGATTGAAGGGGGTGCAGAGGCCTGAACCGGTGCAGATCACGCCAATACAGTTGGGCCCAAGGAATTGAATTCCGTGCTTTTGTGCGGCTGCCAGCACGTCTTTCTCGGCCTGACTGTTCTGGTGGTCAAATTCGCCAAAGCCCCCGGTGGAGATAATGGCGTGAAGAATGCCCTTTTCTCCACAGGCCTCCAGTATATCCGGTACGGCAGCAGCTGGAACGAGGATCACCGCTAAATCGATACCAGAAGGCAAGGAGTTGGGATCGGTTATGATTTTCTTTCCGTACACAGTGCCGGGGGTTTTTCCCACTGCGTAGATCTCTCCCTGAAAGCCCATCTCCTGGCAGTTCATGATAATGTTTCTTGCCAGGTTCGTCGGATTGTCGGCAACACCAAAGACAGCGATGCTTGAGGGGTAGAAGAACTCTCTCATTTCACGACACACTTCATGGTTTGGCGCGGCATGTGCTATTGGTTAGTTTTAGGTGTTCTTTTATCAATAAAGGTGAAAATGTCAAAGGGAAATTCGACGTACCATTCCTGAGGTTCAATTCTGGGCAAGGCGTGTGATAGAAGGCCCGCTTAAGGCTTCGATCTTCCAAAACGTAGGGCGGTTTGGAAACTGGCTTGCACGTTTATATCGGGATGCATATTTGGATGGGAAGGGCAAACGCGCACTTGAATTGAAGATCTCTGCCTACGCTAATTGCAAGCGGATTATCTCACAAAACTCCCCAAAGAATCCTCAATGATATTAATCGACCAGCATTCATTTCGAACGGACGGAGTGACATCGCTTGGCTGAAACAGTCTGACTTTTGAGCGGGAAGATCAGTGTAGGCTTCGAAACGTAATCATAACCGCCCTAGAGACAATCCTAGGCATAGACTCATAGCAGAAGTGGCAAGCCTAACGCCAAAAGAGCTGCATACAATATATTGAGATTTCAAGAGGAAAAAAGGCAGGGCCAAATGAGCCTGCATTTCAGATGATGGTGTTATGGTGGGCTATTTCAAAAAATTTGTAATCTTAAAGTTTCTTGCAAACACACTTACCCAGTCACTCACCCTGACCCACCCCTTTCTCCGCTCGCGTTTCGACCTTCGCTCTTTCCCCTTCCGTCTCTCCACACCTCCATTAGAGAGGTAATCAAGATTATGTACTTTGCGTCTGTCTTCTCCAGAGCGTCGATCAACAAGAGAACGCCTTCTCTCTACCATCACCAATCTCCTTAATGGATCACTTGATGAAAAAGGAAAAGCTATGGTCAGCTCTACCTCTAATGTCGTCTGGATCTCCTTGATAGCAGTGTTGGCTACCGCTTCTTACGGTGTCCGGAAGGATACTTCTTTTTGTGCTCCTCAAATTTGACGTACGGCTTGTCTGAATCCATTTCGAGGGTCACGTAGTCCCCAAGTTGCAGCCGCAAGGCAGTTGGTACCAGCGCTATCTTAGCGATTACATATTTTACAGTGTTCTATTCTCTGCTTGAGCTTAGCGATCACGTGGGCGGGCGTTTCTTTCTTCAGAATGCATTTGAATTGAGCGCGATAATTTCTCACCGCGCTGATCCCCTCAACCTGAATGTCGTAAACTTTCCACACCCCCTCTCGCTTGAGCATCCGAAGATCGACCGGAATTTCGCTACCCTCCCAGAGAACCCTGACGTTTACCACTGCCCGGTTGGGCGTCTTGAACTCTTGCCCCACATAAACAACAGTTTCTTCCTTGTATTTTTCCTGCAATTGTCCCAGATATAATTTGCCAAAAAATTCGGCAAATACCCCGGCAAACTCCTCTCTTTCGGCAGGGGTGAAATTTTTCCAGTTTGAGGCCAGCACCCGTCTGGAGAACTCTTGAAAGTCAAACAGGCGCTGCACGATCAGCCAGAGTTCCTCCTGCTGGGCATCCTTTCGATCAGCAGCTTTCAATTCCGGGTCCTGCAAGATTCGAAGACCCTCATCCACGCCTTTCTGCAGGGCTTCTATGGGCTGCTCCCCGAAGGCTGAGGATGGAACCATCATTAAAGTGAAAAGGCCGATAACCAACAGGATCCGCCTGGATCTGTTCCTTATCAAAATCAAGGATCTGATGTTCGCTAAATGATGCACGATTGAACTCTTCATAGTGCATATAACCGTATGAGGGTAAAGCTCAACGGAAGCTGTTGCTAATCTTCTCATGGTCACCATCTCTTTATCTGAATGGTTGGGTATTTCATGTTACATTAGAAAANCTAAGGTGGAAACGTGATCCTGAAGAGCTGGTTGATCACCAAAGGATTCACTCAATCATCGTGGTAATCGGGCGCAATTCCACCCCATCTGTTATCGCAGCAAAGAACATGCCATAGGACGAGGCTAGNGATTTTTCTTTAGGTTTCAAATACTTAGCATAAATGTAGTAACCGAACCACTCCTACAAGGTGCTGAAAATCGTCAGCCCATGACAAAATGTGTCAGCGGCATTACGGTCAAATACTAAGATATGGCTTTACGCCAAGTGGGGGTTGAGGGCCGGCGTGAGATTGGGGTCTTGTATTATTACATTTCAGATATCTTGCCAAGACCTGGACATAAAACAAGGCAGGAAATCTTTAGATATCGTTTAGGTATAGAATTTGAATTGGTTGTTGCGTGGGATTTGAATATCATCTCACCGGACACAAGATCTTGTGTGCAGCTGGATTCACACTATTCGACAGATTTCTTGCCAGAGCTGACAGTCGCGATCGACACGATTCTATTATAGCTTTGTTTTGGTAATCAAAGGTGTTTCAGACACTAAATTTTCGCCAATCATAGCAGAAGCTGAAGGTTTTGGATGGAAAATGCCATATACAACATATGCATGTGACTTCCTTTCTCTGAATCGAAAGCTTGTCGGTTTCAGAACTTTGATATCAGGAGAGTATAGGAAAATCCGGTGATCCTGACAGCGATAGCAGAACAGGAAAGTGCGCATAGTGCCTCTGTATAGCTTTCGGGAGATTCCCATGTTAATTGTGCGGATTAGTCCGGGTCTGCACAAAAACACTTATTCGAAACAGGAATTTGGAACGTCGAGTAGTCAATAAGGTATTCTGGGGTCATCGGTGGCCCTGTGGCTTTGGGTGGTGGTCTTGCCTTTATTTCCCAAAGGCCCAGATGCTTGAGGATCTTTTTTATGACCTCCTGGTCCTCCATGAAGACAATGACCTGCATCCTGCCCTGGCATTTTGCACAGGTAAGAAGGTCCGCTTCCTGGATTTTCTGGATCAATCTTGCCCAATTCTTTCTGCTTGCAGATTTGGTGCAGTCTTCGAGGAAATGCTGGCACTATTTATTTACTTTGACAGGGTGATTCTCATTATAGCTCAAAACCAGGTTAATGGCCTTAGCAGCACTGGCATGAGAGTAATAGACAGCTAACCCGAGGTCTGCACATTTTTGGGTAAGATCGAAAAGTTGCTTCGTGTGTTCCGGTAAAATACCCGGTTCTAGCACCAGGGCCATTGGCTTTGAATTTGCTATACTCTCTTCAAGTATCATGGCTATCAACTTATCCATTTGTCTTCGAAAAGACGATTGAGGCCAGACCAGGTTCAGAAACCCGATTAGGAAGTCGACTCCTTTCCACCGTGAGATAATGCCAGCAGTTCTGACCATTTTCTCAATTTCCATCATAGTTTGTGAGTAGTCTATGGGGTTCCGCAGAATATTGCCAGCAGCCGGAGTAAACTCACGAAGCTCATTGATGATTTCCTGAGGAAGTAGCGGAACTTCCATCCCTCTCTTTGTAAATTCGTCTGCTATCATAACGCTATTTCCACCGCCCGCGCCTAACAAAGCGACCCTGCGGCCTCTCGGTGGAAGCATAAATAAAAGAGTGATTATTACATCGGCGAATTCAGCCACAGAATCGACTCGAATTATCCCCAACTGCTTGCAGAGGGAATCCCAAACGACATCGCTCCCGGCCAGGGCTCCCGTATGCCCGGAGGCTGCCCTGGCCCCTCCTTCGGTTGCCCCCCCTTTGAGTAATATCACGACCTTTTCTTTTGCTGCCTTTTCCAGGGCATCCCGGAACCTTCTCCCATCCTTGACCCCCTCGATATACAGGGCTATTATTTTGGTCTTGGGGTCGGCAGTTAAATATTCGAGAAAATCGCTTTCGTTGAGGTCACAGGCGTTTCCATAGCTTATGACCTTACTGAATCGAGCTCCCCGCCACATTGCCTGGCTGACCAGGATTCTGGCATTTCCACCACTCTGGCTGATAAATCCCACCGTGCCGCTTTCCTTGGGAAAATCTGTGCTCCAAGACATGCGTGATCCAGGACAGTAAATGCCCATGCAGTTGGGACCTATAATTCTTATCCCCCTCCGGCGGGACATTTCCACCAGATGCGCTTCTAATCTCACTCCCTCTTCGTCGCCGGTTTCGCTAAAGCCTGCCGTGCAAAAATGTATTGCTTTTACCCCTTTACCAGCACAAGCCTCAACTAACCCCAGTGAGGCCTTGGCTGGTACAGTGCTGATTACGTAATCTATACTGTGGGGAATATCCTCGAGCCTCTGGTAGACCTTGAGCCCTTTAATCTCGCCGCCCCTGGGATTTACCAGATATATTGGGCCTTCGAATTCAGATTCGAGGAGGGCGTCAAGAAACATTCTGGTCCAGTGCTCGGGATTAGTGGTTGTAATCCCTGCCAGAGCAATGGATCGAGGGTGAAAGAGAGGGTCTAAGCTAGCATAGTTCGAATTTGACATGCCCCAGATTGAAGTCCTTTCTTATTAGATATGATGGACAGGCCGGATTGCTGAAAAGGAAGCAGCACGCCTACAATAGCTCGGGTTAGGGCGACGTTATAGCAGCTACAAGTTTGCAAAATGAATCCTCGTTCTACGGCACGCTTGGGGGCTCTGTAAGAGCAAATTTTACCGCTATTTACTTATTTTACCAGGGTGGTTCTCCTTACAGAGCAGGACTATATTAATAGCATTGACGGCGCTGGCAAAAGAATCATATACAGGCAAAGCAGCGGAAACGCTTTTTTGTATTATGGTGAAAATTTACTTCTCCTGTCCCGGCAGAATGCTCGGTTCGATTACCATAGCAATTGGCTTAGGAGATTCCTCGACCTCTACCATAAGAGAGGTGTTCCTTTACCCGGGATAGATGGCCCATGATGCCCCCTGGCGGTGTCAGACGAGCTATCTTAATGAACTTCACCAGAAAGTCAACACCTTCCCACCGTGAAATAATGTCAATGGTTTTTTCCATGCTCTCAGGGTGCAGCACGCTCTGCGAGTAGTGTACGGGGTTCCGCAGAATATTGATTGTCGGCAGTACCAAAATGTATTGTTTTTACTCCTTTGCTGTCGCACTCCTTAACCAGTGCAGGAGCTATCCGGGCAGGAACCAATCTGATTACATAGACTATATTTTGGGGAATATCCTCAAGCCCCTTGTGGTCCTTAAGCCCCTGAATCTCGCCGCCCCTCGGGTTTACTAAATAGAGTTGATCATCAAATTTAAGGTCGACGAGGCCTTCTAGGTGACAAGAAGCCCCTTTTTGCGAGGCGAAGTATAAGGGTGGTTAAAGGTAGGCAGGGGGCCGGTTTGTCAGGATTCCCTGGCCAGACAGGAGCAGGCCAAATCAGCAAGATGCTGGAGTTGCCAGAATCAACTGAGAGTTCCGATTTCTGGTTGTAAGCTTCAGGTTTGCCAGACTATAGCTTTCCCAAATTAGTTTTTCGTTTCTATGGCTCCAGTATTCTTTCAACTTCTTGCCAGAGCCGAGAGCATCTACCAACTTTTCCCTTGAATGTATTTGATCTGCTAATCAAAACCATTGAAGTCCTTTACCGCCCCAGATCGGTTATTGGGATTATTCTTCACCATCTTGCTTGTCATCATCATCGGGGATGCCCTTGTACCTTTCGGCCTGTTGGTCAGCTATCTTTTCAATGTCTTTTTTCGATTTATGGTACTGTTTGACCGCTCGGTTCCCGGTGATCTCGTCTACTGCCTTTTTGCCGCTATCACACCCTCCGATCATGGAAAGACTGGTTGATGCGATCAGGAGCACAATGAAAAGGCGACGCCAATTTAAAAGCTCCATTTCTGAATTTCTCCCTCAATAGTACTTTTTTAACCCACGTAAATCTGGACCGGCTTTATCCCAAGGAGCCTGCCAGGTCTGTCAGGGTTATCCTCGGCTCCTGCATAGGCCACTATTGTATTGTGTCATCCAGGAGCCAACTCCTTTCCCTTGGGAAGCCGGTATCCCCTCCAGAAAAGCGCGTCCCTCGGTTTCAAAGTGTCTTATCGGTAACCTCCGTGGGATTCTTAAGGAAGATAGTTTCCCCAGAGGAAAGAATCAGCCACTAAGGGGCGGGTCAAAAAAGATCACGTCTTTGTGGTGAGTCTCCTCACGAAACATTAAGGCCTTGCAGGAGCCCCATTTCGCGGTTCACTCCTTTCGGTTTTAGCTGAGGCTAATTCTCAACTATCGCCGCTTAGGTTTCCCTGGGCTCGGTCTCAAAACGGTGAGCGATAGCGCGCCCAGGCTGATTAAGATGCAAAACAGTTTGAAGAGCCACCCAAGCTCAATACAATATAAACTATGTGATCAATCATTGCTCTGGTGTGCCATCTGTAAATTGTCAGGGGCTGCTGCATATAGGAGTGGCGAAATCTTGCCATGATATCCGATTTAGGAGAACTGAAGATCAGATAAAAAAATCAAAGTCTCGAGCCGTGAGATGACATCGACCCAGATCTAACTGAATCAGGCGAGCTTTTAAGGCCTCGAAATATTGCATGGTTCAATCCCAAATAAAAAAAGTACTTGACATGAATTAAATCTGGATTCATTGTGCATATAGATCGAATAAAGTTCGAATATAAACCCCACCGGAGTTCTCTGTCGATGCTATTTTCACCCTTCTTAGAAAACCCACCTTATTTGGCAGCGGTTCCTCAGGTTCATGGGTGCTTGGCTGCGTGCCTGTAACCAGCCAGGGCTAAACCATCTTAAGTGCGAGAGGTGAGGTTAAGTATGGAACCTGAGAAGATCTATGAATTGCTGAAAGAAAGGATCATTTGGCTGGATCTGATGCCGGAAAGCGTCCTCAATCTGAGCGAGTTGGCTAGATCCTTCGGAGTCAGCCGTACCCCGATCAAGGAAGCGCTGATTCTCCTCCAGGGTGAGGGATGGGTTTTGCGCAAAGGATCGCATTTCATGGTTACTCCACTCAGCCTGGACCGGATTAGAGGAACTGCTGAGATACGTACCGTCATGGAAGTTCAGGCTAACATCTGGGCCATGTATAGAATGACACCTGAGGGACTGGCCGCCCTGGGCGAACTGGAGAAGG
>JGI24422J19971_10003034_pt1 | contig 10506 bp, 11 predicted proteins | sample DeeMarSWOR152_54_FD_19971 | JGI IMG/M metagenome (IMG submission 19971)
GCAACAGGTGGTCCCAGTAAATGCGCTGCCCCTTGTCATCGCCCATGCCGGTGAGCAGCACTCCCCCCGTTTCGGCCTGCTTCAGGATGTCCTCGACCACCTCCGGACGCCAGTTATAGTTCTCGCGGTATTCCTGCGGGTTGCGGATGATGGTCAGCGCCTGAGTGGGACAGAATATTTCGCAGCGGTGGCAGCCGACGCAGTTTTCGGGTCGGCTCTTCACCTCGTCGTCTTCGGCGTCATAGTACAGAGCGTCGAAGGTGCACTGGTTGACGCAGACCTTACACTGGATACACAGGTCAGGGTCTCGCTTTATCAAGAACTTGGGTGCTATATAGGTCTTCATCTTCTTCCCCCTACATCCTTATCGGTATGCCCCGCTGGGACAGGTACTGCTTTATATCTTTGATAGAGTAGGTGCCATAGTGAAAGATGCTGGCGGCAAGCACAGCGTCCGCCTTGCCCTCGACCAGAGCCTTATAAAGGTCTTCGGGGGCACCAGCGCCACCGCTGGCAACCACCGGCACGCTCACCGCCTCGGAAACAGCGCGGTTCAGCTCGTTATCGTAGCCCGTCTGGTGCCCGTCAGCATCCATGCTGGTAAGCAGCAACTCACCAGCGCCGAGCTCAACCGCTCTTTTGGCCCACTCAATGGCATCCATGCCCGTAGGCTTCTGCCCGCTGTTGGTATAGACCTCCCACTTAGGTTGCCCGTTCAAACGTTTAGCGTCAATGGCGACCACGATGCACTGGCTGCCAAACTTCTCGGCGCCCTCGCTGATTATATCGGGACTAACCACCGCCTCGGTATTGATGGAGACCTTGTCCGCCCCCGCCAGCAGCATGCGCCGCATATTGGTGATGTTGCGCAAGCCACCACCCACCGTCAGCGGCATAAAGACCTTCTCCGAGATGCGCTCGACGACATCAACCATGGTGTCACGCCCCTCGGGGGTGGCCGTGATGTCGAGGAAGACCAGCTCGTCGGCGCCTTCTTTATAGTAGAAGCCAGCCCGTTCCACCGGGTCACCCGCGTCGCGCAACTGGACGAAGCTCTTACCCTTGACCACCCGCCCGTCTTTAACGTCCAGGCAGGGTATAATCCTCTTGGTCAGCATCTTATTTCGCCTCCGCGGCGGTTATTGTCTCTGTCGTCGCCGTCGGCTCTGTCTTGAGCCGGCCGATAACCGGCTCGCCGCCCATGGGAATCCAGGCCCTGTCCAGTTCCGGAGAAATCAGGCGGATGGCCGATTCCTCGGAAGAGATGTAGAGCACATCGCCCTTCTCCCCAACCGTGAGCGGGCGCAGCCTTATGCGGTCGGTAAGCCCAATCATCTCGCCGTGACGGGCGATAATGACGGCAAAGGGCCCGTTCAGCAGCAGGCTGCCGTAAACCTGGCGCAGCCTCAGCATCAGTTCCTGCTCGTCGGGCGGCAGGCGCTCGATACTATCCCAGAAAGGCGGCGCCAGTATCTTGGCGGTTATCTCCAGGGGCAAATGGTGTTTTCTCATCAGCAGGTCGACGGCGTAAGCCACCACCTCGGTATCGGTCTGCATGGTGCAGTGATAGCCGAACTGCTCCAGATAACGGCGGTTTATCCCGTAGGAAGAAATCTCGCCGTTATGAATAACCGTCCAGTCCAGGATAGAAAATGGGTGCGCCCCACCCCACCAGCCCGGTGTATTGGTCGGGAAGCGCCCGTGCGCCGTCCAGAGGTAGCCTTGATATTGCTCCAGGCAGAAGTAATCGGCGATATCCTGGGGATAGCCCACCCCCTTGAAGACGGCCATGTCCTTGCCACTGGAGAAGACGAAGCTGTCGCCCATCTTAGTATTGATGGTCATCACCCGGTCCACGATATAGTCGTCCTCGGATTGCCCGTTGAGCTTTTCCTGTTTTATGTCAAGAAAGTAGCGCCGCACCAAAGGCGGGTCGGTAATCCGGGGAATCGGCTGCGTCGGCACCTCTTCCTCAGCCACCAGCCTGAAATTATCCTTGATAAACGCCTCGGTATTCCGCTGCCCTTGCGGGCTCAGATACATGACATGGAAGGCGTACTGGTCAGTATATTCGGGATATAAGCCGTAGACGGCATAGCCGCCGCCCAGTCCGTTACCGCGGTCGCGCATGTTAGCCGTAGCCCTGATAACGCCCTCCCCGGAAAAGCGCCGCCCCGCAGTATCCATGGCGCCGAATATGGAACAGGCGTCAATTACCTTACTATCGTTATTGGGGTTATTTAGCCGTCGGATATCTCTCAAGTCAGTTCCTCCTAAGCCAAGGGCTATCCATCAATGACCACTCCTTCGGGTGGCTCAACAGGTGGCACTATGAAAGCTTCCTCCGCGGGCGGCACCGCCAGTCGGGCATGCCAGATTTCCTCAGGCAGCGAAGCCAGCCCGAAGTCGTCGACAACCAGCTCGTCTTTAAAGCCGTCGACTTTGACCTTGTCCTTCATCAGATTATAGATAATGCCCGACTTCTCGATATCACCAGCAAAGACCAAGCCGACAATCAGCCCGTCCTTGAGTATCACCTTTTTGTATACGCCATCACCCCTCTGGGTAATAACCTCATAGCTCTTATCAGGCGGGCTTACCATACCCGCCGAGACGATATCCACCCCGAAATACTTCAGGGAATTAATGGCCGTCCCGCCCTGGTATTCCGCCTTGCTGCCAGCCATATTCTGTCCCGCAATCCTACCCCCGACATAGGCATTAGGCCAGACCGGGGTGACCCGGTTCTCGCCGAAGACGAAATCGTATGCCTCGGCGACATCCCCACAGGCATAGACATTAGCTATCGATGTTTTCATAGTTCGGTCGACAACTATGCCGCGTTTGGTCTTAACCTTGGTGCCCATCACCAGCTCGAGGCGCGGCGTAACCCCGATGGCGACGACAACCATGTCAGCGGCAATCGAACGTCCATCGTCAAGCTCGGCGCCGTCAACCTCACCGGATGAACCCTTGTTTATCCTGGCCACGGTATGCCCGGTTATGATATCGACTCCGGCATCATCGAGAGCCTTTGCCTCCAGCGCTGCTCCCTCTTCATCGAGGATGGTGTTTAGTATCCAGTCCTTCATCTCGACGATGGTGACCCCCACCCCCCGCCTCACCAGTGCTTCGCTGGCGCTTACCCCGATAAGCCCGCCGCCGATAACCAGCGCTTGCGTCTTTCCTTCACGCTTATTCAGGAACTGGTCGATGGCTCTGGCATCGTCGAGTTTGGTGAAGGTGAAGACCTCTTTGAGCTCTCCACCCTCCATCCTGGGTACTATGGGCGAACCGCCCGTAGCCAGCAACAGCTTCTGCCATTCCAGCTTGCGGCCATTCTGCATTTTAAGGCTGTGCCCGCTGAAATCGACCTCTGCCACCTTCTCGCCGAAGATAGTCTGGATATTATTCTGCTTGTAGAAATCGGCGGGGCGGTAGAGCATCCTCTCCAAGGGTCGCCCCTCGAACAAATGCTCCGAGATAAGCGGACGCGAGTAGGCAGGATAGGGCTCGTCGGAGATTATAGCCATCGTCCCCGTTTTATCCAGCTCGCGGATGGCTTCGGCGGCGCCGATGCCTCCCGCCGAGTTGCCGATTATCAGGTACTTTATCTTAGCTGACTTGGCCATTATTTCACCGCCCGCCTGTCTTGGCTCCCACCACCAACTTGATGAAATTATCGTAAATTTTAAGCCCGACCTCACCGCTCTTCTCGGGGTGAAACTGGGTGGCTATCAGGTTGTCTCTGGCAATAACGCTACAAAAGGGTATGCCATATTCGGTTTCGCCCGCCACCATTCCCTTATCGTCAGGCTCGACGTAATAGCTGTGCACAAAGTAGAAGTTGGCGCCGTCGGCTATCCCCTCAAAGACGGGGTGCGCCACCTTCTGCTCGAGCTGGTTCCAGCCCATGTGCGGAACCTTCAGCCCCGGGGCAAACTTGCGCACCCTACCGGGGATTATTCCCAGGCACTGGTGATTACCACCCTCTTCGGTGTCGCTCAATAAGACCTGCATCCCGATGCAGACGCCGAGGAAGGGCTTACCCTCGGCAATAAACTGCCGGATGGGCTCATCCAGTCCCTGCTGCCGCAGGTTAGCCATGGTGTCAGCCGCCGCCCCCACCCCCGGCAATATAACCGCCTGGCTTTTAAGCACCTCGGCCGGGCTGGTGGTTACATTAGCCTCGTAGCCCAAACGGCTGATGGCATTAACCACGCTGCGCAGGTTACCCGCGCCATAATCAATGATGGCAATCATACATCATCCCCTCGTGTACCAAGGTATTCAGTTGGCAACGGTAACTTCCACCACGTTTTCCCGAGCGATAGCTACCTCATCACCATTCTTGCGCACAAAGACGTGCATCAGTCCCAGTATCTCGTACTGCCCGTTGGGCAGCACGGTGGTGTCCCACCTCACTGGGAAATTCGCTTGCTTGTCCGTGGACTCGCCGATCTTAATCCAGGTGCCCGTGTCCTTCTGGCGGTAGTACCAGGGGTTGGTCACCCGCAGGATAGGCCCGGTCAGGCCCAGCTCCTTTAGCTCCTTGGCCAGTAGCTCTTCGTCGAACTCCTCCCGCAGGAGAACGCTGCCCGAATACTTTTTCAACACTTCCGAAGGTACGATATAGCGCGGTCCCCAATTCTGTGACATTACACACCTCCTCATTTATTGAGCTACCGGGCTCTCCAGCCTGGCAGTAGTTTCCGGTTCTTCAACATAGACCAGGGCTTCGTTGGGGCAATTAGCCACGCAAACAGGAATCTCCTCTCCCTGGCAAAGGTCACACTTCAGTGCCTTCCTTTGTGCCTTGTCCTGCCTTATCGCCGCCAGCGGACAGACCAGCACGCAGGTCCAGCAGCCGATACATTTATCCTCGTCCACCGTAACCAGACGGCTCTCCGGGTCGCGCTGCAAGGCACCGGTAAGACAGGCCTGAACGCAGGGTGCGTCATCACACTGCTGACAGCGCACCGAAAGCGACACCACCCCCCGCTCATCTACCCGCAATCGGGGCAAGGGCGGCGGCGACTCCCTCTTGAAAGCCTTGACCAGGTCGGCGGTGTCGGCGTGCTGTAGCTGGCAGTAAATCTCGCAGAGCCGACAGCCGATGCAAACCTCTTCCTTAACGTAAACCCTCTTCATATTTTACCCCTTAATTTACGGCAAGCGGCAACCGTTTGCCGCTTACATTATGCTACCATAACTTCGGACTCTCTGTCAAACTGTCTATCAATACACTAAAGCAGGCGATAACAGTTTGTCAATCCCCTTCTGAATTCATCCTTTCACTTTCAAAACGGGGCCAAATCGTGCTATACTAGATAGGATTCGCTAAATAAAGTGCTAGTAGGAGGTAATCAACCCATGCCAGATTATGCAGCCTTAAAGAAGAAGGTGGACGAACTGGCGGCTAGAGATTGGGACGATGAGGGACTCCGGGCCAGAATCAGGAAGCTGGTTAAGGATGGTATCCCCAAGAAGAAACTGGTCCCGGAAGAGATAATAGCCAACAAAAAGGAAATCCTCGACCGCGTCGAGCTGCATGCCGAGGAATATAACTATATTACCAAGAACTGCGCCCAGGGCACGGCGCTGGCGCTGATGGAGGAGTTCGGCCTGGGCAATATGGAGGTAATCAAAGCCCTGACTCCCTTCCCCGGCGTCGGCGGCACCGGTGAGATATGCGGGGGCATAACCGGTAGCCTGATTACCTTCGGGCTCTTTTTCGGCAACAAAGACCCGCTGGATTTTGACACGGCGGTTAATACTATCATGACCTCCCAGAAATTTATGGCTCAATTCGAGGGTAAGATAGGTCATATGTATTGCGCCGATATTATAGAGACGGTAATCCTCGGACACAGGCTGAACCCCGGTGAAAGCGAAGAGGCGATGATAGCCTTCACCGGCGAGAAAGGTTTTGAGAAGTGCGGCCTGCCCCCGGGGACAGGCGTCAGGCTGGCGGCGGAAATCATTATTGACAGTATGAAGAAATAAAGGCTTTTCAAATCCCACCCCTCCCACACCGAAGGTAAAATAGTAGTCAGGCCCCGTCGTCAAGGGCGGGGTTTTGACTCTGGCGAGGGTTTCGGGAGCATTCTTTAGGAGGTCTCATGTCGGGCATCTTTTGGCATATCGGCGTCTTCGGCGCGCTGGCTGTTTTCCTCATTGTCACCATCTATCGTGCCATAGCCCTGGCCAGATTGCCAGTACATCTGAGATGGGAACTGGCGCCGATACCGGGCGAAAAGGGCAAGGGGAAATACGGTGGCTCATACCTCGAAGAATACGAGTGGTGGAAGAAGCGGCGGCAAAAGTCGTTCTTCGCTCCCCTGAAATATATGGCGGTGGAAATCTTCCTGCTCAGGGCGATCTGGAGACACAACCGCGCCCTATGGCCGCTGACCCTATCTTTTCATACAGGCATCTACCTGGTTTTCGCCATGCTCATATTAAGCATAGTCAACGCCATCCTTATCATTACCGGGGTGCCAACATCCGTCCTCGATGTCTTCCTGGTGATTACCTCAATTGTGGCGCTGGCGGGCTACCTGCTCGGCGGGTTGGGGGCCATCTCCCTCCTCCTCAAACGTACCCTCGACGCCAACCTCAGACCCTTCAACTCCACCTCCAAGTACTTTAACCTGGTCTTTCTGGGGGCGGTCTTCGTCAGCGGCGCCTATAGCTGGTTTGTTTTACCCGATTTCGCCCTGTCTTTGAGCCAGTTCATTAAAGGTCTGGTTACGCTCGATGCGGGTGTAACCGTTAGCTTCCCGCTGTCGCTGCACGTCATACTGGCGTCATTGTTCTTCCTCTACCTGCCCTGGACCGACATGATTCACTTCGTGGCTAAGTACTTCACCTACCACGAGATAAAATGGGACGACACACCCAAGGATGCTAGAATGGAAAAGGAGCTAGAAGGGCTTCTCTCCCAGCCAGTGAGCTGGTCGGCGGAACACGTCAAGGCCGACGGCAAGAAGAGTTGGGCAGACCTGACCAAGAAGAAAACTGATGAGCAAGAAGCTTAAAATAGCCGATATCGCCAGGGACGGCGACGCCCCGCTCACCGAGATTAACCTTGAAGAGCTGCCGCCGCTGCCGCCGCCCTACGACAAGATAGACGAGCAGCCTGAATTCAAGCGGCTCACTGCGGAACAGAAAGAGAGGCTGGTCTGCAACCTCGACGGCGTCGTTTCCTACGCGGGGCTGCCCAAGCCCAAGAATAAAGCTGAAGAAAAGAAATACGTCGAGCAGTTCGTCTCGGGCTTAAAAAAGCTCTTGAGCAAGGAGAACAACTGGACTTTTCTGCAACCCCTCCTCCTCTCCATTGACTACTGCGCCCAGTGCCAGACCTGTTGCGATGCCTGCCCCATCTACCTAGGCAGCGGCAAGAACGAGCTCTACCGCCCTACCTATCGCTCCGAAATATTCCGCCGCCTGGTCAACAAATACGCCAAGCCCGGGGGCAAGCTCCGCGCCAAGCTCAATCGGGAGGATATCGAGCTGAACTGGACTACCATCACCAGGCTCTACGAGCTCAGCTACCGCTGCAACCTCTGTCGGCGCTGCACCTTGACCTGCCCCATGGGCGTTGATAACGCCCTTATCACCCGCGAAATGCGCAAGCTCTTCAGCCAGGAGCTGGGCTGGGCGCCCAAGGAGCTCCACGAGAAGGGCACCGTGCTCCAGCTCGATGTCGGCTCCCCTACCGGGCTCAGGCCCAACGTGGCTATGGACAATCTGGAGTTTCTCGACGAGGAATTCGGCGAGGCACTCGGCATCGAAATCAAGACCCCCTGGGACAAAAAAGGCGCCGACGTCCTGCTCATCCACAGCGCCGGCGATATCATCTCCTTCCCCGAAGGCCCCATCTCCTTCAGCGTCCTCTGTAACGCCGCCGGCATCAACTGGACGCTTTCGTCGGAGATACCGGGCTACGACGGCGTCAACTATGGCATCTTCTACGACGATGTCCAGCTGGCTAAGGTAGCTACCCGCCACGCCCAGATTGCCCGAGAGCTCGGCGTCAAAAAGATAGTCATGGGCGAATGCGGCCACCAGCACAAGGCAATCATGACCGTAGCCGACCGGGTGCTTACCGGGGAACTGGATATACCGCGGGAGAGCGTGGTCACCTTCCTGGAGGACATTGTTTTCAGCGGCAAGATTAAGTTCGACCCCGCCAAGAACGACTTCCCGGTCACCCTTCACGACCCCTGTAATCTGGTCAGAAACCTGGGCGTAGTCGAGCCCCAGCGCCGAATTTTGCGCTACATCTGCCCCCAGTTCCGTGAGATGGCCCCCCACGGCATCGAAAACTACTGCTGCGGCGGCGGGGGGGGCTTAAGCGTGATGTCCGATGTCAACTTCACCGACTGGAAGGCTCACGTCGCCGGCAGGATGAAGTTGAAACAGGTTCTCGACGCCTTCGCCGACCACCCCGGCCCCGACGTCAAGAAATACCTCTGCGCCCCCTGCCTCAACTGCAAGCTCCAGTTCCGCGACATCTTCGACTACTACAAGGTCAAGGAAAGGTCAGGTATAATCTTCGGCGGCTTAGGGGAGCTGGCGGTCAACGCTATGGTCGACGTTAAGAAGCCCCTCATCAAGTGGGAAGAGGAGTAGCCCCCCGGTAGCGGGTCAAGATGATTGAGATTATCAGAGCCGAGGAACAGCACGTACCCGATATAGGGAAACTGTGGCTGGAATTCATCCGTTTCCATCAGGATATCGAACCCATTTTCACACTGCCCGATGACGCGCCGTCAGGTTTTGAAAAGGAGATGGTGCGTCGGCTTATGAAGTCGCCCGACGGTCTGGTGCTGGTAGCGTTGGACAAAGAGCAGGCCGTCGGATACTCCTTATCAGAAATAGAGGGGCCTCCAAAAGGATTAAAACGCGATAACTACGGATATATTCATCATATAGCCGTCACCGCCAAATATCGACGCCAGGGCATTGCCGAGAAGATGCTTGGCGAAATTATGAAGTGGTTTCGGTCAAAAAAGGTCAACCGAGTTGAGCTTGATATTACCACCAGGAATCAGGCGGCTTATTCGTTCTGGGAAAAACACGGGTTCACAGACTACATGCGTAAGCTATATCGACGCACCTAGCGGGTTACCAAACAGCCCCGTTTGCCCTTTGACCGCCTCATAGAGTATACTATTTTAGATTCCACCACCGTGGAAACGCGCCACAGACCTTAAAAATAACTTATCCAAGAGAGGACGACACCTATGGCACAAATGAAACTAGCTGGTGAGACGTACGAAGTTGATGAGAACGGATTTATGCAGGAAACCGACCGGTGGACGGAAGACGTCGCCCGGGCCTATGCGGCACTGGAAGACGTCAACGAACTCACCGACGAACACTGGGAAGCAGTCAACTACCTGAGGAACTATTATCTGGAAAACGGCATCTGCCCGATGATAAGAAGGCTTATTAAGGTAACCGGCTTCAACCTGAGCAAACTCTACGAGCTCTTCCCCAATGGACCGGCACAATCCGCCTGTAAGTGGGCCGGAGTGCCCAAACCAACCGGGTGCGTATAAACCCCGGGTGTTATAGTAAGCTATCTAGGGCGATTTGTTGGCTTTGAGCGATGAACCCATATAACTATCTCAAGGACAAAAAACAGCCTAACCTGCAACTCAAAAAAACCACCAGGCGCTGGTCACACTACCTGGTGGACTTTCCCACCGCCCACCCCACCCCCTACGAGTTGAACAACACCGTCCTGGGCGAATATTTCCAGCCTCGTGAGCCGAACAACACCGTCCTGGGCGAATATTTCCAGCCTCGTGGCGCCGAAAACGCCCCGCTTGTCGTCCTACTGCACGGCATCGGTGACCCGAGCGTAACCCCCTGCAAACTGCTGGCTAAGACCCTGGCCAGGAAAGGGATAGCCAGTTTTGTCATCTACTCGGTGATGCATTCGAAACGTATGCCCGCCGATGTCATGAAGCGCTTCCCCCACCTCACCCAGCAGGAATGGTTCGAAAGCCACCAGATTTCGGTGATCGACTTATTCCAGGTGATTGACTGGGCCGAAAGCCGAGCCGAGATAAACGCCGAAAAGATAGCTGCCATCGGCGTAAGCTTCGGGGGCTTCATCTCGGCCATAGCCATGGGGCTAGACCAGCGCATCAAGGCCGCAGGGCTTATCGTCACCGGGGGCAACAGCACCAAGATCGGCTGGGAAACCAGGGCCAGCGACTACAACAAGAGACGCACGCAGACCAGGGCGGGATATGAGAAAGTCCTGAACTCTTATATGAAATATCTGGCCGAAGTGGAAGAAAAAGGACTGGAAAAGGTTACGCCCCCCGAGGAAAGCTTCTGGATAGACCCCATGACCTTCGCCCACCTCCTCCGTAAGCGCCCCGTGCTGATGATTAACGCCCACTGGGACCAGGCTATCCCCAAAGAAGCTACCCTCGACTTCTGGAAAGCGGCGGGCAAACCGCCCATCTCCTGGCTGCCGGCCAC
>JGI24422J19971_10003036_pt1 | contig 10504 bp, 12 predicted proteins | sample DeeMarSWOR152_54_FD_19971 | JGI IMG/M metagenome (IMG submission 19971)
CACCATGACTGCTTATTGTTTATGATGAACCCATCCGAGGTCATCCATCCTTGTTCTGAAATATTATTTATCCACGGTACCGGTCGGATGCCCACTTTAAATCCGTCGCCATGTTTTAATATAGGGCAGTCTTGTCCGATGATCTGGCTCGCGGTCAGATTCTTCCATGAGTCGCCCAACAATTTTTCTATTCTTGGCCAGTCCCACCCGAAACAGGTTGATACAATATTTTTTAATGCTGCCTTGTCATCTCTGTATTCATCGAGGGCCTCCTGCAATAGATCTTTAAAGTCAAACAGCTTGACCGAAGGCAACACGTCCTTCACCGTCTGATACATTGTATCTTTCAAATCTCGACGTTGTTGTTCTGACTCCCATCGTGTAAAGTAACCACATGGTGTTCCTTTGGCGCCCCAAGCTAGAGGATACTCCCCAAATGTTGGCAAAGCCCACCACCTTTCAGGTCCGCCGGGGTAGACTATGGCAGCTTTCAATTCATCTACATCTTTTGTTACGGTCCACATTCTTAACCACGTGAACTTGACATAATCGTATCCGTATTTTACTTTTTTGTTCACTTAGCTCGTCCGCGCGCGCATAAAAAGGGTCTACAACTACGTGCTGAAAATCACCGGAAATCTAATGCAGCCTTTGTCAAGTTAAAAGCGCACGACGAAATTGTGTAAGCCAGTAACATTCTTGTCCTACCACTTACTGCGAGAGAGAATTGCCTTTATACAGAAATATATCTGAATTGATATGCCAATAGAGAACTCAGAGCAATCTGCCGCAGGCTTTCACCTATTCCAACCCTTCTCCATACATTTGCCCCGGAGCTAGAGTACTCGGAAATCGATTCCTCAGAAGAAGACGGCAATCATAGCAAAGATGACACCCGTCGGCATACAACATGCCATGAGACAAATCAAACTCTCTCACCAAGGAAACTGGACCACCCTTCACCAAGAGACTTATTATGGGATGACTAAACGGATCGTAAGTTCCTATTATTTCTGAGAAAGGTTGTTGCAAAGCGTTGCCTATGGAAATGCCTTGGCAGACATGAACGTACCCATAAGGATCAACGTGAACCCGCTCGGGATTTGCGAGATCCTCGTAAGGGCATTTTGTGAACTCAGTCCACGACTTTTTATCAGCCTCTTCCAACAATTTTGAAGCGGCTCTTCCCCGGTACATTAATTCTGATAGACCAACTTTAGCACCGTCGATCTCGCTCGGACATGGAACCTTAGCTCGTGGGTCTTTGACGGAAAGCACTCCAACTGGAATACTTAAATTCTTCGCGGCCTTAACCGCATTTTTAATCTCTTCTACCTCCCAGCTGTCTGCATGAAAAAGGTCGCTGCTTAGACTGAGTTCAGTGTTTCCCGTTTCAGCAACTGGAAGAAGCCACTCAACCGCGTCTTCTACAGAAGTAGCCCAATAGCAATTTGAAAGAAGTTCCACATGAAAGCCGAGTTTCACAGCTTCTCTCATTGTCTTCATCATGATGGGATAAAACAGAAACGGCTCTCCACCCTCAATAGAGATGTAGTTTACAGTATCCAACTTCTTTGCTTCGGATAATATCGCGAGAACATCTTTGAACCTCATCACCCCCTTCGCTGATGGGCTTCCCCAGACGAAACAGTGGTCGCATTCTGCGTCACATCGATAGGTAAGGAGAAGATGAACACCCTTCAGACTCATATGAACGAACTCCGTTCTATGTTAACTAGAAAAAGCAATAAAGGTTGCTCGCCACGATCTGATCCTTTTCTAAAATGCTTTTGAGACTTAAATTCGACCGCCACACCACTAATCATTCTTCTCAGGTTTCTCTTCTGGCCTGTAGAGCCTCTTTTCAAGAGCGGGTCGAGGCTTAAACTTGCCACGATACTTTTTCATAGAAAATTTCCTACGTTCCACGTTTTTAAGTCTAGCCAGAGCCATAGCCACTCTAGTCTTAGAGGGTAGTCTTCTTCGAAAAGCTTTAGGTTTCGGTGGCCGAAAAGGCTTATCAGTCAACGCACGAGTGGCCTTTCCACGCTTCCAACCACGTCTTATCTCAGGCCTTCGCACTCTCTTGAAGACCACAGTTTTGTCGTCCAGTTTCACGTCGTGCACCGTCCATCCTACTTTCAACCATGCTTGAGCTTGAGCATGGCTACCCGCGTTGTTCCACCAGTGCCGATGATGAAACGCTGAAGGGGGAAGACGGTTATCGATAATTTTTTCAATTTCAGCAAAGGTGAGCGTGGCATAAGTGAAAGATCGTTGCCGTCGAGCTAGGTATCTACCAAGCGGGCCGTACTTAGTTCCAACTCTTCTAGTCCTCCTCGGCGAAACAATTCTCCTTGCGCAGTTTAAGCACACAGGAGTGTGTCTCAAAACGTTCTTGTCCCAAGAGAATATGACGCAGTTCCTGCAGTACAATCTTCCACATCTGGGGCAACGGATAAGAGAGTAGTGGGAAAATATCCCGCCACACAAGGAACATTCTTCTTTCATACTAGATAGTATGTACGCGGATTAAAATGAGTCTTTTGAAACCTTTGGAAAACATTTTAAAGAAGAAGGTTGTTGAACAAGGAAGAAAAGTCTCGTGATAATGAGAGTCACGTGTTCGAATCATGGAGAAAACGCGCTTGAAGTTGGGGGTAAGATCTGTAGGATGCTTCGTTGTTGCGGTTGCCGCCGTAATCTGGGGCTCGAACGGAGTGATCGTGAACGATGTTAGCCTTCCCTCATACACAATTGCCTTTTTTAGAGTTTCCTTTGCTACGTTATTCTTGTGGTTGGGGGTGCTTTTCACTCGAAGATGGGAGGCTATGCGGGTCCGTGGTGCTTGGCGAATCCTTGTATTCCTCGGTCTCCTTCTAGCCTTAGGCTGGGTATTTCTCTTTGAGGCTATGAAGCTCATCCCGATTGGGAACGCTGTTTTGTTAAACTACACCGCTCCAGTTTTCGTTGCCCTACTTGCACCCATCATTTTGAGAGAGAGAGCTGGGCGAGGCACTCTCTACGCGTTGGCCCTGTCGGTAGCAGGGATCTTACTCATCTCCTCCACGCAAGATTTTCAAGTTCATGATCTAAGCCTTCTAGGGGTGGCCTCAGCATTGTCGGCTGGATTTGTGTACGCCCTCTTTGTCATTTTTGCCAAGAAAACCTTAACCAGCCTCCCTGGCTACTCCGTTGCGCTCTACAGCTACTTCTTTTCATCCGTTTTCCTCGTCCCTTCCCTAATTAAAGTCGAACTGTCTATAAGCTTGAATTCTTGGCTTCTCCTGCTTGTTCTAGGCGTGTTCAACACGGCTTTCGCCGTCACGCTGTACCTGAGTGCCCTTCGCCTCATTAAAGCTCAAGAAGCGGCAGTTCTAACATACTTTGAGCCGGCTAGCGCCGTGGGGTTCGGATACCTTCTACTAGCTCAGCAACCCACACTAACCACAATTGCTGGTGGATTGCTAATTCTTTCAGCCGGATATATCGTAGTATCAAAAACAGAGGAGGATGTATCTGAAGCTTAACCGCCCCAAAAATGGAGAACCTAGAGAAGACGGCCTCGGTAGCGACACAGCAGTGACAGGGAATTGAGGTACGTCGTAAGATAGAAGACTTAATATACTAGTAATACTTATTGTATATTCGGAGAACGCGTACACACTTGGAGATGCAAAAGTGAAACTCCACGAACCCGATACGATATGTCCCAACCCTAAATGTGGAAAAATGTTCGAGGAGCCTCTTCTGTTACGCGATCTGTCAAAGCACCCCGCAGAGCGGTATTACGTCTGTCCCCACTGCATAATCAAACTGGACAAATTTCCTGTGGAAGATCGGGAAAAGCCAAGCCAGGTCCCCGTCAAACCCCCTAAGAAACTGACAGAAAAAAATTCTTCGCCATGCACCCACTACGTTGGATATCTAAAAACTCTTCCTAAAGATGGTCCAATTCCTGATGGTTGTCTAACTTGCCCCGAACTACTGCGATGCATGTTCAAAAAGTGATGAGGCTTAGTACACTTTCGCGACGTACATGCTCCGAGTAACTAAACTAGCGGGACGGAGGCTCGTTATACCTAGCCGTACCGCTACAAACTTTCACGTTCACTAACCCAACGCGATTTGTTTACTCCTTCTTTATCGATCACGTACTCTTTCTTGAATATCGGAGCCTCCTCCTTGTACCGCTCAACCGCCTCTTCCAGAACCGGAAACACATTCTGTCGGTGGGCTCCAGCCACTACCACGTAAACCAGATCCTCACCGACATCAAACTCTCCAACAAAGTGATGAATCTGCACGTCAATGACGCCCTCTCTCTTTCGAAGATCCTCGCAGATTTTTTTAAGAATCTCGTTAGCCTTCTCCTCATAAGCCTCCAACTCCAACTTTTTCACGGTTTCACCGCCTGAAGTTTCGCCGCGAACTACACCGACGAAAACTGTTAACGCACCCGCCTTGTGAAAATTCGGTTTTTCCCTAACTGAACTCAACAAGTTATGGAGGGAAAACGTTCCCTTTTTATGAATCACAGCGTCCTCAGCCACGCGAATCACCGATTAAACGTTTGTGATCATTTCATATAAGGTGCGCTACGCAACAGTCATTAGGTGTTCATTTGTTCACATACATTCTCATGTCCTCAAGCGCCGCAGAGGGAACAGGTAAATCTTTCATAGTCACGAGGCCAGGCTCAGCGTTTATCACGTTTGGAATAGAGTTGACGACGATGGCCACGGTTGCAAGGTCGCCGTGTACGCCCGGTGATATCTTCCCGTGGATGCTCGGCACTCCCTCAATGTTGATGGAGTCGTATTCCTCCTCTGCGCCCACATAGGCCTGAAGGTCAAGCGTTATCGCATCTCGTCCTCTTCTCATGCCTCGAGCTAGCTGCCTNAAACCAGCCACCTGACCTGACTTCGCTTTGATTGCGTTAGTTTCCACTTCNATCTTGTCCAGTTTCCATCCCAAGGCGCTCGCTACCATGGAAATGGATTGTTCAAGTCCGACGTGTCCGGTTATGACCTTCCTTTCCATTTTCTCTTTAAACTCGTCAACTGTGAGTCCAACTCCTATTTTCTTCTGGAAGGAAGCCCTGCGCATGGCCGCATCTATCACCCTAGTCATCTTGATTGTTTCAACCTTCTGACACACACCTGTAAGAGCAATAATAAGTGTGTCCATTATAAAACCGGGGTTTATGCCTGTTCCCAAGACGGTTACCCCGTGCTTCTTGGCTAATTTGTCAAGTTTCTTTGCGAGTTCAGGTTCCCTAGGGCAGGGATACGAAAGTTCCTCGCAAGTAGACACTATGTTCAATCCATGTTCTATGGCTTTAGCTATCTGCGGGTACGCCTGTTTCAGAAATGAGGTGGTTGCGTGAACCACTACGTCGGCCTTAACCTTGGAAAGCACGGCGTCCGGGTCGTCGGACACTGCGACTCCCAACTGCCTACCCAAGGCTAACACATCGCCTAGATCCTTCCCAACTTTTTCTTTTGCCACATCGATGGCGCCAACGATTTCTGCGCCTTCTTTCTCCAACAGAAGCTCGGCTATGCGGCTCCCTATCGCCCCGATACCATACAGAACTAACCTTAATTTCTCCATCCTTCAGCCCCTCTTTTTCTCTATGTCCCAAATGTTATCAATAATAGGGTTTCATGTTAAACGGATTTAACGTTTATAACGTCTGCGACGTTTATTATGCTTTAGGCATGGATACCGAAAACATTAGTACGTTTTATTTATAGTACTCTTTGTGCAAGGGTGGGTTTACATTTGTAAACTGCGATTTATATAAGAGATTATAAATCCATTCTAAGGCGAGACATGATGGAAAGGGAAGCCCAAACCAAAGTCCGAAGGGATAAGCCGCCAGTCCTAGCAGCTCTCAAGCGGTTTGTTGCCGATTGTAAGCAGGAAGAATGATGGAGACAGAAATGCAAGCAAGTGGCAAGGTTCTACTCACTCAGAGGGTGAAGTTTTCTCGAGGAGAAATTCATATCATTGAAGAGCGATGCAAACAATGTCGTTTGTGCATCGAACTCTGTCCTAAAGAGGTGCTTCAAGAATCCGAGAAAGTGAACGGAAAAGGTTATCACCTCCCGGAGGTTGTGGAGGAACCGGAGAAGGGAAAAATCTGTGTCGCTTGCGGTTTCTGTGAAGTAGCATGTCCAGAATATGCCATATGGGTTGAAGAAAAAAATGCTTCAAGGAATGGAGATTTATGGGAAAAACAGTCTTAACAGGTAAACACTTCTGGTACGGCGACATTGCTATAGCAGAGGGAGCAATAGCTGCTGGTTGCCGATTTTTCGCGGGATATCCAATTACTCCCGCAAGTGAAATAGCTGAGCACATTTCTAGGAGATTTCCAGAAATAGGTGGAATAGTTGTCCAATTCGAGGACGAACTCGCAGCGATGGCCGCAATCTTAGGGGCCTCCTGGGCGGGGGCCAAATCAATGACTGCAACCTCTGGACCTGGGTTAAGTCTAATGACGGAGAATATTGGCTTGGGAGTGATGATGGAGGTCCCCACAGTCATTGTGGACATCCAGCGAGGAGGTCCAAGCACGGGTCTCCCTACCCTTACTGCTCAGGGGGATGTTATGCAAGCGAAATGGGGAAGCCACGGACCTTACGAAATAATCGCCCTTTCACCAGACTCACCGCATGAGGCTTTCGATCTCACAATACGTTGCTTCAATCTCGCAGAGAAATATCGAGTTCCAGTAATTCTTCTCGCAAGCGAAACCGTTGGCCACAGCGCCGGAAAGGTGGTTGTCCCACCCGAGGACGAAATAAAGCTTCTCGACCGAAAAAGGCCCACAGTCCCGCCAGAAGAGTATTTACCATACATGCCGGATGAGGACCTAATTCCACCTATGGCTCATACAGGCGAAGGATACTCTGTCTGCACAACAGGCCTTACTCACGATGAAAAGGGGTACCCAGATACAAGCGCGGAAACGCAAGAAAAGCTGGTTAGACGCCTGAATGACAAGATTCGAAAACACCTAGAGGAAATCGTTGATGTGGAAGAGGAAAACATGGAAGACGCAGAGATTGCGGTCGTCTCTTATGGGCAAGTTTCTCGACCCGCAAAGAGAGCGGTTAAAATGGCCAGAGAGGAGGGAATCAAAGCGGGAAGTATCAAACTTATCACTGTCTGGCCTTTTGCAGAGCACGTTATACGGAAGTGGGCGAAGCATGTGGAGGTGTTCATCGTTCCGGAGCTGAACTACGGTCAAATCTATTTGCAGGTAAAGAGGGAAGCAGCAGGAGATTCTGAAACTGTTTTAACTCCAAGAATGGGAGGGAGACTAATCACACCACAAGAAATATATCGAGAAATTAAGAAGGTGGGTGAAAAATGAACCAGAAGATGATAAGTGGGGAAGAGCCTCAAGAGCTGCATCCTATGGATCAGTGGCTCAGATCAGAACGGATGCCGCATATCTGGTGTGCGGGATGCGGCATCGGCCCCACATTGTATGCTTGGGCTAGAGCGCTGGATAGAGTTGGAATAGATAAGGGCAAAGTGGTCTATGTATCTGGAATAGGTTGCTGTGGCAGAGGGTCCGGCTATCTGGATGTGGATGGCTTTCACACCACCCATGGCAGAGCCATCCCATTCGCTATTGGAATTAAGCTTGTCAAGCCGGATCTGTGTGTGAGCGTCATATCCGGAGATGGAGATCTCTTCTCCATCGGAGGCAACCACTTTATTCATGCTGCCAGAAGGAACGTAGATTTGCTCGTCATTTGCACTAATAACTTTATTTACGGGATGACAGGCGGCCAGCTTGCAGCCACTACTCTCCGTGGCGATTACTCAACCACCAGTCCCTATGGAAATATTGAACATCCCTTCAACACGCCCCATTTAGCGAATGCGTCAGGAGCCGTGTACATCGCGAGATGGACGAGCATTCACGTAAGAATGTTAGAAGAATCCATCACTGAAGCATTGAGAATGAAAGGCTTTCGATACATTGAGGTTCTTTCACCTTGTCCGGTAAACTACGGGAGGCAGAATAAGCTTCCTGGAGTGTTTGACACTGCGGAATGGTTTTTGCAGTCTTCCGTGATTAGACACGGAGCAGATACAAGCGAGGTTCAAATCGAGAAAGGGAAACCTATAATCCTTGGAAACTTCGTCAAGCGGGAGAATAAGCTATCATATTACGAGGAACTGAAAAAATTGGAAGAAAAGGTGAAGAGAGCAGCGGAGGCGGAAAAATAAAACCAGGAAACAGAAAGGAGATCATGTTCGCAGGATTTGGAGGCCAAGGGATCGTGACAGCTGGCTATATCACTGGCCAAGCGGCAGTTGTTTACGATGGCAAAGAAGCCACCCTAACACAGGTTTACGGACCTGAGGCTAGAGGGTCCGCTTGCTACAGCGGTGTTGTAGTTAGCCAGGAAGAGATCAGCTATCCTTACCTCCTCAACCCAAAGATTATGGTAATCATGAGCCAAGAAGCGTACGAAAAGTTTCTACCCAGACTCCAACAAGGAGGGGTGTTAATCGTTGACAGCACCATTGTCAAACATGACAAACTGGCTGAGAAGTATCAGCTTTACAAGGTGCCAGCTACTGAAATGGCCGAGAAGTTGGGAAGGAGGATTGTTGCAAATGTTATCATGCTAGGCTTTTTGGGGTTGGTCTGGGATGCAGTAAGTGTTGAGGCGCTTCGGGAAGCTGTTAAGGCTAGGGTTCCAAAAAAGTACCTGGAGTTGAATCTTAAGGCGTTTCAGGCAGGGGTCAAACTGGCAGAAAAGATGTTGAAGGCAACTTCTTAGACGAGGGATCATTGTGAAAGCAGACGTGACGAAACACAGGCTTGACAAGAAACTGGTTTTAGAGAGGAAAACACTAGCTAGGCAGCACGTTCTCACATTAGACGACGACCGGTGCGTTGGCTGCGGAATTTGCGAAACTATATGCCCAAAAGAGGCGGTCAAACTCTCTCCACCCGTGACACGAGATGGAAGATTGGTGCAGAAACCTTTGGTCGACTTTGAAGCCGATAAATGCGTATTCTGTGGCGAGTGTGTTGATCTCTGTCCAACAAATGCTCTAAGAATGGAAATAAATGGCGAGCAGAGGTTGCCGATATTTGAGGTTGAAGTCTTCCCCACTCTCAGAAAAGTTATCTCGATTGATGCAAAAAAGTGTTGGTACGGCGCCATAACAGCTACTTGTGATCTTGTATGTCAAAAAGAGTGCCCTACGGAAGCAATAGATGTTACTGTTAAAAGGATAGGGGAAGAATCAGCGGAAAGAATAGTTGATTTCAAAGTACACGAAGAAGAATGCATCTTTTGTAAGATATGTGAAAAGGCATGCCCGGAGGGTGCTATTCATGTTATAAAACCTTTTAGAGGAACTCTTCAATTGGATACAAGCTTATGCCCAGAGGGTTGTCAGATCTGTGCTGATGCTTGCTCAAGTAAAGCCATCTCAATAGACGAGGACAAGAAACTAGTGATTACCAAAGAATTCTGCATTTATTGTGGAGCATGCCAACAAGTTTGTCCAGAGAAAGCGATAAAAGTTGACAGAACACAAGTCTTGCATACCGATGTCAAATCAGGAGCGTGGGTTAAAGCATTAGAGAAACTGACTTCATATAAATCCTTAGTTAAAGAGATGAGTGGTAAATCTGGAGATAAGAGACACACACGCGTCAAGAAACTCATCGGTTCTTAAGGCAATGAAAATGAAAAAGCTACTAAAAGAAGAAGGAAACTAGTTAAGACATACTTGTAATACGTATTCAAGAATTGTGTAGTTGAGGTGAGATGAGCGTGAAAGTGGGTATAATTGCAGATACACACGACCGTTTGCAGTTGGCGTGGATCACTGCCGCTGAGGGAGAAAAGTTCGCGTCAAAAATAAAGGAAATGCAAAGCATCGTGGACAAGGTGGGTAGAGAAGAGATAGAAAAAACCATCGCAGCGTTCAGCTAAATCTTTATAAGGATAACTAAAATTAGGAGGAGGTTTTAAAGGTTTACAAACGTAAAGGTGAAAGAGAGCGGGTGAGCCGTCATGCCGCTGAGACTCTGGCGCAAACCATTAGATGCGGACAGGATCAAGATTCCGCGGGCTGAGATACACATAATAAAAGAGCGGTGTAAGGGGTGTGGCTTCTGCATAGAGTTCTGTCCCAGAGAGGTGCTGGAGGAATCCGAAGAGTTCAACGAAAAAGGTTTTCACCCTCCAAGAGTGAAGGACGAAAACAACTGTGCTCTCTGCAGCTTCTGCGAAGCCGTTTGCCCTGACTTCGCGATTTTCACTGTCGAGAAGAACCGTCAAGGAGGATGTTAAGTGGCCGAAAAGGGTAGAGCTGTTCTCGTTGGAAAACACTTAATGCAGGGAGACATTGCCTGCGCCGAGGGTGCAATAGCCGCTGGGTGCAGATTTTTTGCGGGTTATCCTATCACTCCAGCTACGGAGATCGCTGAACGAATGGCTCGACGTCTACC
>JGI24422J19971_10003037_pt1 | contig 10503 bp, 7 predicted proteins | sample DeeMarSWOR152_54_FD_19971 | JGI IMG/M metagenome (IMG submission 19971)
CACATGATGTACGTCCACAAAGCCTCGCACCAGAAGCTCAAAAAAGACATCGCCGAATTCATCCAGTGGGCTTCGGGGAAATGAAGATTTTTCCCATATGAAACCGCTTTTTCTAAGTGGTTTGGAAACTAAATTTACTCAAAATTAATTCAAATCGTTTGAAAGCATCTGAATATCCTCTGGGATAATTTCGGCATGTTTAATGCTATTTAAACCATGAGGAGAAAGAACGGCATCAATAAACACTTTTATTCATGTTCGCATCCTTGCAATTTTTCTCCTCTATGTCAGAATAAAAAGAGGGAAAGTGAAGAAATACATCATGAACTCAGGAACAAAAAAAGAAAGGTTATGGACTCTCCCTTTCCTCCTTTCCGTGATCTCACTTTTAATTTTTGCCTCTCCACAAACTCCACAAAAAGCGGCAACTGTTCCCAAGACTGATGCCATAGAAAAGGAGCTCTGGAATCTTATCAATACGGAGAGAGGGCTTCATAACCTCCCCCTGCTTGAACTTTCTTCCGCCGTGAGTGAAATGGCTCGGCAGCACAGTCTGGATATGGCCAATCAAGGAGAGGCTTCCCATCTTTCATCTAACGGAAAGACATTGACCAACCGGCTCGAGGACGCTGGTCTTTTTTATGTTCATGCCGGGGAAAATGTAGCCTTCAGCGAAACTTTTGTGGCTGAGTTCATTCATGAAAACCTTTTCGAAAGCAAAGAACACAGAGAAAACATCCTGGATCCCGACTTTACGCAAATCGGGATAGGAGTTATCCACCTGGAAAACAAGGGATATTACGTGACGCAGGATTTCCTGCGTCCCCTTGTGCAAAAATCGAATAAACAAGTCGGCCTGATTATTTTGGAGCGAATCAACAAGGAGAGACGTTTCGCTGAGCTCCCGCCCCTCGAACGATGGAGGGAAGCCGAACGATTCGCCCAAAACTTTGCAGAAAGAAAGGCCAACGGCCTAGCTTTACCGGATATTCCTCCGGAATATGGAGAAACACTGGTTGTTTTTCTTTCCACGCCGAGGTTGGATCAAGAAGAATTTCTTTTCAAAGACGCCGTTGATCCTGAGTACAATAGAGGAGCCCTGGGGATCTGGTTTGGCAAAAACAGAGATTATCCTGGAGGAGTTTTTGCCCTGGCTCTTCTGCTCTTTGCCGAGAATAAGCAGGTCTCATTGAGTACCACAGACCAGAGAAAAATTATCCTAGATCGGGTCAATAAGATCCGAACACAATACGGTTTGAAGATATTAACTCTTAATGAGGGGCTTACCGAAGCCGCCGAGAGGATGGTGTCAAAAGCCGCCCAAGAGTACAGGAGTGAGATACCCGTCTTCCCTGATAATAATTATCGCTGCGAGAGCCTCACATACGGCACAGAAGATCTTACGCTCCTGCCTGCTTCCCTGGGCAGCATGGTCAAAAAATCCAGCTTGAGAAAAATCGGCATTGGGCTGGTCCATAGAAAGATGAGGGGCTCTTTGAGCGGAACGTTTATGGTCACTCTTTTATTTGAATGAAAATGAGCATGAAATGGCTTGAGTCCGGTTTAATTCGGTGCTCTCTTTATAGATCGAGCACCTCTAAAAAAATGCGGCATTAACTTCTTGCGTTAATCAATTCTGTTTATTCTTGAAAACCAGAGAGTCGATCTCGCTCTGGAGGTTCCGGATATCCCCGATGCGGCCAGCATTGGTTGTAATGACTATGACCACATCCTCATCCAGGTACCGGATGAACATGGCCTGAAATCCAAAATCATTCGCACCACCGTGACTCACTCTTTTTCCGTGTTCCGTGCTGCGGATTCCCCAGCCATAGCCCATCATTGCGCCCTCTCCGATCTTGACATGACCGGTGTAAGACTTCTTTTTTGTCTTCTGAGAAAAAATCGTGTCGCCTTTCATGGCCTGATGAAACTTAAATAGATCTTCTGCAGAGGAAACCAATCCTCCATTCCCCAGGAGGGCCCAGGTGATCTCTGGCCAGGTCAGAGGTGAATTCTCCTTCCCGAGTTTCCGGTCATTGTAGCCATGGACGTCATTTTCTTTCTTCCAGGAAGGATTGCGGTAAAAGCCTGTGCGGGTCATCCCGGCTGGATTAAAAATCTGGTTCTTTAAAAACTTCCTGAATGATTGTCCGGAGACCTTCTCCACTATCACGGCGAGCAGAGTGAAACCTGAGTTCGAGTAAGCATAATCTGTCCCAGGCTTAAACTTGAGCTTTTGATTGAAAATGTGCTGGACAGCCTCCTCATGAGTCATTTCCTCAAAATCACCTTTGGTGTCATGATACTCCCCCAGCCCTGCTGAATGAGTGAGCAGATGATGGATGGTTATAGATTTTTTGTCTTCAGGAACATCATCGAAGTATCTTGTGATGGAGTCTGTAACTTTAAGCTTTCCTCCCTGCTCCAGCTTCATCACAGCCGTGGCTGTGAAAGGTTTGGATATCGAACCGATATCAAACACAGTTTTGGTGGTTACGGGGAGTTTGCGGTCTCTCACGGCCCAGCCGTACCCTTTATGGATCACTTTTTCGCCATTCTTCGCGACAAGAACAGCGCCTGAGAATCCTTCCTTCACCTTTTGGAGCATATGCCTATCTATTTCCATTCCCAGCTTCCCCTTGACTACGGCATCCGGGTCTGCGGCTTCAGATTCAGTCGGGGGAGGCGGCACTTTTGCAGGGGGGCCCGGAGCTTCGGCCATTCCATAGCTCATGTCGACCACAGCATAGGGAGGCTTCGTTTCCGTTCGTATGGCAAAAAACCTGTAACCCGCGGAATTTTTGCACTTGAGCAGCGCCGAGAGCTCATGATCCGAGTCCTCTTCGATCTTTACAACATCGAAGCCTCCATAGTTCTGATGAGCCTGCTGAAAAAAACTCACATGTTCTTCCACTGGAATTTTATCCAAAAAAGAGGCGGCAAAACTCTCTGCGTATTCCCGAATCTTTTGGGCCTCTCCAGATTCAACAGCCGAAAGAAATCCAGCAAGCTTTTTCCCTGCCGGAGTGTCCGGAATTTCGGCTTGAGATGCACCGTTAATCACTAAAAAAAGGACCGCACAGAATAAGATGATGATAAATTTAAAAGACCGGCCAAGACGATTCATATCTCCCTTCCCTGTTCATTTTATATTTTGAATGGTGAAGTCAATATCCATGCTCTTGAAATTTAGAGAATATCATACCTTTTTTTTCTGCATTTTTCATTATAGGGGACGTTCCCCAAGGTACCACCTCTTTTTACAATGAAGAAGATCAGCAGCTCGTTTGTTGAGATAAGAACTGAAAGGGATGATCCCTATAAAAGAGGTGGTACCTTGGGGAACGTCCCCATATTCCTTCACTCGCAATGACAAATGACTTCATAAAATAATAATTGACCATTCATCCAAAAAGTTTCACTATTAATAACTCAAACGTTTAGAATTTAATATTTTTTTTAAAACCGAGTAAGGAATATCAACATAATCCAAAGCTTATAAGGAGACATGCATGAAAAAGAATCACCCTGTCCTGATTTGTTGTGTGGTACTCGCAGTGATGGCCACTCATATCACCTGCAAAAAAATTCATCAAAAAAAGAATGAAGCCATAACAGCACAAGTCGATAAACTTTTTTCTCAATGGGATAAACCGGATTCACCAGGTGCCTCCCTTGCAGTCATTAAAAAGGGAGAAGTCATTTACAAAAAGGGATATGGAAGCGCGAACCTGGAATATGATATTCCGATCACACCATCAACCGTTTTCCACGTGGCTTCTGTATCCAAACAGTTCACTGCCTTTGCCGTAGCTATGCTGGCACAGCAAGGCAAGCTGAGTCTGGATGACGATATCCGCAGGCATTTGCCTGAGGTGCCTGATTTTGGAAAGACCATCACGATCTGGCATCTGATTCACCACATCAGCGGAATGCGTGACCAGTGGGAACTCCTGGCCGTAGCGGGCTGGAGGCTCGATGATGTGATCACAAAAGAACATATTCTGAAAATGGTCAAAAACCAGAAAGAGCTGAATTTCGAGCCAGGCGAACAGTACCTTTACTGCAACACAGGTTTCACTCTCCTGGCCGAAATCGTCGCTCGTGTTACTGGCAAATCATTCAGGGAATGGACCAAGAAGAATATTTTTGAGCCGCTCAACATGTCTGACACGCAATTCTATGATGACCATGAAAGAATCGTTAAGAACAGAGCCTATTCCTATGTCCCGGTGAAAGATGACGGTTTTAAGAAAAGACGGTTGAATTACGCCAATGTGGGAGCCACCAGCCTTTTTACGACAGCGGAAGACATGGCCAAATGGGTTAAAAATTTTGATGATGGACGCGTAGGAGGCACTGATGTGATTGAGCAGATGCACGAACAAGGCGTTCTCAACAACGGGAAAAAAATCAGCTACGCATTTGGATTGGTCATCGGTGAACACAAGGGACTGAAAACAGTCTCGCACAGCGGAGGCGATGCAGGCTACAGAAGTCATGTTGTCCGTTTCCCTGAGCAGGAATTTGCAGTTGTTGTCCTGAGTAACCTGGGTTCATTCAACACATCGCGCACTGCAATGGACGTGGTCGATGTTTATCTGACCGACGTGATTAAAAAGAAAGAGAAAAAAACCAAAAAAGTAGAAAAAAAAGAGATTGAGCCAGATATGTCCTGGTATGAGAAGTTTTCAGGCAAGTATTATTTTGAGCCTGGCCTCATCATGACCATCACCAAAGAAAAAAATCAGCTGATGCTGCAGAGAGACGGCGGACCCAAGGTCACACTGATCCCTGAGTCTGATACTGAATATTCCATCCCAAACAGGGATGATAAACTGACATTTCATCTGAACAACATAGGTGATGTGACAAAGCTAGAACTCACACAAGGTGATAATGTTATGGCTGGAGAAAAATTCGAGCCAGTTGAGCCAAGCGCATATCAGCTTGAAGAATTTGTGGGGGATTATCACAGCGATGAGCTCAGGACGAATTACACGCTGGTCATCTTGGATGGAAAGCTCGTGGCCCAGCACCAGCGCCACAGCGATATTCAACTCAACCCGACCAAAAAAGATATGTTTCTCGGAGGACAGTGGTTTTTCAGGCAGGTCCGATTCACTCGAGATAGTGGAAATCAGGTCACAGGATTCAGGTTGAGCGGAGGACGTGTCAGAAACCTACTTTTTGAAAAGAAGTAGGATCAGAAAAAACAGATTTTCTTGGTGTCATTGCGAGGAATGGTTGGATTCCTTCGCTATTCTCGGAACAGACACTGCAATTTTAGCTTTTTGTCATTTCGGGCGATGCACAGCAATCTCACCCCTGTGTCATTGCGAGCGAAGCGTGGCAATCTCATAAAAAAAGATTATCAAGGAAATAAAGGGATAACCTCTCAACATTTGACATTTTAGAAAATCGGGGATATCCCCCTATTTTCTGATGAGATTGCCGCGTCGCTATGCTCCTCGCAATTACATTATGTTACAAAAACCTACAATGTCATTCTACAATCCCAGGCCGTATTCTTTTAACTGTTTTGCGAAGTGTTTTGCCCTTCCAACGAGTCTGTCCAGCTCTGTCCAGAACTTGAGGCTGTGGTTTTTTATCCGAGTGTGAAGCAGTTCGTGAAGGATCACATAATCGATCAGTTCATCCGGAAGCAGTACCAGCTTTATGTTCAGATTGATGTTATTACTGGTTGAACAACTCCCCCAGCGCGTTCTCTGGTTCCGGATAAACACCTTGTTGTAGTCAAACCCATGCCATTCAGCCAGTTCTTCGAGTCTGTGGATGAGTTTTCTTCTGGCCGCCGCTTTATTGATGCTTTCAAAATCCTTCAAGAGGGATCCGTACTTTTGTCTTATCTTCTTGATCCTGGCCTGTTGCTTGTGTATCCAGTCTATCTTGCTGGTGACAATCTTCTCTGCTTTATCCCAGGATACTCCATACGGAACAGCGACTCTGACTCCTGTGAAGGGCTTGACATGAATGATCAAATGCTTCGCCCGTTTGCTGCGTTCAAAAAGGATCGGGCCTACACCTTCGACTTCAATAATCTGCGATTTTGCCATAGGCAGTGATTCTCTGACAGATAAGCAGAAAAAATCAAGAGAAAGAAAAAAATTGGGGACTGTCCCCAATTTCAGCAATGTTAAATGTTAAGATGCGACCCCTTTTTCCTTTTTCTGCTTTTTAAAAAAGGGGCCTGTCCCCTTTTTTATTCTCTTTTTTTGCTGAGGATGCTGTTGATTTTTTTCATGTCAAATTTCTCGGACCGGTCGTAATTGTAAATCCCGTTCTGCTCCTGCTCGATGTCGGTCAACTGAGTGTAACAGAAACCACAGATGTGGGGTATACCTAATATCACATCCGTTAAAGCTTCGAGGCGAGTGTAAAACTCTTCAAGAGTGGTCGGTTCGTCCCCGTATCCCCAGGAATCGGGTGCATACTTCTGATCCGGGCTGGAAATCCATTTGATCCCACCGTACTCATCTATCAAGTAAGGCTGCCCCCGGTACTCTCCGCTCCTTTCCGGGAGGCGGCGCCAGACTTCATTCTTATCGCTAAGCGCCAGAAGTTTCATCATTTTTTCAGGATCCTGCTCGTAGGTATGCTCCGTCCACAGGTCGGTCTTGAAGTGCAAACCGCCGCTTGAATCATTCACGGGCCGTGTGGGATCGATATTGTGCGTCAGATTGTAAGCGTCGACGAGCAGACGTTTCAGAACCTCTCCTCTCCCCCAAACTTCATTGAACGGAGTCCAGGCAATGATGGAGGGATGATTCCGGTCTCGCATGACGATCTCCTGCCACTCGATGAGGAAATTCCTGGCCGCCGCTCCGTTATTCACATCTATGCCCCAGCTCGAGGATTCTCCCCAGGTGAGGTAGCCGAGTCTATCGGCCCAGTAATGGAACCTTTCCTCGAACACTTTCTGGTGGAGGCGAGCTCCGTTGAATCCGGCCCGCATGGACAGCTCGATATCCCTTTTGAGCGCGGCATCACTCGGAGCGGTCCATATTCCGTCCGGATAAAAACCCTGATCCAGGACGAGCCTGAGATAATAAGGCTTGTTATTCAGAAACACTTGATTACCTTGAATATGAACTTTCCTCATCCCGGCATAACTCTTGACATGATCCAGGACTCGTCCGGACTTATCCACCACCTCAAGAATGAGGTCATACAGAAAAGGATCTTCCGGTGACCATGTCTTAGGTCTTTTTACCGGCAACAGGCAAACCACACCATCGCTCACTGCAGCCTCAGCCTGGCTCACTCTCTTTGTTCCATCCACGAGAGCCACCCGGAAAATGAAGTCCGGACGAACGGAATAGAAACTGGCCTGAACCGAAAACCTCTTCATGTCTAGGTCAGGGAGGATGTGAAAGCATTTTAATCCATGTTCAGAAACAGCCTCCATCCAGACAGTCTGCCAGATCCCTGTCGTGCGCGTGTAATGGACTCCCCTGGATTTAAAGGCCCGGCACTGCTTTCCCGAAGGCTGCAGGCCAGAGCGGTTATCGTCAAGGGCATAAACCACTAAACTATGGGTTCCTCCATTGGTAACAAAAGGGCTGATATCCAATGAAAATGAAGATGTGCCTCCATAATGTTTTCCAGCAGATTTTCCATCGATAAAGACTTCTGTCTCGAAATCCACAGCACCAAAATGAAGGATCACCTTTTTCCCCTCCCAGTCTTCAGGGATAGTGACGCTGCGTTGATACCATATAGCCGAAATGAAATCTTTGTGGTTCACACCGGACAATGGGCTCTCCGGACAGAAGGGCACAGTGATTTTCCCTTCAAAGCCCTGGCTGCTGGCAAAATCACGCTCTATTCCCGATTTCCCGGGATCGAAAGAAAAGGTCCAGGTTCCGTTGAGATTCACCCATGATGACCGGGCAAACTGAGGTCTGGGGTATTCGGGCCTGGGAATGGAGTTTCCCTGAGCTGCAGATTTTAACTCATCGGCGGATCCCAAGCCAGAAATGATGACCAGACAGAAAAAAAGATACAGGAATTTTTTCATGTTTTTATCCTCCCCTTATCGATGTCACTGATTCTTAAATACAGATGATTATTGTTTAAAACCCTGTCTTCTACCTTCCCGGCCCTTTCAGGACTCTCGCAGGCAGTGTGATGATTCCCTTGAAGAGATCAAACACCGCACTCACGGTGATCCCAATCAGCCGGAACGGAAGAAGAAGAAGCCAGACTATGGGATACAGGATAAGCCCCAGGATAGCCAGAGGCCAGCAAAGCACCAGTAAGATCAGCCAGAGTAAAAATTTTATAAACATAATCTCCTCGCATGAATCACAAATAGCCTGAATTATTCATAAAGTCTGCCGACACCTCCCAAGCATAAAAACCTTTGAAGGATGAGTGATCATCCTATGCCGGCATCTTTCACCCTTCGGGCGAGCCGATCTGACGACCTTTTTTTTCTAAATAAAATTGTCATCGCGAGCAACCTGTTGATGCGCTGTAACTTCAAGTAGAGTGATGTCATTGCGAGCGACCGAAGGGAGTGTGGCAATCTCAACCTTTTGTTTAAATAAAATCACCACATTCGCTTCTCTCTTCGCAACAGAGTCTACGGCAACATCGACTCGTGAATAATCCAGGTTAGTTCAAGACAAATCCTTGCATTGATTTCTCACTAGACTAAACGTTTCAGCCATCAAAAAGTTTATAACCGTACGCAATAAAAAAAACTACACAAACCTTTTTTTAGGATTTTCTTTTCTTGATCGCTTTGCTCGTCTTGGTCCCTTTTTTGGCTTTTTTCCAATCTTTGATCCGCACGCCCATATCCTTTATGACCGGCTTCACGGATTTTGACCATTCCTTCATCTCCTTGGAAAGGTCGTCCATCGGAGAAGCAAGTACTTTGCCCAACTCTCTCAACTTCTTGCTGAGTTCATCCAGGGAAGGCTCTATAGCCTTATCAAAATCCCGTATCTTCCGTTCAGCCTTGTCTACTCCCTCTTTCAATTCTTCGCCGATTTCTTTGAGTTTCTCTCCGATCTCAGCGAAAACATCCTTTTCCTTTTTGCCCATTTTATTCTCCTTTTTCTTTTTTCCAAACAAATTATAAAAGGGGATTCGTCCTGAGTCAAAAAAATAAAAAAAGAGCAAAAGGCTTTGAGGCTTATCGGATCGGAATGTGATATCGGCTGTTTCTCCTCATTGTATTTTTCAAAACTGCAGGATGAGATAAAAACCCAGAGAATTATCAGGATAATAATTTTATTGAATCTCACATTCCTCAAGCTCCCCATCCATTTTTTCTTTGAATCTAATAGATGTTGCTGCGCATTTCAATAGATTTCCAGAAAAAAAGATTAAATTTATTGAATCAATCCTAACAAGTTCAAAAAAAGGTTTCTGTTCTTTATGCCCGGGCAACTTTCTTAGGGGCTCTCCTTTTTCTTTAAAAAGGAGACAGGCAACTTTTTTACAGAAAAGGGATAGTCCCTATCCTCACCTAATATAATGACTGAAAGGGATAGCCCCAAAAAAAGGGGCCTGTCCCCTTTTTCGTACTTTTTCGTATACTTTTTTGTAAAGTGGGTTGACTAAAGTGAAATGTGAAATGTAAAATTGCGGAAAGCGCAAGAGCATGTATCCACAGATCGGAATCATCTCCCTTGTCATGGTGGCCGCTTATGCTCTGGCGAAATGGAAGAAGCTCTCGGTTGAAATAAGCATGCTCGCCGCCGCTGTGGCTGGAGGTATTGCCGGAGCGTTCACGAGCACCCCCCAAATAGGTCAACTGGCTCGCCATCTGGTTGAGGGAAGCTTCACCTATCTTGATGTCATCCTGGTCTTTTCCACAGCCACAATTTTCATGGCCATCGTCAGTGAGTCCGGCGGCGTGAATTATGTTGTCAGAGCCACAATAAAACATTTTTACAATGTTCGTATTATCGCTTTGATCCTGCTCATGGTTATTGTTCTGATTCCCGGTGCGCTCACCGGGGCTGGCAGTGTGTCGCTGCTTGTGGTCGGTGCGCCGGTCGCACTCGCTCTTGGGTACCTGGGCATAGAAAAGAAAAGAGCGGCGGCCATTCTCTTTATAGTGGCCGGCTTGAGCGCAGCCGCTCCTCCGGTCAACATCTGGGCGATGATCCTTTGCGCGGGAACCGCCATCCCTTATGTGGGCTTCGAACTTCCTCTCGGCATTCCTGTTCTCATCCTGGGAACCTTTACGGTCCTTTTCCTGGGATGGAAACGGAGGGAAAAGCAGAATCTGGAAATTGTCCTCAAGGAAATGCCTGAAATACCGCCGCGCATGAACTGGTGGAGAGTGCTTCTCCCCTTTCTCGTCTTCTTTGGATTGGTTATCGCCTATCGAATGTGGCCTTTTTCCACACCGATAATGGGCCTGGCTCTGGAATTCGTCATTGCTGCGCTGGTTGCCTGGCTGGTGAGCCCTAAAAAAATCAAAATTCTGGCCCTCTCAAGAGACACGATGAAGAGGCT
>JGI24422J19971_10003042_pt1 | contig 10490 bp, 9 predicted proteins | sample DeeMarSWOR152_54_FD_19971 | JGI IMG/M metagenome (IMG submission 19971)
GGAAATAATGGCAGGAAAAGGCGAGTATAAAGAAGATAAAGGCATACGTCGCTACTATTATGAAGGGTTTGATATCCTTATCCGGGCAGATATGATTAAAAACTGATACGATTAAAAATTGAATTGATTAGAATTAACTTGGTTAAAAATAGATATGTTAAGAATTGGAGAACGCAAACCTCCCTTTTGATTTTTCTGCTGATTGTTTTTTTCTCATCTATTCAAATTCTGGCGCGACCGCCAAAGGCAAATAAATACTTCAGCCAAGCAGACGAGGAAATTCTTTCCGGAGAATACGATAAGGCGATAACTAACTATCTCAAGGGCATGATGTTCACCTCCTGGAAAGAGGAAGCAGAGGTCTTCGATGATCTTGGCTATGCTTACCTACAAAAGAAGGAGTATGAAGAGGCAATAAAATATCTTATCTGGTCTCTCGGATTTCACCGCGAAAACTTTAATCCCCGTTTCTATCTGGCTGCGGCCTATATTCTAAGCGATGAGATTGAATTAGCCGCAGAGCAGCTTAAGATAATCGAAGAGAATGTCTATTTTGACGAAGGCTGGATGGCAAAAACATCAGGCGTTCAGCCGCGGAAACCAAACGGAAAAATAATCAAAGAGAATGAGCTGGAAAGAATAAAAAACGAAAAAGGAATTTACCTGGAAAAAAAGTCTGCGTCTAAAATAATCATCCATTTGGATGCATTCGATGAAAGAAATGAGGGTGCCTTCTATTTTGCTCAAGGTGTTGTCTATAAAATAAATGAAGAATACAACGAAGCTCAAAGAAAGTTCTTTGCAGCATTGGAGGCTAACTATGACGAAAGGGAAGTAAGGCTTCAGTTGGCGAATCTATATCTTAAACAGAACAAGAAAAATGAAGCCGAGGAACAACTAAAGAAAATATCGAGTCGCGTTATTCCTTTTCCGGATCTTCATCCGACAAAATTCGAAGTCCATCACAGGCTGAAATATCACGACAATCATTTAATTGCAGCTCTGCACGGAACATCTCTGAAAGAATTGCTGAAGGGGAAAATAGATGAAGCAATCAAGGCCCTTGAAAAATCATTAGTAGTAAACGAACGATCCTTTCTTGTGAATCACAATCTTGCCATGCTTTATTATGACATAGAAAAGATAGAAGAAGCAGAAACCTATTGCGCCAGGGCTTTATGGTATAAAGACATTCATAAGGTAAGCAAAAATGATGCAGCCGGGTGTCATGATTTGATGGGAAATATTTTCTATGACCAAAAGAAATTTGATAAAGCTCTGCTGGAATTCAAAGACATGCTAGAAATCGATAAGAAGAATGCCACAGGCCATTACAATCTTGGAATCACATATTATGCTCTGGGCGACAAGCAAAATGCCGAACAAAAATGGAGAAAAGCCATCGAATACGAAAATATAGCTGCAAAATCAGAAAAAGAAAGAGCCATTTCGAAAAGTGAGGTGGATATAAGCGTCGTCGTCAGAAAAAAATCCGCTTCTTTCATGTCTCATATGGCTTTAAGTCGATTGTATCTTGATCAAAACTTGATTGAGAAAGCAGCGGAGGAATGTGAAGAAGCAATAAGCTTAAAACCAAGCAATCCCCAGCCATATCTCACCATGGCCAAAATCTCAATCAAAAAAGAAGAGATAGAAATAGCAGCTTCTTACCTTAATACATATTTATTCTTAGGCGGCAAGAAAGGTAAGGAAATGTATTCCCTGCTGAATTTAATAGAGAAACGAAAAAAAGATTAGAATTTTCCGGCCCTTTTAGCCCGCACTTTCTAATTAATCTTTTGTAGGGGCTTGATTTATCAAGCTCACCTTCAATTATTTGTAGGGGCTTGATTTATCAAGCCCGCCTTTATTCATTCTCGGAAGCTTTATTAACAAAACCTACCATTAATATTCCTGGGGACTTAATTCATCAGGCCTGCACTTTTATTTTTGCTTATTTTTTGCTTCGCAGAAGCTCTTCACCACATTATAGTAGATCCGTACAGCTGTTCGCAGGCTCTTCTCTCTTATCCTTTCATCATTCCCGTGTATCGTCTTATACTCTTCCATGGTGACCGGACCCGGGAAAAAACCATAGCAGCTCGCACCTTTCCTCCTGAAAAACCTTGAGTCTGTTCCGTAAATGACCAGATGCGGCACAGTGATAGAATCGGGATAGACAGCTATGGTTTCCTCCTCGATGATCTTAAAAAGTTCTGTATCATAAGGCGAGACGATAGATTCGATTGGCCTTTCAATATAATTAAATTTCACCCGGGGATCATCAATGATTTTTTTTAATTTCGAAACGAATTCATTTGGATCCTGATCAGGCAGAAGCCTGCAATCCAGAACAGCCTCAGCTTTACCAGGGATAACGTTTGATTTGGGCGGATCACCCACAAAACCATTAGTGACGGTAAGTGAAATCGTGTTTCGCTGAAGCGCGTTATTGTATGGAGTATCAGCCAGTTTTCCAAGCCTTCTTATCATCTCGGCAACCGGAGGAGTGATATGAATCGGAGTTATGTGCGAGGCGACCCGGCTTAAAGCCTGGACCATGATGAAATTTGCATTTTCTTTAAGAGGCATTGAACCATGCCCGCTAGGACCGGAAGTGGAAAGCCTTAGCCAGAGAACTTTCTTTTCGGCAACTCCGACAGAAAAAATCAGCCTCTTATCCTTGGTGAAGAAACCCTGAGTGCCGAAGCCTCCCTCATCCAGGACATATTCAGCGTCGATCTCTTCCCATTTGTTTTTAACGATCCAGGCTGAACCCAGAGTGCCGGTAGTCTCCTCATCAGCCACTGCAAGAAAGATTACATCTCGGTCTAAGGGAACATTATATTTCTTGAGCAGGAGCATCGTCATAAACTGGACTATCCCGAAATTTTTCATATCCAGAGCTCCCCGTCCGTAAATATATCCATCCTTTTTTAAGGCCGCTAATGGATCGACACTCCACCCAGACCTATCAACAGGGACAGTATCCATGTGATTAAGCAACATAAGTGGGCGTTTTTTTCCGCTTCCTTTCAAACGAGCAAGCACATTAACCCGTCCAGTGTTTTTATTTGTCCAGATCAGCTCTACCTGGACACCTTCTTTCTCGAATATTGCCCTGAAGAACTCAGCTGCAGCAGCCACATCGCCAGGTGGGTTGCAGGTGTTGATGGTAAGATACTCTTGAAACAGCTGAACAGTTCTGTCTTCAACTGCTTGCCAATCGATCTTCTGGGAATGTATCAAAACCGGGAAGAAAAATAATGACAGTAAAACAAATACCGAAATTTTTTGGAACCGATTGAGCATCATAGTATCCCTTCCTTTAAATAAATGGATAAATCTTAATATACATAGTAAGCAAAAGAATAACAACACCATTCTTCTCAAAACTCGCAGAATATAACTTTTACGAATGTAAGCGATTTCTCTTGAAAATTCCTTCTTACCTTTCTGGACTCTTAAGCCATGTTTTTATATAATCCTGCATGAATCAGAAGCGGAAAAAATATTTAGAGCCCAAGGTAAATATTTTTCTTTATGATAAATCTTCTCAGAGGAGAGCTTAAGATGAAAAGAAGAGAAGCTCTGGTCACCTTAAGCTGCATGGCCTTGATAGGCCCAAATTTGTTCTCAAAAGAAAGAAGGAGTAAATCCATGAAAAAAGAAATCAAATCAGCAAATGCACCCAAGGCTATTGGTCCTTACTCCCAGGCAATCGCGGCNAACGGCTTTGTTTTTGCCTCTGGCCAAATTGCAATTGATCCCAAATCAGNAGANCTNAGCACTGGAAGTACAGCAGAGCAAACGCGACTTGTTTTGAGTAATCTCAAAGCTGTTCTTGAAGAAGCGGGAAGTTCTCTTGACAAAGCTGTTAAATGCACGGTATTCCTCCAGGATATGAACGACTTTGGCGAGATGAATGCAGTGTACGGAGAATTCTTTAAAGCCCCATATCCTGCCCGAGCGGCTGTCCAGGTTGCACGCTTGCCCAAAGACGTAAAGGTTGAGATTGAAGCCATAGCAATCATTTAGCTAGCCGCACGGTCATTCGCAGATTATTAATTCTTTTGCAGAGTCTTGATTCATCAAAAGTTGTGGGGTCACGTTGTGGGCTCAGGTCTTGTTTTTTGCTTGTATTCACATTCATATAAACGCTATTTATTTATAGAGTTAGACCTTGCTTCTTTTGTAGTGTAGGGGCTTTATTTATCAAGCCCGCCATTTTTTACAAAAAAATAACCTCCAAAAACGACCCGATTGTCTAAAGATACAAAATAACATAAAATAATAATCCAATGCCGATATATGAGTTTATTTGCAGAAAATGCAAAAAGCATTTTGAAAGTCTCGTTTCAATAGGAAAGGAGAAAAGCGTTTCCTGTACTTCGTGTGGGAGTAAAGATATACAAAAAATTTTCTCATCCTTCGGAATAGGAGGAGGGAATCGCCTTAGCTCTTCTTCTGCAGCCTGCAATACTTGTTCTGCCACTACATGCGACACCTGTAAATAATTTAATCAATTCTCATCTATTAAATCCTTAAGTTTATCTAAGATAGTCAAAAGGTGGGCTTGATAAATCAAGCCCCTACAAGAATAAATCAAATCCACACATTAAGAAAAGGTGGGTTTGATGAATCAAACCCCTACGCAAGATAAATCAAGCCCTTACAAAAGAACCAAGGCCTGACTCTATAAATAAATAGCGTTTATATGAATGTGAATACAAGCAAAAAACAAGACCTGACCCCACAACGTTTGATGAATCAAGCCCTGGCAATATCTTGTCCTTGACTTTGCTCAAGGCTTGAAGATAAATATATCTCTAATGAAGAAGGAAGTGCGAATTGGAATAGACACGGGGGGAACATTCACTGATTTTGTTATCTACGTTGACGGCAAAATTGATATAAACAAAATCCCATCAACACCTAAGAATCCTTCTCTTTCCATCCTTGAGGGGATAAATGAATTCCTGAGTCAAGACCTTTCTCCGATGGTTATCCATGGGACAACAGTTGCAACGAACTCTCTTCTTGAAAGGAAGGGAGGGCGAATTGCTCTTATAACAACAGAAGGATTCGAGGATATTCTTTTTATCGGGCGCCAGACAAGGCGCAAGCTATATGGCCTAAAGGGTGAACAAAGGATTCCACTTCTCCCTCGCCATCTCTGTTTTGGACTCGAAGAAAGAACCTCAGCTTCAGGAAAAGTCGAAAAAAAAGTCTCTTTATTTCGTCTCCGAGAAACACTCGAAAAAATAAAAAAATTGAAGCCAGAAGCGGTGGCTGTTTCCCTTATCAATTCCTACGCGAATTCCGCTAACGAGAAAATTATCTCGCGAGAATTGAAGAAAGAAAAATTATTGATTTCTGTCTCGAGTGACATATTGCCTGAATATCGTGAATACGAAAGAACAGCTACAACTGCTGTAAACGCGTATCTAATGCCTGTTATTAGCCGTTATTTGACAAGATTAGAAAAGAAAATGCAAAAAGCTGAGCTTCGAATCATGCAGTCAAACGAAGGATATATTCCCCCGGCCAAAGCGAAACGGGAGCCCATAAGAACAGCTTTCTCAGGACCAGCAGGAGGAGTTGTCGGCGCATTCCATCTGGGAAAAGCAGCGGGCTTTAGGAATATCATCACTTTTGATATGGGAGGAACCTCATCTGATGTTTCCTTGATAGACGGCAAGATTAGAAGGACGAGTGAAAGTGTGATCGGAGACTTCCCCATCAGAATCCCTATCATTGATATCCACTCAGTTGGAGCCGGAGGTGGCTCTATCGCCTATGTGGACAGGGGTGGCTCTCTAAGAGTTGGCCCTCAAAGCGCAGGGGCTGATCCCGGTCCAGCTTGTTACGGACGCGGAGATTTGCCGACTGTCACAGATGCCAACCTGGTTCTAGGGCGACTTGTTCCCGAGTTTTTCCTCGGTGGTAAAATGGAAATTTTCCCGAAAAGAAGCCATAAAGCTCTGGAGAATCTAGCCAAGAAAATCAGTAAACCTCTCATAGATACAGCCGCGGGTATTATAGAAATTGCCAACGCAAACATGGAAAAGGCCATCCGAGTGATTTCCATCGAAAGAGGCTTTGATCCAAGAAACTTTGCTCTCTTCTCCTTTGGAGGAGCTGGAGGAATGCACGCAGTTGATATTGCCTCCCATCTTAAAATGCCCAGGGTGATAGTTCCTAAAAATGCAGGCGTTCTCTCATCATTAGGGCTTCTTATGGCTGATTCTATCAAGGATTTCTCTAAATCAATCTTGAAAACAGCAGAGAAAACAAACAAAGAGGAGCTCGAAAGTCATTTTAAAAAATTAAGGGAAAAAAGCCTCAAGAGTATGCAAGCGGACGGCTTCAAGGAAGATGAAGTTACGATCCTCCCTTTTCTCGACCTCAGGTATCAAGGCCAATCTTATGAAATAACCATTCCTTACATGAACAAAAAAACTTCAGATCTCTCTTTTATTTCCGATTTTCACAAGGCTCACAGGAAACTCTATTCTTATCACCACGAACAGAGAGCGGTTGAGATTGTCAATATCCGCGTCAAAGCTGTGGGTAAGACCAAAAAAATTAAGCTAAAAAGATTTCCCTTTAAAGATAAAAAGCCCGAAAGGGCATCTATGAAAAAACAACTCATTCATTACCAAGGGAAAACACGGCAGGCTTCGGTATTTAACAGGGCGCTTCTCGCAACGGGGAACGAAATAAACGGTCCTGCCCTTATCGCGGATTCCGAATCAACAACGCTCCTCCCCCCTTCTTACACTTTAGAAGTTGATGGCTTTCTGAACTTAATTATTCAAAGGGAAGATTAACTCAATGCTTGAATTCGATCCTATTGAGCTCGAACTTTTCAAGAATATATTTGTGTCCATATCTGAAGAAATGGGTGCTGTCCTGGGTCGCACTTCCCTCTCCCCTAACATCAAAGAAAGAAAAGATTTTTCCTGTGCTCTTTTTAACCAGAAAGGAGAGACATTTGCCCAAGGGTCTCATATTCCTGTTCACTTAGGAGCCATGCCTCTTTCTGTTCAAGCCTGCCTTAAAGCGATCAACTTTGAAGAGGGCGATTTAGTGGTTCTCAATGATCCCTACAGGGGAGGAACGCACCTCCCTGATATCACCTTTATTTCGCCTGTTTTTATCCACAAAAAGCTTGCTTTTTTTGTTGCCAACAGGGCTCACCACTCAGATGTGGGAGGGATGACTCCTGGTTCAATGCCTCTCGCCACAGAAATCTATCAAGAAGGATTGATTATCCCGCCTTTAAAATTAGTCAAAAGGGGTAAATTGAACAAATACCTCCTCAACTTTATCCTGGCCAATGTCAGGACTCCTGATGAGAGAAAAGGAGACCTTCTGGCTCAGATAGCTGCCAACAACAAGGGAAAGCAAAGACTGGAAGAAATAATAAAAAAATATGGACTGAAAAAGATTATTCATTATACACGTCTAATCCAGCTCTATGCAGAAAGGATTTTAAGAGAAACAATTAAAGAGATTCCTGACGGCACCTATGCCTTCACTGACTACCTGGACGATGACGGGATCAGGGATAAACCCATAAAAATAGGCGTCGAATTGACTATCAAGAAAGATGAGGCCCTTATTGATTTTAGCTCTTCATCCCCTCAAGTCGAGGGCAGTGTTAACGCCAATTTTGCAGTGACTTATTCAGCAGTTCTCTATGTCTTCCGCTCCCTTATTGAGGAAGATATCCCTTTCAACACAGGTTTGATGAAGCCGTTAAAAATTAAAGTTCCTCGAGGGTCAATTCTCAATGCACAGCCTCCGGCGGCAACTGCAGGAGGGAATGTGGAGACATCCCAGAGAATAGTGGACGTTCTCTTAGGTGCCCTCTCCCATGCAATTCCAGAAAAAATCCCCGCTGCCAGCTCTGGCACCATGAACAATGTCGCTTTCGGCGGTTATGATCCTTCAAGGGAAAGAACCTTCGCTTATTATGAAACAATCGGAGGAGGAATGGGTGGAAGCTTTGACTCTCCAGGCCTCAGTGGAGTCCACACCCACATGACAAATTCTCTCAACACACCCCTGGAAGCTCTTGAAAATTATCTGCCTCTGAAAATAAGGCGTTACTGCCTGCGGCGGGGTTCGGGTGGAGAAGGAGGTAATAAGGGAGGCGAAGGGATTATCCGCGAGTACGAATTCTTTGTGCCCACGCAAGCGACCATCATCTCTGAAAGACGGAAATTTCCTCCTTTTGGAGCACAGGGAGGAAAAAACGCAAAAAAGGGAAAAAACACCCTTCTTTCCAAAGGGAAAAAAATAGCCCTGAATTCCAAAGTCAACATAAAAGTCGAGCCTGGAGATGTGCTGCGTGTAGAGACGCCAGGAGGAGGAGGCTATGGCCAGAAAAAATAAAAGATCCTCTTTTGGCCCTGGCTTCCTGGTAGCAGCAGCCTTTATTGGCCCTGGAACCGTAACCTCTTGCTCTATGGCAGGTGCTCAGTTTGGCTATGCATTGATCTTTGCTCTGGTCTTCGCTACCGTAACCACTATTATCCTTCAGCAAATGACAGGAAGGCTCAGTTTAGGCTCAAAACACGATCTCGGCCAAGCCCTCAGAGAATTCCCTCAAAGCTCTCTGACAAAGGGCATTTTTGCGATCCTTACCCTCTCTTCCATCACCTTTGGCTGTGCTGCTTACGAAGCCGGGAATATTATCGGCGGCTCTCTTGGCCTCGAGATGGTCACCTCAGTCTCTCAAGAATACTGGATTGCAATTATATCGTTGATAGCCATTTTTATCCTCAGCAGAAGAAAATATAAGTTAGTAGAGAAGTTTTTGATTTTTTTAGTTTTTTTGATGAGCATCTCATTCCTGACAACACTCGTTATAATCAAGCCTAACCTCCTTTCAATCATAAAAGGAATTATTCCTTCTTTCCCTAAAAGTTCGCTTTATCTTGTTCTTGCTCTAGTGGGAACCACAGTCGTTCCTTACAACCTTTTTCTTCATTCCTCGGCAGTCAAGGAAAAATGGAAATCCATCGCACGTTTTAAGGAAGTTAAAAAAGACCTACTCCTTTCTATATCGTTAGGCGGGATTATATCAGCTTCGATAGTTATCACCTCAGCCGTTGCTTTTTATGAGAAAGGGATTTCGCTGGAAAGCGGAATCCAACTAGGGCAGCAGCTCAGGCCTTTGTTCGGTTCTTTCACGACTTTACTTTTCGGGCTGGGTTTTTTTGCGGCAGGTATGAGCTCAGCCCTGACAGCTCCTTACGCGGCCGCCTTTGCCTCCTCCGGGGTTCTGGGCTGGAAAGGAGGTCACAATTCAAAGGGATTTAAAGGAGTCTGGCTGGGAGTTATTCTGGCAGGACTTATCGTCTCTTACCTGAGAGCAGCTTTTAATTTCAATCCGCTTTCGGTTATCATATTTGCCCAGGTAGCTAACGGATTCGTGCTACCGGTGGCATCCATATTCCTGCTTTTTGTGCTCAATAATCGTCAGAAAATGGGAAAACTGGTCAATAACATCAAACAGAACATTCTAGGAGGCTTGATTATCCTTATCGTCTCTTTTCTCGGCCTCTGGAACATCATTAAACTATTCTTAAAGTAAATAAACCACAAGCAGGTTTAACAAAAAAGCACAAAAGGGGTCAGGTCTTGTTTTTTGCCTGTCTCATAAATTAGTACATGGATCACGTGGATCATGTAATAAGTGCTGTTAGGACTTGCTTTTTTAGCAAAAAACAAGACCTGACCCCATGACAAAATTGCATTTGTACGATTAGAGGCAAAAAACAAGACCTGACCCCAAAATTGAGATTTTACCTGATTTAACGCATACAAGGTGTTGCTTTTTTTATTAAATTTCCCTATAATTAGGGTGTGCGCCTCCATTATTTAAATTTTTCCCATGAATAAAAAATCAAAATATAGACACGCACATGAGGTGCATTTAATCATTACATTAGCCACTCTTATTTCTAAACCTTTTTAAATCCTATGAGCACTGAATCTCAAGATAAAGAACTTCTAAGCCTTTTATACACTGACGAGCTAACGCAAATATTCAACCGTCGCTATTTGAAAGAAGTAATCCCGGGATATCTTACCCAGGCGGGTAAGGAAAACCTTACAGTAGCCTTCTATATGCTCGACATGGACAATTTTAAATCAATCAACGATAACTACGGACATGGAGTGGGCGACCGAGCACTGAAGCATTTTTCCGATATTATTTCAGAAAATATCCAGGAAAAAGGGATTGTGATCCGTTATGCCGGCGACGAGTTCGTCCTTATCTTATCGGAGTTGACCAAGAAACAAGCCAGGGAGCTTGGGATGGAGATTCTGCAAAAGCTAATGGAATCGCCTCTTAAAGTTAAAGACAAAAAGCTCAATCTTAAATACAGTGCTGGCGTTTCCCTCTTTCCCGAGGATGGAAAAACCTTGAAGACTCTCTTCAGAAAAGCCGATGAAGCCCTCTATACGGCAAA
>JGI24422J19971_10003045_pt1 | contig 10484 bp, 9 predicted proteins | sample DeeMarSWOR152_54_FD_19971 | JGI IMG/M metagenome (IMG submission 19971)
CGATCACTTCATCACCGGGACCAATACCCAAGGAACTAATGGCAACGTGAAGTGCCGCTGTTCCCGTTGCAACACTGATTGCATATTTACTGCCCTGCCACTCAGCAAACTTCTTTTCAAACTCCATTCCCCTCGGACCTGTCCAGTAATTTACCTTACCCGATTTCAATACTTCCACCACAGCCTGTATAGCCTTATCATCGAAGTTCGGCCAACCAACCAATTTATTTTTTACCGCCTTTGGACCACCTTCAATAGCGAGTTTTTCTGACATTGCTCACTCCTTAAAATAAAAATTACGCCGTACACAAAACCCATGAAGGTAAATAATTCAATATGATAGGTCCTTCAAAAATATGATTTATGAATAATGTAGGGCCCTGTATACTCTGAAATAATTACCAGGATAGGAACCCCCCGTCGAGGATCAATGCCTGCCCGTTCATATAATCCGATGCAGAAGATGCGAGGTACACGATGGTCCCCTCGAGCTCTTCCAGCTTACCCATCCTTCTCATGGGCACCTTCGCCAAAAGCTTCTGTCCAAGCTCCTTGTTCTGCTCGAAAGCCCATATAGTTTGATCGGAGCGGAAGAAACCTGGCGCTAAAGCAACGACATGCAGTCCCTTTGGTGCCCATTCAACTGCAAGCTCCCGTGTAAGCCCTAGTACAGCCGACTTGCTTGCTACGTAGGAGACCTGGGGTACGTAACTGGATGCAGATATACCGTACATGGAAGCAATATTAATGATTTTCCCGTATCCCTGCTTGAGCATCTGACGCCCGACACACTGCGCGCATAAAAATACACCCGTCACATTCGTATCCATAACACTCTGCCATTGGTCATAGGACATAACTTCTGCATCTACAACCGATGCAATACCCGCATTGTTCACCAAAATATCGATTTTCCCATACTCCGATACGGTTTTCTCAACCATTTCTTGAACATCATCACTTCTGCTCACATCTATTTTTAGTGGGAGTACTTTATGTCCATACCTTCTGAGCTCATCTGCAATTTTTTTCAAAGCATCGAAGGTACGTGCGATAATAGACAAATCACAGCCTGCTTTTGCCAATCCAGTGGCAAAGCTTATCCCCAATCCACGGGAAACTCCTGTCACAATGGCCACTTTTCCAGTAAGATCGAACAGTGAAACAATGCTTTGATGCATGAGTAAACTCTTGAAAAGTACTTATCGTAATATTTTAAAATATATTCTTTCTATTTATTAATTTGTTCTTTTTTTATTTCTATTATATAATTATAAAATAGATTCATTCCAAATAATCCTAAATGTCAATAAATTATATGTCAAGGATTTTTTGATTCTAGTATAAAATTTTTTATGGAAAGAAAGTATCAACAGGGAAGCGGAAATCAGATTTATTTAAAAGAGATAAATAGATCGAAAATACTCAACTTACTACGCTCTCACGGTTCTCTATCAAGGACAGAGCTTGCCCGCATTTCAGGTTTAAATAATAAAACAATTACAAATATCATTAATTATTTCCTGAGCCAACAGATCGTTATCTCAACAGGTTTGACAAAATCCGACGAAGGTAGACGAAAAGAGCACTTGAAAATAAACAGTAATCGTTACTACTCAATAGGAATTGACATCGGTGCCTCCCACATATCAACTACACTCATTGACCTTGAAGGGAATATTCTGTGTGAAAAAACATACTCTTTCAGATTTGGACTGAGGGGGTCAATCATACTGGAAAAGATGATGAGTCTGACCCAACAATTATTCGATGAATCGGCAGTAGATATGAAGAGAATACTTGGAATCGGCTTTACCGCCCCCGGATTTTTCGATAAGGAAAAGGGAATCTGGAATCTTGCCTTTAACATCGCTGAGTGGAATACTGTGCCAATAAAAGACCTTCTGTTTAATAACTTTCATACCGACATATACCTTCAGGACTGCAGCCGCTCGATGGCGCTCGCTGAACTCTGGTACGGCGAAGGTAAGGATCACGATAACTTTATCTTGGTGGACATCGGTCAAGGAATCGGCCTTGGAATTGTAATCAACGGTTTTCTGTACGAAGGCTCGAACCTGAAGTCAGGTGAAATTGGACACCTGATTGTCGATCCTGATGGAAGGCGTTGCACCTGCGGCAACTACGGGTGTCTTGAATCAGTGGCATCAGGAACAGCAATCGCAGCCATTGTCCAGGAGAAGATTAAAGCGGGTGTGTCATCAAAGGTTGTTGATTTGGTGAACGATCACATTGATGAGATTTCAGCTATTGATGTAGTGGAAGCAGCCAACATGAATGACTCGCTCTCAATCGAAGTATTGAAGTATGCAGGAGAAAATCTCGGTAAAGCAATCAGCTACATTATTAATCTGTTTAATCCAGGATTGATCGTTCTTGGTGGCCAGCTTTCAAAGGCGGGTGCCTATCTTATTGATCCATTACTCAGCACGGTGAAAAAATCAACCCTTCCAAATTTATTCAATGACGTTTCAATAAAGATGTCAAAGCTGGGACATCTTAGTGCATCACTCGGTGCTGCTACTATTGTGATCAATGACAAAATCTTCAATTTGTAACCCCAGGTTTATCATTTTTTTTCAGCGGGCATACTTAGGATTATTCCAATTTTAAAAATTACCTTTATACACCTTCCCCTTCTGTATTTCAGCCACGGATTCGAGGATGCTATCGGCCATATATTCAAGCTGGTCCTGCGTGAGAGGATAGAGAGGCAGGTGCGTAAACCTCCTATTGAATACCTCTTCTGTCACAGGGCAGCTCTTCTGTATAGCTTCGACATCATAGCCGAGCTTGCGCATCACATCGAACTTATAGAGGGGCCCGAAATGTGGGATGTTAGTCACGCCCTTTTCGGCGAGTTTCTTTTTTAAGTCCTGAACATCACCGCCCGCCTTTTCAGGGTTAAGCTGAAAGAGGTAGAGATGATAGGTTGAAGAGATTTCATCAGTGTTCAATTGCTGGGGTATGATCGCCTCGTTCTCCTTGAAACGGTTTGTAAGATACTCGGCATTCTTTCTCCTGCACTCATTTATAGATTCGATTCTTTCCAGCTGACGCAGCAATCCGATCGCCTGGATCTCTGTTGAAGACGAGTTGTGGGCTGCGAAATTTCCATACTTCCCTTCAAGAGCAACAACGTCATACAGCCAGTTCGTAATTTGTTTTGAGAGATCGAGTCCCAGAAAGCGTGCCTTTGTTAGATCTTTACCAAAGGGCAACCACGAGGTAACAATGCCTCCTTCTCCGAAGGAGTTAATATTTTTCACTTCATGAAAACTGAAAGACCCAAAGTGCCCTATGGTTCCGATCTTCTTCCCTTTGTACACAGAACCGAAGGCATGGGCAGCATCTTCGATAACCACAAGGTCATGCTTTTCTGTAAGCTCCATTATGGGATCCATATCAACCGGCCAGCCCCCGATATGAACGGGTATAATGACCTTGGTCTTATTTGTAATCTTTTTCTCCACATCAGTCGGGTCCATGTTGATAGTACGCTGGTCAACATCTGCAAGCACAACCTTAGCACCGATCGAGAGGGGATAGGAAATTGTTGCAATAAAGGTTATGGCAGGAGCGATTATCTCATCTCCCTTTTCAAGATTGGCGTACTTATACCCGATCTCAAACCCGGCAGTCGCATTGGTCACGAATGCGCAGTGCTTTGCACCCAGAAACTCCTGCACCTTTTTTTCCAGCTTTGAAACATTATCGCCCAACGAGAGCTTTCCTGGTGGTTTTCCATGCTGTGCCAGTTTTTTAATATCCTCTTCGACATTCTTCAAAAGCTTGTCATACTGATCGTCTTCTTTCTGAATCAAAAACTTGACTATATCGACCACATCTTCTGCCGTATAGCTTTCCCCTACAGCAGCCCACGGAACCCTTGTCGGTCCTGTATCATATCTGAAATCAGATGGCTTTTCTTCTGGCATGATTGTACCCCCCTCTTTATTTCTCAGATTTACCAATGAAAAACACTTTCCTAATCCTGATTATTTAATTTGGTATAACGATATGATCTATTCCCCCTCTAATTCCGTAGTTATTACCCAGTTTTTTATAATCAACCGCACTGCGTGCATTCCAATCCCATTCGATTTTGCCTTCTTTTAGTGTCATTTCGCAGATAAACCTTTTGCTGCTAGAAATCCTCCCTCCCTTTGCATCTCCAAAATAGAAGGTTCCATCAATCAAATTCCACACTGCAACATCCGCAGAGACCCCAGGTGTAAGATGCCCAAGCTCCGGATGACCAATAATACATGCAGGAGAAATCGTACAACATTCGATAATGTCATAAAGCGGCATACCAAGGGCAAGAAATTTGGACATTGTAGTAGGCATGTCCATCATGAATGCGTTCATACTCAATACATGCAGATCAGTTGAGATTGTATCAGGAAAAAAACCGTTTTCTACTGCTACTACTGCATTCCTGAATACAAAGCTTCCCTCACCGTGTCCAACATCGAATTTCACACCCCTGCGGCGCGCCTGAAGCAAATAATCCAAAAATTTACCTTTTTCATTTGCAATGGGCACCGAACCTCGGAAGCAATGAGTGGAAATGTCACCGGGACGTAGTTTCTCGCACACAAGCTGCCAGTAAGGCCGTTCCTTAAGAAAATATCCGAAATCAACCATGATAGGTATGGATGCCATCTCTCCTGCCTTGAGTGCCCTATCGATCTGAATCCAGTCTGGCTTGATGTAATGCGCAGCTTTAACACCGACAATTACGTCCCGATGCAATTCTGCCATTCTGGCCAGCCTTTCAGTTTCAAAATCTTTTTCATCCTGTTCGGTCGATTCGCTTATCATTCCCAGGCTTGCAATGTTTAAAAATGCAAACACACGGGTATGGGCTCTATTAATTACGGTATGCCTGAAAGTTTCAAAATTTTTCCAGCCTGAGCTCCCGGCATCGACCATGGTGGTTGTTCCCGAACGGAAGCTAAATCCATCCGGCATAATAGAATAATCTCCAGCCCACGCATCCCGTATTCCTGTTGTGGAAAAAAGATGTGTATGGATGTCAACAATTCCGGGTGTCACATAAAGACCGCTCACATCAATCACTGTACAGGAATCCTGTGCTTGAATATTTGAACTGATCCTGTATACTTTCCCATTACGTATGTCAAGATCCATTACCTTATCTATTTTGTTTTTTGGATCAATAACCCATCCATTTTTTAAAATAAGACAGCCTTTTATAGGAGCATTCAAATCATTACACGCCATTCTGTGTATCTCCAAAATAAGGATTTTGCTGCTTATTTAATATGCAGGGATAAGTAAGATGAGCTTAATCAATATTCTTCTCGTGTATCTCCAAGAAGGCTCTTGATGGAATCAATCGCAGTGGTTTTATCTATAGTTTTATAGTTTTTCCAGTTTTTTGCGATTTATAAGCGGCCTGAATAACAAGAAAGTTCTTTAGCGCTTCTTCTCCGCTATTCATTGGTTTTCTCTTTTTCTCCACAGCATCTATAAAATCCTCCACCTCAGCGAGATACATGTTCTTGAGCTCTGCCTTGACTTCTACTGGTTTGATCCCACCCCTTTCCTGCTGTGCATCGTATCCTTTTTCCCCCTTCTGTAAATAGGCAAGCATTCTTCCACCAGCAACCTGAGAAATGGTCCCCTCTGCAAGCAGACTCCCTTTGGTACCGTAGACCTCAAGCACTCCTTTTGCTGCTTCATCAGGAACGTTGAAAAATGAATCACACACTCCGTATGCGCCGTTCTTAAACTTTAACAGAATTACCCCAGAGTCTTCAACTGGATAACCGTGTGTTTCTGTGCCGTTTAAAGATGTAACATCTCCCACTTCTCCGAACAGGTAACGTAAAATATCCACTGAATGAATGGCCATATCCATGAGAGACCCACCTCCCCCTTTTTCAGGGTCTTGCCTCCACGCTCCTTCCATGGGAGGATACCAGCAGGTTAATTGTCCACGTCCCATCACTGGATGTCCAAGCTCCCCTTTTTCTATTATTTCCTTTGCCTTGATATGATAACCGTGATATCGCATCATAAATCCGACCTGTAGTGTCACTTCACGTTTTTCGCAGTATTCAATGATTTTCTCAGTTTCCTTTATAGTGTTTGCAAGGGGCTTCTCACAAAGAATGTGTTTTCCAGCATCTGTAGCCTTTCTTACCTGTTCGCCGTGGACATAAACTGGCGTTCCAATATACACAGACTCAACTTCGGTATTACACAGCAGCTCGTCTTCATTTGTATAGTAGTTTTCAACACCATACTTTTTTGCAACTTTCACTGCGAGTTCTTCGCTGATATCCTCAACTGCTATTATCTTCACTTTGTCTGATTCAATCATACCTGGGATTGTTCTTCTATCTGCTATTCCGCCACATCCAATAATACCGAAATTCATAGGCCTTCCCTCCTTATTAAAACCGTCTTAACATAAATCTATGTATTTGTCTCTTTAATATTAAAATACTTTATATTCTACTCTTCTATAAAAATGACCCTTGCCGGAGCTCCTGAAGTTCCTTTCACCTTCAAGGGCAGGCAGATTAGTTTTCCATGATCCTTGGAGATTTGATCAAGGTTTATCAGGGGCGCAAGAAGCAAAGTCTCCTTTTCAAACAGGGTTCCGAGCAGGCCGCCCTTTGCTTCTTCATCATCCTCAGACCAGGAGGCTTCAATACACGGGATGTCGACACCAAAAATGCTGATCTCCTTATCAATTACCCATCGAATGGCATCGGGCAGCATATTCGGGCACTGAAGTACGTATCCAGGGCGATTCCACATCCTCCCCCATCCAGTATTGATAATCAATGCATCCCCCTTTTCAATCGACGGTGCATTCTTTTCTAGGAGTGAAGCATTAATCAGTTCCTTCTCACCCTGTGGAGGAAGTTTAATTATCTTTGCAGGTTTAATGAAATCCTCCACAGAATATTCATCGAGGTTTTTTCCATGCTCTAGAATGTGGGCTCCTGCTTCCAGATAGGTGCCAGAAATTGTGCTGCAGATTATTCTGGATGCGAAAAAGTCATTTTCCTTTACCGTTGCGATTGTTTCGACCTCAACCTGGGGAACAATGTTATCAAGTCCGGGAAGCTCATGGTATCCCCACAGGCCACTTGCTAACGCACCGCTTAAATCAATAATCCTTTCCATAGACTTAGCTCCTTATTACAACCTAAAATCCGGTGAGGCATACAGGTTTTTCTTTTGCACTGAAAAGCGTGTTTATCGCACCAATATATTTTTTATCTGAGACTTCAGCAAGACCGTACTCATATAATTTATTAAAAGATACAACACCCATCATGAGTGAAGAGAAGTCTGAAATATCCATTCTCACTTCTGTATCGAAGCCTGCATTTACCAGAACCTGAGGAAACCCGTTCTTAAAACGCACGGTAAAACTCTTCGAACACTTCTCGTAAAAGCTGTCCTCTATGTCAAACCGCAGAGTGCAGGTGACTTCGGCAAGGCTGTGTTCCTTCAATTGGGAGAATAATTCCTCTGCTCCAATAACCCTGTACATGAGCCCCACACCGGACACGCTGCTTTCGTGGTAGAGGGGATCTATGACATTGTCCGTTCCATTTCCCGGGTCTGTGAGCAGGTGATGAAAATCCTCATCATGAGTATTAATAATAATCCGGTTTACCTGCTCGTACTGGCTCGCCAGAAATGAAAGGATTTCACCCAGTGCCTCAGATGATTCATAAACAAACTCTTTCACATAGATGTCGTTTTTATACCTGTTGTCTGCATAAATATCCCTTTCTATTCCTCTTTGAAAGGTGAAAACGATATATCCTGAGATTCTCCCATTCTTTTCAAATCCCACAATAATGTTATCAGGACCATCAAAGAGTTCATTCAATTCATAGGCGTTTTTCCTAATCAGTCCATGGGTCTTCTGAAAAAACCGGATGTAGCACGAAAGCAATGCCTCTCTCTTTTCTTTCCCCAGATACCGTAAATGATTTTTTGCTCCTCTTTTCCTGAGACTCCCCGGCAGGAGTCTGTACTGGTGGATCTTTGAGCCATAGCCAAATCCCATTTTTCTGTAAAATTCAGTGCTAAAGGGATATATGATCAAAAGGGGGGCTCTTTTTTGGTGGTAGTAATCCAAATAATACAGCATCATTTTCTTTGCGATCTTCTCCTTTTTATGGAGAAGATCAACCGCAAGCATTCCCATGCCTCCAACAGGGATCTCCTTTGAAAAAAAGTTCATGGAAAGATTGTGAAACCGCATTACGCCAAGAAGCTGTGTATCACGAAAATATCCGATATGCGCAATTGACGGATCTTCGCCCTCATGAAGTATCATCTCCTTAAAACCAATCGCCTCTGGTTCAAAGGGCATCTTAAATCTGGGATACCCCTTTAACACAATGCGCATAAAATCCTTGAGCTCGGATTTAGTAAGTTGTCTAATTTCTTCCATAATTATTTTAAAATCCTTTACGCAATGTAGTGTGATGAACCCTTTTTAGAGTTTTCTCTCTTTTACCAGGTCTCCGAGAATTTCTTTCAAAATATTGTTCTGGGGATAGGCATTCCCAAGGTGCTGGGTGTACCCTTCGGCATACCCAAATCCGCTTACCTCTCCATAGCGCTTAGCCGTGTTTCGCATTGTCTCAATATATTTATCCATTCCATGCTGCTCCATAAGCCAGTCTCGCTGGCTGTGATGGCAGGTGAGCNTCTTTACCTTTATATCTATTGCATCCGTGATGTCCACATAGATTCGCTGATCCACGAAATCACCATATATACTTTTCCCCTCCAGAGGACTCCAGTAGTAAAGGCACGGCACCTGAGATATTCTTGGCTCCGGCATGACAGAGTAGGTAAAGTAGTTCGGTATGGGGGCACAGAAACAGGCAGCTCTCACGAGTCTGCTCGTAACTTCGTGATCAGCCATGTAATCTTCATGGGCGTGGGTAAATACGATAAGCGGGTCGACTTTTCTCACACATTCGGTGATTTTCATCAATACTTTGTCATTGAAGTTGATTCTTAAGTCCAGCTCTCCGAGAGGATAAAACTCCGCATCTAAAAGTTTTGCTGCATCCAGCGCTTCTTTCCTTCTGATTCTGGTGATGCTTTCCTGTGACTCAGTCATAGAACCGCAGTCACCATTGGCAATTGCGCAGATGGAAATCTCATATCCATTTTTTTTGAGAAGATAAAGAGTCCCCGAACACATAAACTCTACATCATCTGGATGGGCTTCTACTGCGAGCACCCTATTATTTTCCTTCATTTATATCTCCCTATACTGATCAATAATGTCGTTGAAAATCATCACGATTCAGGATAGAATTATAACAGAAGACCTAAAATATTCAAATACAAACGGCAGACAAAGTGAAAAAACCAGAACTCTATCCTTTAAAGTTCAATGCCATATACAAAGACTATATCTGGGGAGGGCGTAATTTAGAAAAGCTTGGAAAGATCATCGGGCAAGAGGAAATCGTGGCAGAGTCCTGGGAAGTCGCAGACCACGATGAAGACGTGAGCATTGTTAAAAACGGTCACCTTGAAGGTAAAAGCCTCAGAGAGCTCATAGAGCTGTATGGAGAAGATATATGTCCGAAAACGGACAATGGAAGGTTCCCGATCATCATGAAGTATCTTGATGCCAATAAACGGCTCTCTGTACAGGTACATCCTGATGACGAATATGCCCGAACCCACGAAAGCCCTCTTGAGCTGGGAAAAAATGAATGCTGGTTTATTCTGGATGCGCCCCCAGGTGCCGAGCTCATTCTTGGAATAAAGAAAGGCCTTACAAAGGAAGACTTTAAAAAGCTGATCGAAGAGAACAGGTTAGAAGAGGGTCTTAACAGGCTTCCTATTTCCAGGGGTGATTTCATTTTTATCAGGTCAGGAACGGTCCATGCGCTCCTCGAAGGAGTTGTGGTGTGTGAAATTCTTCAAAATTCTGATACTACATACCGGTTGTACGACTGGGGGAGAGTCGGCCAGGACGGCCAGCCGCGTCCCCTTCAAATTGATAAGGCCCTTGATGTGATCAACTTCCCACGGGTTATTGATTATGAGAAGCATATGAAGGATCTCGTGATCGACTATGATAAAGAAAGCATGAACATAGCAGTAAATCTGATACGGTGTAAGTACTTCAATATCGATTATTTACATTATATCAGGGAGTTTGACCTCACCGTTGAAGGGCATCACTTCCACACCCTGAACGTACTTTCAGGAAGTGGTGAAATTGTATACAACTATGGAAAGATACCCATCAGACAAGGCGAAACAGTGTTGGTTCCCCAACCAGTTCAAAGGTACACCATTAAAACCCATGAGATCGAAATGATTAAAGTTTTTCTATAATTTAAGGTCCAGCCTTTAAGAGGTTTAAAAATGGATAAAGCAGGCCTTCATGAATATATCGATCACATGGCCAGATGGGAAAACAG